>JAEEGL013324254.1_pt1 | contig 18059 bp, 17 predicted proteins | sample 9134231 | NCBI WGS metagenome assembly JAEEGL01 (sample SAMN16246548, study PRJNA631951) | gut metagenome | biome: gut microbiome; feature: rumen; material: fiber-attached | host: Bos | place: Iran: Karaj | collected 2018-10 | reverse complement strand
TCAAACTATGCCACATGTACAAGAGATTATTCAATATGGTTTAGTATTAGAAGATATGGATGGAAATATTATCCTTGAAGATAGTAGTTTAGTTAGACCTAATAAATTATATAATCTTAATGCAAGAACTTTAAAATTCTTATCAAGAAAAAAACATGATTTTGATAATGCTGTTTACTATAAGGATTTTTATAATTTGCTTAAAAATATAGTAAGTAAGTATAATCCTAAAATATATGTTTGGGGAAGAAATGATATTTTAACAATTGAAGAATCATTTAAAGTTAATAAAGTAAAACCTATTGATTGTAGAAGTAATCATATTAACTTAATGGCTCTTATTAAAAACTATTATAATTTAAAAGATGAAATGGGTCTTTTTCAAACATATGAAGAGATGAGTAAACAAACTTATCAAGAACAGATGCATGATGCTTTAGAAGATGCATTAATCGAAAGAGAAATATTTCAAATGTTTAAACTTAAAATTAATCAAGAAAAGTAAAAAAATAAGTTATTATCGTAATGATAATAACTTTTTTGTTTTTTACTCTCTATTTTGAGATTTTAGATACCAAATTTAGCCTCTAATGTATTTGTTTTTATAATTCTTATAATTTAACATAGATTTAGTAGAGCCTAAATATTAGGATAGTTTTTTAAAGACATATATATTAAAATCAATTTGACACTCTAAATTATTGATATTTATATTTTCTATATCTTCTTTTTTAGTTGTATAGTAATAAGGTGTCATTTTAATTAGATTTAATATATCTGATTTATCACATTTTATTTTATAAGATAAATTATCTTTTTTTAACAATATAAAGTTTTTAAATTCTAATATATCATCGTTGTTTAATCTTGTATTTTTGTATAGTAATTCCTTTATGTCAATTAAATGATTTATACCAGGTAATACAATTATTAATAAACCATCATTTACTAGTATTCTATAATCTTCATTTACAAAATATGGACTAAATATATGAATTGTTGCATCGATAGTATTATCTTCAAGCATTATATTATTACTTGATGAAACAAAATACGTTGATATTTTATCATGTTTAGAAGCATATTTTATAGCATCTTTTGATATATCAAAACCATATACATTAAAACTATTTTTAAATATATTAGAATAGTATCCAATACCACAACCACAATCACATATAGTCTTAATATTATTCTTATTTAAGATATCTACAATTTTATTAGCTAGTGGTTTATAAAAGTCTTTAGATAGAAAATTTATTCTACCATCAATTAGATCTTTATTATCTCCACTATTGGTTTTAGACAAAAGAAGGTTAACATAACCTTCTTTACTTATATCATATGAGTGATTATTACAACACTTATATGTATTATTTACTTTTTGTAATTTTTCTTTACATTTTGGACAAATCATATTAACAATACATTATAATAGGAATTATAATTGGCTTTCTACTAGTTTTGTTTGCTATAAATATAGACATTTCATTTATAATGTGGAAATATCTAATAGATGCATCATGTTGACCTAAAACACCTTTTTTAGGTGAAGTATTAAATACATACTCACTATGTGATTTTATTGATTTCATAATTGTTTCTGTATTTTTCATATAGATAAAGCCACGTGTTATAACATTTGGTGGTTGAATTAAATCACCATTTTTATTAAGTGAATATATTATGGCAACAAGTCCATCATCACTTAATACTCTTCTTTCTTTTATAACATTAGAATCTATTAATAGATTATTTTCATCAATGAATAAATCTCCTTTAGGAACAGCATATAATGAAAATACTTTATCTTTAGAAAATGTTAATACTTGTCCGTTTTGAAGTAAATAACAGTTTTCTTTCTTTACTCCAGTTTGAATAGCAAGTTCAATATGTCTTTTTTGCATTGAATATTCACCATGAACAGGAATAAAATATTGAGGTTTACATAATGATAACATCATTTGAAGCTCTGTTTCAGATGCATGACCTGAAGTATGTGTATCTGTTAATGGTGAATTAACAATTACTTCAGCTCCTTGTTTATATAAATTATTTATAGTTCTGTTAATTCCTTCTTGGTTTCCAGGAATAGCACTAGATGAGAATATAATGGTATCTCCTTTATGGATAGATATTTGTCTATGTTGTCCACTAGCAATTCTACTTAGCGCAGCAAGAGGTTCACCTTGAGAACCTGTTGATATAATAGTAATCTTATTATCTGGTAGATATTGTAAGTCAGATGCCTTTATAAAAGCAGACTCTGGAGCAGTAATATAACCATTTTTTAATGCTATCTTTATTGTTTTTTCCATGCTTCTACCAAAGACAATTATATGTCTACCATTTTCAATACTTGCTTCTATTATTTGTTGTACCCTATATACATTAGACGCAAATGTTGAGATAATAATACGACCTTTTATATTTTTAAATATATTCTTTATACTTTCGCTAATCTTTTTTTCAGAAACAGAAAATTTTGTAACAAGAGCATTAGTACTATCACTAAGAAGAGCAAGTACTCCTTCATCAGCATATCTTGTTATCTTACTAAAGTCTGTATGATTAGCGAGTGGAGTAAAATCAAACTTAAAGTCTCCAGTATGGATTATATTACCAAGTTCTGTTTTTAAACAAATTCCATATGAATCAGGAATCGAATGATTTGTTTGAAAAAACTCTACTTTGAAATGTTTATATGTAAAAACAGAATCTTTATTATATTCTTTAAGATTGATACTTATATTGTTAAACTCTGATAATTTAATTTTAATTAAATCAATTGCAATGCCACTAGCATAAACAACAGGTATATTTATATTTGAAACTAAGTGTGGTATACCACCAATATGATCTTCATGACCATGTGTAATAAATAATGCCTTAATTTTTTGTTCATTTAATTTCAAATATTTTAAATCTGGAACTATATAATCAACTCCAAATGATGAATCGGGAAACATTATACCAGAATCGATTATTATAATTTCATCTTCACATTCAAAACAATACATGTTTTTACCAACTTCACCTAAACCACCAAGAGCATAGATTTTTATATTTGAATCATTAAAAGATTCAATTATTGGCAATTGTTTTTTATAATAAGCCATAATATTCTCCTATTTAATTAATATTTTTATTGAAAAAGATTTTATTTTAATGATCTTTAAATACAATTATATTATATTACTTTATTTAAAATAAATAAAGTATAAAATAAGAAAAATGTTTTCATAAATTATATATAAATTCTTTAAAAATGTTCATATTTATAATATAATAATATTATGAAAACAATGATTATTAATATGTCCTTATTTTTTGTTATTTTAATAATATGTTATTATTACTTTTATTCTTTTTTTAAAAAGAATAAAAGTAGAACATATATTATTAAGATAGTATTATCTAGTTTATTCGTTATAATTGGTATTAATTCTTTTATTAATTCAGAGTTTAATACAATAAAGTTATTATTATTTATTGGTGTATTATTATGTCTTATAGGAGATATATTACTTGGATTAAGATTTATATTTTATAATCATAAAATAAAGTTTTTATTTTTAGGTATGATATCTTTCTTTTGTTCACATATAATGTATGCAATAAGTTTCTTTTTATTATCAGAAACTAAAGCAGGTATATTATTACTTTCAATTGTTTTATTATATAGTATAAGTTTGGCAATATTGAAATATACTAATGTTAAATTTGGAAAATTACTTGTTCCTTGTTTAATATATATGTTAACAGCAACATCTATTTTTTCTTTAGCTATTCTTACTTTAATTAATAACTATAGTAATGGTATATTATTGTTATTTATTGGTGTTGTATCTTTTGTAATATCTGATATATTCTTAGCTTATTCTATGTTTAATAGTGATTGTGAAAATATTAAAATAATTAAGTTTATATCAATATATTCATATTTTCCTGCTATAGCTATAATTGCTCAAGCAATATATTTTATTTAAAAAAGCACTAATGAATTCATTAGTGCTTATATTTTAATTAAATTTAACTGGTGTTGAGTTTTCAGGTATATAAAACGGATTTTGTTTGTTTATTCTATCATAGAATAATATGCCACTTAAGTGATCATATTCATGTTGGAATATAACAGCTATATAACCTTTTAGACTTAATGTTGTTTCTGTTAATTTATTGTTATAAGGATCATATAACATACATTTTGCTTTTAATCGTTTTGATCTATGTACATATCCTTTATGAGTTGATTCAACTGATAAGCATCCTTCTCCACATTCTAGATATGTTTGTTCAACAGATGTTGAGATAATTTTAGGATTAACGATGCAATATTCATGTAAGTTTCCCTTTTCATCATATGATAAAATACAAAACATTCTTTTTAGTACTCCGATTTGTGGGGCAGCAATGCCAACGCCTGGACGAATGTTATTGTTTTTTACAAATTCATCATCGTATCCATTAACAAGATAATCATGCATCTCATTTATTTGTTTTATTGTTTCTTCATCTAAAGGTACTGTAACATCATTACATTTTTCTCGTAATAGTTTTTCAGTATCTTTAATAATATCATTGTATAATAACATATTAAAACCTCTTTAAATTATAATAGCAAAAAACCATTAAAAAATCAAGTTTTTATGATATAATAATAATGGTGATATATATGAAAGAAAAAGAAAATAGTTATATTATTGATTATGATATGTTTTCAACAATTGAGATTGTTAAAATCATTGAGTTTTTTAGATTAATAGAAGATATGAAGTATAAAAATATTTCTAAAAAGAATCTAGTTTTAAAATATAGAGAGTATCAAAATATATTAAATAATAAAGCGCTAGAAAAAAAATATGATAGGATGCTTAAAGACCAAACAGGTATTTCAATATATGAGGTCATGAAGCCACTTATAAATAATGAGAATAGATAAGTATATTAGAGTTAGTCAAAATATTACAAGAAATGATGCACGTCAAATAATTAAAAAGAAGCGTGTTAGAATTAATGATACTATTGTTACTGATAATAGTATGTATGTATTAGATAATGATAAAGTATATCTTGATGATAAAGAAATCATCTATAAAGAATTCTATTATCTTATGCTTAATAAACCAAAAGGGTATGTTTGTGCTAAGGAAGATAAATTAAATAAAATATTAATTGACTTAATAAGTGATGAATATAATAAAGAAGAAATGATTATTGTTGGAAGACTTGATATTGATACAACTGGTTTAATATTTATTACTAATGATGGTCCTTTAACTCATAAACTTACTAGTCCAAAGTTTGATTTATGCAAAAAGTATTTTGTTGAAACAGATTGTGCTTTTTCAAGTGATGATATAAAAGCATTTGAAGAAGGGGTTACTATTTTTGAAACTATTGATACACCTTATAAATGTAAAAAAGCAAATCTTGAGATTTGTAGTAATCCAAATAATGCATATATTACTATAACTGAAGGTAAGTACCATCAAGTTAAAAAGATGTGTAAAAGTTGCGGCCATGATGTTTTAAATTTAAAAAGAGTAAGTGTTGATGGTGTTAATCTTGATCCTTTATTAAAAGAAGGAGAATATAGAGAATTAACTGAAGAAGAATTAAATATATTAAAAAAATAGATAAAATCTATTTATATTTACATCATATTATTTCTATAAGAATAATGATTAATGATTAATTAATTTATAATTTAGATGAATTGTAAGTATTACTACTTACAATTCTTTAATATATATTTGTTTTTTAGGAGGTATTTATTATGAAAAAAATTAATTTAATTTTTAAAATTCTTTTTTGTTTTCTTATTATTAATTTATTAGGATGCAAAAAAGATAATACATTAGAAACCCCTAAAAATTGTTATATTGATAATTATGAAATATTGCATTGGGATAAAGTTCCTTATGCAACAAATTATAGGATTTCAATGAGTTATGGTGATGATATTAGTGAGTTTACAACAACGAAAAATGAGTTTGATATATTTTATGAAACAACTGAAGTAGGAGAGTATACTTTTTTAATTTCAGCTTATACATCTGATAATAAGTATTATGAATCTGAGTATTCTAAAGAATTAAAATTTAATATTAATTCTTATAATGATTGTTTTAAAATAGATGATTCAAGGATAAGTTTTGTAAATACTAATAAAATAACTGGAAAATTAATTATACCTGAATATTTTAATAACCAAATTGTTGAATATGTCTATTTTGAATCTGATATGAAAGTATCTAGTATTTATATGTCTGATTCTATAACTCACATTAAACCTTTAGAAAATGCTTCAAATTTAACTAGAATTAAATTATCAGAAAATTTAACTGGAAGTGAGACTAAATTATTTAGTAACTGTCCTTTGTTAAAAGAAGTTATAATTCCTGATAATTTTGAAACGCTTGGCAATGATTTTTTTAATAATGATATAAACTTGGAAAAAGTTATTATTGGTAAAGGTGTAAAAAAGATTTCTGGAAATGTTTTTTCTGGTTGTTTTAATTTAAAAGATGTTATTATTGATAAAGATAATACATATATATATTATGATAAAGGATTATTTATAAATAAATCTAATGATTATATAATTTGTGCAACTGAAGAGTTTGAATTTAATTGTTATGTTAAAGGTATTAATAGTAATGCTTTTAATGGATTACACATTAAAGAAATTATTATACCAGATAATGTCTTAACAATTAAACAAGGAGCATTTAGCAATTTACCGTTATTAGAAAAAATTGACTTTGGATTGGGAATCGATGAATTGGATAATGTTATTACACATTGTCCAAATTTAGAAGAAGTTATTTTATCAAAAAACATTAAAAATATATCTAATGGCACATTTGGTTATAATAGTAATCTTAAAAAAATTACTTTTAATGAAGAGAATGATTATTATTCTTTTAATAATGGTTGTTTAATTGATAAGAGAACTAATTTATTGGTTAGATTACTTGGTGATTTTATAATTCCTGATGATATAACTGTCATATCTGAAGGTGTTGGTGTGGGATATTATAATGATAAATTGATTATTCCTAATCATATTCAAAAAATCGAACAAAAAAGTTTTTCAAATTCTTCATTTGATGAATTAATATTGGGAGATAGTGTTAAAGAGATTTGCAATTATGCCTTTTCGTGTAATTATAGTTTAAAAAAAGTTAAATTAAATGATGGTTTAGAGATAATTGGTAGTTCGGCTTTTGCATCTTGTTATAATGTGAATGGAATCACTATTCCAAAAAGCGTGAAAACTATAAAAGGAAATGCTTTTAGTGAGTGTTATACTTCGATAATTTTGTATAATACAGTAGAAACAATAGAATTACTTAAAATGGGAAATGAAATTATTGGTGATCCTTTTACAGGTTGCTGTGTATATTATGAAGGTGATTATCAAGTAGGTTTTCTTGTTGGCGATTATGCTAGATTTTATGATTGTGTTATAACTAATGGTTATTTGGTTTCATGGACATATAAAGTTTCATCGACATATAAAGGAATAGATAAAAAAGGCCTTCCAAATTGTGCATTTAGTGATAATTTCGATACTGATAAGAATAATTTTATTCCTGAAATACCTTATAGAGAAGGATATGAATTATTAGGCTTTTCATATTCTGCAGATAGTGATATTCCAGATACATATGTTAAGTCTATTGTTAAAGAGCAAAAAGATTTTTTTGGATCAATTACCAAAGAATTTCATTATGTTTTAACTAAAGATTTGTTAAGTTCTTTAGAAGCAGGCACTACATTATATTGCGTATGGAAAAAGATTGATTAAATATAAATGTGTTAAGTAAAAAATAGATAAATTTTGTGTTGACAATATTTCCTACTTCACATATAATGAAGGTGGAGGATATAAAATGATTAGAAAAAAATTCATTCTTTTTGTTAACATGTTTTTATTAATGTTAATTTCTCTTTTTAGTTTTAGCCTTAATACAAAGGCTTCAAGTCATTCTGATGTTTATTATTTTACTTTGCGTCTTAATGCTGAAAATAATAATGATGCATACTATAGAACTGAGTTTGAAGAACATATTTATTATGATGAATTGATTTGTGATATGGCATATGATTTAAGTTTAAATTATGCTTCTGAATTTGTTGAATATAATGCGTTCTTAGATGGTCGTTATAGTATGGAAAATTATATATTGTATGATACATATGTAATTGTTAATATTCCTACTAGAATGCTTCCAAATACTAGTTCTATGGAATTTCTAGATGGTTTATGCTCTTGGTTTTCTTTGTTAAAAAATAATGGATGCACAATAATGTTTATTGATGGAACATATGAAAGTTTATATTGCACTTATAGCGAATTTTTAGATTATGTTGACTTTCATATTGATACGGATGTTTTTGTTTTGTTATTGGAAAATTATATGGATATTACATATAATTATATTAGTTCTAATATAGGGTATTTAAATCATTTTAATTACTATTTTGACTATAATACTACTTCAATTATTTTTCAAGAACATCTTTTAGAATATGTGTTATTACCTATATTTGTTAGACAAATGGGATTTCATAACCCATTTCTTATAAACCCTTTTTTAATGAATTTCCATTCAGATATTGTCTTTACTTTTGACGAGAATTCATACCTTGATTATTCATTAGCTGCAAATTGTCGAAATTTTATTATTAATTGTGATAATGATGCAACGACAATGAATATGTTATGGAACAGCGATATATATTATGAATGGATGAATTTTGTCATGGCTACGAACTGTAGAATATCTCTTACTTATGGTGTGAATGATGATGTTTACGATGAATTTTATTATAACTATGGATTTGAGCCTTTAATGGATTATAATATTAATGGAGAAGTGATCGAAAATAATTATTATAATCGTTCAAAAATGCCATCTATTGATGAAATGATTTTTACATTTTTATCTGTGGATGAAATTGCAATTTATGATAATTGGGAAGGAAGGGCTTCAATAACACATATAATGTTAAGTGAGACACTTGGATTGCAAAGTTTTATTTACGAGAGTAATGGAGATGGTGACGGAATTTTTCCTTCATTGTTTAATACGTCTGGTTTTGATATCCATAGATTTGAGGATTACTTTGAATTTTTAGAGGATACAAGATCGTAAGTTATTATACTTACAATCTTGTCTTATATGTTGGATAGTTTGGGAGATTTTTATGAAAAGAATACGATTAATTTTATATGCTTTATTTATAATTATATGTTTTATTGCTTTTGGTTGTGAAAAAAATAATACATTAGGTATTCCAACAAATTGCTTTATTGATAATTATGAAATATTGCATTGGGATAAAGTTCCTTATGCAACAAATTATAGAGTCACTATGAGATGTTCTAATGAAACTTTTGAATATACAACTAAAACTAATGAATTAGATATTTTTAATATTACTGATAAAGTAGGTAAGTACATATTTAATATATCTGCATATACATATGATAATTCAATAATTGAATCTTCTTATTCTAAAGATATAATATTTAATATTAATTCATATGATGAATATTTTAGTGTTAGTCATAATATTCTTTTTTTTAATAAAATAAATTTGATACAAGGAAAACTTATAATACCTGAAACTATTAACGATATTGATATTGAAAAAATAAACTTTCAATCTAATATGGTAATAACCAGTGTTATAATTCCCGATGGCGTGAATAGTATTCAACCATTAGAAAATGCAGAAAAATTAACTAGAGTAAAATTACCATATAATTTAGAAGTCTGCGGGAATCAAATGTTTAAAAATTGCCCATTGATTAAAGAAATTTATTTACCTAATAACGTAAAAAAAATTGGAACTGAATGCTTTTTTAATAATTGTAGTTTAGAAAAAATTGTTATAGGTGAAAATGTAAATCATATTTCTGATAGTGCTTTTTCAGGTTGTTTTAATTTAAAAGAAGTTAATATTAGTAATAATAATTATTTATATTATGATAATGGGTTATTTATTAATAAAGATAATAATTATATAATGAGTGCAACTGAATACTTTAAATTTAATGATTATGTAAAAGGCATATATAGAGGTGCTTTTAATTGTTTGCATGTTGATGAGATTATAATTCCAGATAACATTGTATATATTGAAAATCAAGCTTTTAATAATTTACCATATTTAAAAAGAATAGATTTTGGCAATGGTGTGACAATATTAGATAATGTTATTACAAATTGCCCTTTACTTGAAGAGGTAATAATTTCAGAAAATATTTCGAATATCACAAATGGTACATTTGGGTTTAATCCTGTTCTTTCAACAATTTCAATTTCTAAAGGGAATGAATATTATTCGTATAATAATGGATGTTTAATTGATAAAAGAACTAATTTATTAGTTAGATTACTTGGTGATTTTGTGATACCAGAAGATATTAAAGTTATATCTCAATATGTAGGTATCGGTTATTGTAATGATAAATTAATTATTCCAAATCATATTGAAAAAATTGAACAATTTGCATTTTCAGAATCACTATATGAAAAATTAATTTTAGGTGATAACGTTAAAGAGATAAATCGAGGTGCATTTAGCGGGAATAGGAATTTAAAAAAAATAAGATTAAATGAAGGATTAGAGATTATTGGTTCATCCGCATTTTCTAATTGTTATTATATTGAAGGTGTAACAATACCACGAAGTGTAAAAGAAATAGAATCTAATGCATTTATAAGATGTTTTACTTCTATTATTTTATATGACACTATAGAAAAAGTTGAAAAAGATGCTTTTTTAGGATGCTGTTTATATTATGAAGGAGAATATTCATCAAAAATAAAGGGATCATTTGCTATATTTACCGATTGCACTATTAATAATGGTTATTTAGTTTCTTGGACATATAAAGTGAATGATAAATATGGAACTCCTAATGCTTTTTTTTCAATAGATACTGATAAATATAACAATAATTTCCCTGAGATTCCTTACAGAGAAGGATATAAATTTTTGGGTTTTTCATATTCTAAAGATAGTATTATTCCAGATATATGTGTTGAAAAATTTGAAAAAAAATATTTTGTAGGCACTGATATTGAAAAAATTTGTTATTATGTAATAACAAGTGATTTATTAAAAACTTTAGAATCTGGTACTACATTATATTGTGTATGGAAAAAGATTGATTAAATATAAAGGTGTTAAGTAAAAATACTTGACATCTTTTTTTATTTATGGTATAATAACAACGATTTAAATATATGGAGGTATATTATGGTTAAAATTAGATTACAAAGATGTGGCGCTAAAGGTCGTCCTTACTATCGTATTGTAGCTAGTGAATCAACATCACCTCGTGATGGTAAATTCATTGAAGTTATTGGTTTATATCATCCAATCGAAAAAGAAAATTTATTAAAGATTGATGAAGAAAAAGCAATGAAATGGTTACAAAATGGTGCTCAACCAACAGATACAGTTAAATCTTTATTTACTAAATTAGGAATTAACGAAAAGTTCTGTGCTTTAAAAAAAGAAGCAAAAAACGCTAAATAATTAAAGAAGGTTTAAAATTATGAATAGCATCGACTATGAAAAATTCCTTACTGATTTAGTAAAACCTTTAGTTGTTTACCCTGATGAATTAGTTGTAAAAGTATTCGATGATGGGGATGAGAATGACACTATTGTTGCACAAATAATGGTTAATGAAGAAGATAAGGGTAGAGTTATTGGAAAGAACGGTCGTGTTATTAACGCCATTAAGACTATAGCTTTTGCTACTACTTCTAGATCTGGAAAGAAAATCGAAATCACAGTTGATTCATTTTAGAAAGGAGCTTTATAGCTCCTTTTTGTTTACTATAATGCTTTAAAGTGTTATAATTATTATATGAATATAATATTTTTTATATCAAAACTATTAAGAAAGGGAAGAAAAATTATTTTAATTTATATATAATTTTTAATAATTGATTTGTTTTTATGGATAATAAAAGAATAAAATTAATTTTCCCTAATATTTCTAGCGGTATATGGAAAAGAATTGTTGTTAACTTTGAAAAGAATTTTTCTTTAGATGATTTTGTTGTAAAAAATCAAGAATCAATAATAATAATAAAAGAAGATAAATTTGATGAAGCTAAAAAGATTATTAAAAGTATTGATACTAATATTGGTTTTATAACTGAAGATATTAAAGAAAAGTATAGATATGTTTTTTATTTAAAGAATCTTGATTGTGCTAATTGTGGTGCTAAAGTCGAAAGATTATGTAAAAGAAATATTAATTGTGATTTTGTTGTTGTTGATTTTGCGACATTAAAGATTATTATTGAATCTAGTGTTAAATATGATAGTTTTGATTTAAGAATGAAGATTCAAGAAAATGCTGAAGTTGTTGATCCTAGAATTGAAGTAAAAGAACAACTTGTTAAAGAAACAACACAAGAAACAACATATAAGATTTCTAAAAAGAAGAAAATTGAGTTTAGTATTGGTATTTGTGTATTTTTATTTATTTTTATTTTAAAGAATATTTTAAAGTTTGGATTTAAAATAGATAATCCAATATTATATATAGTTATTTATATTGGTTATGTACCATCATATATATTACTTGCAAAAGATATTTTATATACAGCGTATAAGAATTTATTAGGTGGAAGAATATTTGATGAGAATTTCTTGATGGCTTTAGCTACCCTTGTTGCATTACTGATTGGTTTATATGATGAGGCATTATTTGTTATTATATTTTATTCAATTGGTGATTTCTTTCAACAATATGCTGTTAATTATTCTAGAAAGTCTATTGCTGGATTAATTAATATCAAACCTAGTAAGGCTACAATTGAAATTGATGGTATTAAAAAGGATGTTAATCCTGAAAGTGTAGTTGTTGGGGATGTGTTGTTTTTAAGTGTTGGTGATAGAGTTCCTCTTGATGGAATAATTATTGCTGGTAGTGCTACTGTTGATGATAAAGCATTAACTGGGGAGTCATTAACAAAATCTTTAACAATTAATGATGAAATATATAGTGGTAGTATTATAATTGATGGTACTATTAAAGTTAGTGTAACTAGTACGTATGAAAATTCTATGGTTGTTAAGATTTTAGATATGGTAGAAAATGCCTCATCTTTAAAAGCTAAAAGTGAGAATTTTATATCTAAATTTGCTAAGTATTATACACCTACTATTGTTATATTAGCGCTTATTATTGCTATTACTTTACCTTTTATTGGCAGAAATTATGATTTAACTTGGAGTGGTGGATTTAAACCAGCAATGCGTGTTGCTATGATTTTTATGGTTATAAGTTGTCCATGTGCATTAGTTATTTCTATTCCTTTAGGTTTCTTTGGTGGAATTGGGGCTACTAGTCAAAATGGTATACTTGTTAAAGGTAGTAATTATATTGAGAGTTTAAGTAAAGCTGATATATTTATTTTTGATAAAACTGGTACTTTAACTAAAGGTAATTTTATTGTTGATAAAGTTGTTTCAACATCTGATTATAGTGAAGAAGATATATTACGTTATGCTGCTTATGCTGAGGTTTATTCAAATCATGTTATTGCTATGAGTTTAAAGAAGGCTTATGGTAAGTTAATTGATACAAGTGTTGTTGAAAGTGTAGCTATTTCCGACAAACGTGGTATTGTTTCAATTGTTGAAGGAAAAGAAGTTATTATTGGTAGAAGTAGTTTTATTGAAAACTTTAAGATTAAAGTAAATCATGTTCATAATAATGATTTATGTGTTGTAATTGATAAAAAAATTGCTGGATATTTAATTATTAAAGATGAAATTAGAGATGAAACTAAGACTGTAATTAATTATCTAAAGCAAATTGGAGCTAAAAAGATTATCATGTTTACTGGTGATAGTGATATGGTTGCAAGTCAAGTTTCTAATGAACTTGCATTAACTGAATACTATAGTGATATGATGCCTCAAGATAAAGTAAATGCATTACTTGAGATTAAGAAAAATAATCCTAATTCAACGATTTGTTTTATTGGTGATGGTATTAATGATGCTCCAGTTATTTCAACAAGTGATATTGGTATTGCTATTGGTGGTATTGGAAATGATGCAACAATGCAAATTGCTGATATTGTACTTGCAAATGATGATTTGAAAAAATTAATAATTGCTATTAAGATTGCTTTAAAGACTAAACGTGTAGTTATAGAGAATATTATATTTTGTTTAATTATTAAGTTATTCTTCTTAATATTATCGCCATTAAATTTAAGTCAAGTTTTTAATATTCTTTTAGTTTATGGTGCTATATTAAGTGATGTTGGTGTATCATTAATTGCAATATTAAATTCATTAAGAGTTTTAAAGGTTGATAAGAAATGAAATATGCATTAGTTGGTAAAATAGTGAATAGTTTTGGTATTCGTGGTGAAATGAAAGTAACTATTGAAACAGATAACTTACATAGATTTGATAAGGGTAATACTTTATATATTGGTGAAGAACATGAAAAAGTAGTTGTATCTTCATCTAGAATTCATAAAGGATGTTGTTTATTAACTATTAATGAGTCATTTGATATTAATAGTATCTTAAATTATATTAATAAGAATCTATACGTTGATTTAGACGAAGTAAGAAAACCTGGTGAAATATACTTTGATGATTTAATCGATTGTATGGTATATGATAATGATATTCTTATTGGTAAAGTTATAGATATCTTAGAGGTACCTCAAGGATCTTTACTACAAATTGAAAAAAATAATAAAGAAATTAGTTTAGTTCCTAATAGAAAAGAGTTTATTAATAGTATTGATATTGAGAATAAAAAGATAGTTTTAAATGTTATAGAAGGTTTATTATGATAATAGATATATTAACTTTATTTAAAGATGCTATTACGCCTTATTTAAATAGTTCAATTATCAAAAGAGCGATTGAATCAGGTAGTGTTACTATTAATGTAATTGATTATCGTGAATATAGTACTAAAGCTAATAAAAGAGTTGATGATTATTCTTATGGTGGCGGTGCCGGTATGATAATTGAAGCTACACCTGTAATAAATTGTCTAAAAGATATACCTGATATTGAAAATGCATATAAGATTATAACAAGTCCAATTGGAAAAACATATAATGAGAAGAAAGCAAAGAAACTAGCTAAGCTTGATCATATAGTAATTGTATGTGGTCATTATGAAGGTATTGATTTTAGAATTAATGATTATATGGATGAAGCTATTAGTATTGGCGATTATATATTAACTGGAGGAGAGATCGCAAGTCTTGCTATTGTTGATAGTGTAGTTAGATTACTCCCTAATGTTATTAGTAAAGATAGTATTGACGTTGAAAGCTTTGATGATAATCTACTTGAATATCCACAATATACTCGCCCTGTTGAATTTGATGGTAAAAAAGTACCAGATGTTTTAATAAGTGGTAATCATGAGAATATTCGTAAGTGGAGAAGATATAAGTCATTAGAACTTACTTATTTATATCGTAAAGATTTACTAAGAAAAGCTAAACTAACAAGTGAAGATATGAAAATGTTAGAGGATATTAAAAATGAAAATAAATAAAGTTATTATTTTAATTGTTTTTGTTTTGATATCTATAATGTTTGTATCTTGTAAAAAAAGTGCTTCTAAGATAAAGGATGTTAATGAGTTTGATGGTTTATTTCAAGATGCATTAAAATATGATATTAGAAGTAATGATGAGTGTGAAATAGGCCATATAAAGGGATTCTTATGTATGGGTGGAGAAGGACTTGATAGTGTTTGTGACACTATAAGTACTATAATAAAAGATAAAAAAAGAGTAATTATTTTAATGGGAACTGAAGATGATTGTTTATATGTCTTTAATTATTTAGGCAAAAAAGGCTATAAACATATGTACTACTTCGAAGGTGGCTATGAAAATTATGTTAGCTTGAAAGGTGATGGTTTCACACCTGAAGTAGGATGTGACTGTTAAAAGAAAGGAGTTTTGCTATGAAAAGAATAACAATGATTATTTTACTTGTATTTTGTTCTATGTGTTTATTTGCTTGTAAAATAGAATTCGGCAATGTATATGAAAAGAAGCCTATGTCATTGTCTACTTCTGTTGATAGCAAAATAACTCTTGATGCAACAACAAATTTTCCATCATCAAAAGTTAAAGTTTATATGAATTATTCTGATGGAACTAAGGCTGATATTTCAAAATTATCTAGCACATCATATACTCCTAAGTCATTAAGTGATTTAACTGGTGATGTAACAGTTGTTGTTAAGAATGGTGAACTTGAAACTACGTTTGTTTGTACTGTTTCTGAATCTAATCAAAATACAAATAATAACGAAGATAGTACAAATAATAATGGTAATAATACTGATAATAATCAAGAAGAAGTTACTGTTGATAGGGTTGAAATATTATTATTAAAAACTAATATTACTTTAAATGATACTTTAAGTACTGATGATATTAAATGTATAATTTATTTTAGTAATGGAAAGAGTGAAGTGTATAAAGATAATAGAATTTATATAACTCTTTCTAAGGATAAAGCTCAAGTAAGTAGTTTTAGTGAATATGGTGAATATGAGATATTAGTTAATCTTTCATTCCAAGGTACATGGTATACTTGTTCTAAGGTTTATAATTTTAATAACCCATATCAATAATAGATTTGAAAAAATTTCCTTTACATTATTATTAAACTATGGTATAATATATTAGGTTTTAAACCAAATGGAAGACATTCCGCTGTTTATACTTGATTATAATTTATGAATGTCAGGTAAAAGGAGAACAAAAGTATGAGTCAACAATTAATTAAAGAAATTACTAGCGAATACTTAAAAGAACGCCCTGAATTCCGTCCTGGTGATACTGTTAAAGTATATGTTAAAATCAAGGAAGGCGATCGTGAACGTATCCAAGTATTTGAAGGCTTAGTAATCAAAAAACGCGGTGGTGGAATTAGCGAAACATTTACAGTACGTAAGATGAGTTACGGTGTTGGTGTTGAAAGAACATTCCCTGTTCATGCACCTAATGTAGACAAAATCGAAGTTGTACGTAAAGGTAAAGTAAGAAGAGCTAAGTTAAATTACATTCGTGTATTATCTGCTAAAGCTGCAAGAATTACTGAACGTAGATAGTTTTAAAGGACTAGTAAATCTAGTCCTTTTTAATTTTATGAAAATCTATGAAATTAAATCACTGCTTTTACATGAAAAGAGCCTATTTTAAAGCAAGATAGATATCTAAATATATGTAAATTGTTATTTTTTAAAATTTATTATGAAAATAAAAAATGCAAATTTTCATAAAACAATTGTAAAAAAGAACATTATATGATATAATGTATTTGATATTTATATAAAGGAGGATAGCATGGAGCAAATAAAGATTTATGACGTTGCTGGCGCAGCTGGGGTAAGTTTAGCAACTGTATCTAGAGTATTAAACCATCCTGATAAAGTCAAGGAAGCTACGAGAAACAAGGTTATGAAAATCATTAACGAAAAAGGCTATAAACCTAACGCTAATGCAAGAGGACTTGCAAGTCGTAGATCAACTACTGTAGCTGTTGTAATTCCTGAAATATCACGTGCGAGTGTTGCTGAAATGATTCAAGGTATCGATGATGCAGCAAAAGAATATGGTTATACAATTAGACTATTTATAAATAAAGATCCACAACTTGAAAAGGATTTGTGGGGAGAAGTAATCGCATCTAGTGTTGATGGTGTATTATTCATGAATGATGAAATGAGTAAAGAGATTTATCAATTGATTGAATATTCACCAGTTCCTGTTGTATTTGTTAACTCATTATCAAAGAAAGATACAATAGGTAGTGTTTGTGTTGATTATGAAGAATGTGCATATCAAATTACTACTGATATGATTGAAAAAGGAAATAAGAATATTATATTTGTTGGAACTGAACATAAGTATACATTAAATGAAATGAAACAAAAAGGATATAGTAGAGCTATGATGGATGCTGGATTAACTCCAAAGTATTATTATAGTAGTGGTGATATT
>JAEEGL011008951.1_pt1 | contig 18059 bp, 14 predicted proteins | sample 9134231 | NCBI WGS metagenome assembly JAEEGL01 (sample SAMN16246548, study PRJNA631951) | gut metagenome | biome: gut microbiome; feature: rumen; material: fiber-attached | host: Bos | place: Iran: Karaj | collected 2018-10 | reverse complement strand
TGCGCGGCCGCGTGAGTTTTTCTTTATAGAATATTCTGCCCATGATAAGGACGAAAATATAGCCGAAGGTTTCGAGCATCGGTACATGCATGTACTGATCGGCGTAGGCGTAAGCCTTTATCGTCAGGAACATCGCCGCAAAAAGCAGCAGGTATCCGGAGATGACCCAGGGGTTTAAGTATTCCCTGATCCAGCTGCCGTAGTTTATCCCGGCACTCTTCTTAAGGAGCATTTGTGAGGCGGCGGAAATGAGCTCGCAGACAATCATGAGGATAAGACAGATCCCGAACCCGCGCGTCATGGCCGGCCTCCCCCCGGGAGCTTCTCCCCGGCGGCACTTTTCTCTTCACGCGCCGTATGGCTCTCCGCGCCGCCCCCGTGCTCTCCGCGGTTGATCAGAATCACGCCCGCGATGACCATGGCGATGCCCGCGAGTTTACCCGCGCTCACCCTGTCCCCGAAGAAGACCGCTCCCCAGAGCAGCCCCCACAGAAGGACCATCGCCTTGTTGGCATAAGCGACGGAGATGTCAAAGTGCTTGATTGCCTGCTGCCAGAGAATCGCGTAGATTCCGAGAACCAGCACTTCCAGTCCGCAGTAGAGAAGGAAAAGGCCGGAAAAGGCCTCCTGTCCCGAGGCAAGTTTTGCCGCGATGGAGTTCACCGAATATACAAAGATGATCGCCTGCAGGATCAGCACCTGCCGGATACGGCCGCAGCTTTTCATCCGATTCCTTTTCATTCCGCCCGGGAGGTCATGTTTCCCGCTGTAGTGTATAATGATAGAGTTACTTAAACCAGTGTTTTATCAAAGGACGCGGAAACACCTCTCCGGCTTACATCGGACGGAGGCCGCATTCCTGTATTCGTCCCGGCGAGGTATAAGTCAGAAAGCTCTGCCGATGCAGATCTTTCTGACCGCGCCATCGGTGCCGGCGCACCGGGCGCCGCATTCGGCAAACCCTCATTCGCGGGTTTGCCTCAGCGAGGTATAAATATGTCTGACCGCTATACCAGAAACTCAGGAAGATCCTCCGGCCAAAACCGGAGCCCGCGAAGGCCTGCTTCCGGCCCTTACGGCGGAAGAACACCGGACCGGTCTTCCGGCCGCCGCGGAAGCCGCAGGACTTCGTTTAAGCTTACTCCTTCAGCCGTCATTCCGCTCACCATTCTCGCGCTGATCGTCATTCTCGGCATCGTGGCTGTCATCCGCCTTGTCCACTGGAACAAGGGCACCGCGTCAACCTACGATCCCACCGTCGTGAACACCGCCTATGACGTGGAGGTTCTCGACGTGATCATCCCGATCGACCCCGCGCTTCTGGAGGGGCGCACGGACGACGGAACGACCACTGTCCTGTTCCTCGGCGACGACCCTGTCTGCGGTGATGACGAAACCGGGCTTGCCGGCCAGATCGCGAAACTGGGCGGGAACAAGGTTAAAACCATCAGTGCGGGATTCCCCGACTCCCAGATTGCCAGCGTCAACGCGCTCTTCGATACCGACTACCTCGACGACGCGTTCAACTTCTACTACGTCGCGAACGCGATCAACATGGGCGATTATACCACGATGGAGACCGTTGCAACGATAAAGAACGACATAAGGTTCAAGAACTCGGTGGAGACGCTTAAATCCGTGGACTTCGACTCAGTGGATATCATCGCGGTCATGTACGACGCATCCGACTATCTTCACCGCTCCCCGGTATGGAACGACAACGACGACGGCGATCTCCAGACCTACACGGGAGCGCTGAAGCGCGGCATAGAACTCATCAAGGAGGCCTATCCGCACATCCGGCTGGTCTTTCTCTCGCCCACTTACGCGTTCTATCCCCTGGAGGACGGGACCTACGACGACGCCAACTACACCGATCTCGGCAACGGCGCCCTTCCGACCTACGTCATCAAGGCGATCGACGTTACGGGCAACTGCGGAATATCCTTCATCGACAATTACTTCGGCTCAGTGAACGAGAATAATCACAGCAAATATCTCGCGGATCACGTTCATCTGAACGAGGCAGGCTTCCGGCAGGTGGCCCGCCACTTCGTCAGCAAGATCCTGAACAACGACAAGGAAGAATTCGATCCGGGATACTGATAAAAGTACCGGGGTGCCAGGTGCCAGGGGACGGTTCTCTGGTCAGTTTTCAGAAAACTGACCAGAGAACCGTCCCCTGGCACCTATTATTCTTCCGGCACTCTGCGGAAGATATTGTAGCCGTCCAGGAAGGCTATGGCCTCGTAGCCATAGTCCGCAAGATCTCCTTCGACCGGTTTTGCGGCGTTGAGCACGAGATAGCCGCAGCCTGTCTCCTTAAGTATCTCCGAGAGCGCTTCGGCGTCGATTACCTCCGCCTTCTCCATCTCGGTATACACATCGTTGAAATACGGCCACTGCGGGACCATCATTTCCCGCCCGAAGGGCATGTTCACACGCGAGGTATACTGTCTGGTGAAGTGGACGAGTTCCCCGGGAACCGCCGCCTTCACCCTGTCGTCCCAGAAGCCCTCGTCGCCCGAAAGGATGGACTCCGGGAACTCCGGGAGCGGTGTCCTGGGCGTCCCGGCCTCCTCCATCAGAATATCGTGGTCGTTCAGTATGAAGTCACAGACATCGATCGCCGCCTGGGGAATATGAAGGCGGTTCTCGGCGTCAAGAACGTTGACATTCGCGTAGGTGTACTTCCCGCCGGCAATGATCAGAGCCGCGATGACCGCCATTCCGGGAATTCCGGCTTTCCTGGTGATCCTTGCCGCCGCAAGAGCCACCGTGGCAAGCATCGGCATCAGCCACAGCAGCCGGTAATAGGCGTCCGCCTCCACCTTGCAGTAGACCGCGTACACCGGCGGAAGAAGGAAAAGAACGAAGACCATCAGAGGCAGATAGACGAACAGCGCCCTTGCCGTGGCGTCCTTCTCCTTCACGAAGAGATAGACAAATGCCGCCGCATAGATGAGGAGCAGAAAACCTCCGCCCCGGTACTGTTCCAGAACACCGATGATATTGGTCATGGAAGCGATCATAGAATTACTGTTCTCCGATTCCTGAAATCTGCCTGTCCGGTGCCTCCGTGCCTAGAAGGGCTTCACCGTAAACGAGAGGTAGAACCACAGTGCGGTGTAAATAATACAGGGCAGAACCACGATAAGCGTGCGCAGGAAAATTCTCCTTTTCCGCACCGTCACAGCACAGAATATACTCATCAGTCCCATCAGTCCGCCGGTCAGCACCGGCGCCATGGAGGTGAAAAGTCCCGCGGCACATGCGGCCATCAGCGCGGCAGCGAAGAGAAAGCTGCGCTCCTTTCCGGAGTTTTCCTCCGTGAGTCCGGAGATCTCCGCCCTTCCATAGCTCCGTCCCAGGCTGAGATAGATGTAGAAAACCAGCGGGATCAGGAAATTCACGAACATGGACTTCCCCTGCCAGACCCTCATGATGAGGAAATTTTCCGGGGTATAGATGGATACGTTGCCGAAAATCTGCCATAGTGCCGCAGCAATCATGAAAGCCGGCAGCGCGCTGTCGCTCTCATTATCCCGGCCTGCGGTGCGGACAAGCTCGCTGCCCAGAAGCACGAGCACCGCGTCGTTCAGCGGGTGAAACGCCAGAGGAATCATCGTGTGGGTCACGATAGTGGCATGTGTCCCGCTCATCCTTGCGATAAACGCGATCCACATGGGCAGCATCGCCATCGCATGCCTTACGTCCAGCGAAGTCGCGCCTCCGACGTAGGGCAGGATGCGGTACATGCTCCCTGTCTCGTCCGCGATCACCGAGGATGCGACATAATATGCGTCATCCCCGTCGAAAAAGGTGTGGGTCAGCGCCATGACAAGCTTGAACGCGAGAAGGCCGAGGTAGACGGCCCACAGAAGTTTTGCCTTCTTCCCCTGTGCTCCCGCGCTGATCCCGCATCCGTAGAGGATGCGTCCTGCAAAACTTCCTCTGCACGCGGTCTCCCCGGACTTCCTCCGCCTTCCTGCTGCCGCGCCGAGAACTCCCAAAAGCAGCATCTCCCCCATGTAAATCCTGCACAGAAGCCCGAAATCTCCCCTTTCCGTAAGGAGCAGCACGGGCAGGGCGGTTATCTCAAAGACCGTAAAGGAGACGAGATAACCGGATACTGCGCGCCGGAGAAAACTCCTCCTGCTCTCCGGGAGAAGAAGGCAGGGAATTCCGCCGGCCGCCACCGGCAGAAAGATCATCCAGAATATGCATAAAACCAGCTTTATCACAGCCGTCATCGTCAGAACCCCTGATAGATAAATTCCGCAGCGCTGTAACCCGGGCCATAGTTTCCCAGCAGAATGACGTAGAACAGCAGCGCGAAATAGGCAGCCCAGCGCAGAGGAAGGGGTCTTGCCGCCACCCTCTCCCGGACCGGCTTCTTCTCGTTTGCGAGTGAGACCGCGATGAGGATCACCACCGATACCGCGAGGACTCCCATGTCAATCCAGTCCAGTCCGAGGCTGAACAAGCTTCCGTCAAAAAGGACGCCGGGATTGAACACCGTGACCGCCCCCTTTAGCATCCCAAGAGCTGAGGGAACGGAATCCGCCCGGAAGAACACGTTGCCGATATTGACGAGAAGGAAGGTTCTCGCTACCCGGAAGGCATCCGCCGCCTTTCCCTTCATCGGGATACGGAGCCTCCGGAAGAGCGCCGTGAAGAAAGGCAGGGTCCACTCGCCTGTCACGATGTAGAGCCAGTGAAGCAGGCCGGAGCCGATGACATATTTCATCGCCCCGCCGTGCCAGAGGCCGACCGTGAGCCACAGAACAAACATCGCGATATGTGTGTTAAGCTGCTTTCCCTTCTTTTTCCCGAGCTTTGCCCGAAGCTTCCTGTCCAGTCCGGTAAAGAGGCGCGTCCGGAGCAGCGGGTAAAAGACGCAGTTGCGCATCCATACCCCAAGCGTAATATGCCAGCGGCGCCAGTACTCACTGATGGACTTCGCGAGAAAAGGAAGGTGGAAATTCTCCGGGAGGACGATCCCGAAGGTCTCGGATAAGCCGAGAACAATGTCCATGCATCCGGAGAAATCAGCGTAGAGCTGGATGGTGAACATCAGCGCCCCGATCCAGATGTACGTCCCCGGATACTGCTCATAGTTTCCGAACACGGTCGACGCCACAATGCCCGCCCTCTCGGCGATGACAAGCTTCTTAAAGAAGCCCCAGACCATCCGCTGCATTCCGAAGGTTACCTGCCGGTAGTCAAACCGGTGAGGCTCATCGAACGCGGCGCCGCTCTCCTTCCGGTTCACAATGGGTCCGGAGATCAGAAGCGGGAAATAGAAGGCGTAAAGGGCGAGCCGCAGGGGGTTACGGATGGGCTCCGAGAGCCCGTTGTAGACATCAATGCAGTATCCCGCGACGGAAAAGGTGTAGAACGAGATGCCGAGCGGCACCGCTGCACCGCTGCCGAAACGCAGGTATTTTACCGCGGCAAGAACGCCGAACAGCACGAGCAGGGTCAGTGAAAGTGCGGCACCGCTGTGTTTTCCCCGGCTTACCGCAAGGGCGCCGGTGTAGCCCGCAGTGAGTGCCGCAAGAGGATAGAGAAACGCCTCAGCCTCCGCCCGGAGCACGCCCGGACCAGGAATAAACCCCGGGATGATCTCCGGCTCCGCTGCCCTTCCGTCTCCCATAAAGTGATTGAAGAAGGTAAGCAGCCCGCCTCCGTCCACGCTTCCCGCATAAAAAAACGCGCCGGCAGCCACCAGCACCAGCCACCGGTGCTTCGCCGGAACGAGATAATAGACCAGCAGAACGCAGGCATAAAATATCAGAAAATAAAACGACGTAATCTCCATAAACCTGAGACCTCAGGCACGAGGCGTCCTGTCAATTTTGCTATAATACTTTTACAGTCGCATCAGGAAACTTCACAGCAGTCCCGTGCACGCTTCCGCTCTGTCTCGCTGGCAGCGGCACATAAGGCGCCATAATACGGCGCCTAAGTGCCGGCCGCTCGCCAAGGCACCGGGACTATCTGTGAAGTTCCCGTCACTGCGCTGCCGAAAAAACTCTTTCCGCCAAATATCAGGAGGCCACATGCCCGTACTTAACACACTTACAGTTCATCACGTCGGATATCTTGTGAAAAAGAAAAACCAGGCAATGCGCGCTTTCCTCGGCCTGGGCTATGTCACCGCCCAGGACTGGGTGCGCGATGAGCAAAGGGGCATCGACATCGCCTTCGTCACAAAGGACGCCCTCACCGTCGAGCTTGTCTGCCCTTACCGTGACGACTCGGATGTGTCCGGACTCATCACCCGGCTGAAGAACTCGCCCTATCACATCTGCTATGTCAGCGGGGATCTCGCCTCAGATGCCGAAGCACTGCGCGGAAGCGGTTATCTCCCGATGGGCGAAGCACTTCCAGCCCCGGCCTGCGGAGGCCATCCGGTGCAGTTCTTCATGCATCCTGCCCTCGGCATCATCGAGCTGATCGACAAGGCGTTTACATTTGCGCAAGAATGATGTTCACCATCTCGCCGACGTTCTTCATGGACTGGATCTGCCCCATGCTGAACCGGATGCCGAATTCCTGCTCCACCGCAGACATCAGGCTGATGTGCTCCAGGGAATCCCAGTCCTCGATGTCCGCCGAGGTCGTGTTCTCGTTCACCTCAATGCTCTCGTCGTCGAAAACATCGCGGAACACCTCGTTTAAGCGCTCAAATACTTCTTCTCTGCTCATTATTCAATCCTTTCCCACTCTTGATATCTGCCCGTCCGCCGCGGCGCGGTTTCCGGTGCGGTCCCTTGGCGGCGCCCTGAGGGAAACTCCTCACTGCTCCGCCTCGGCGTCCACTCCCTCTGTAATGGAGAAGTGCCGCATATTGTCCACATAGCGCTCGACAACCTCATATACCACGAGATCCGGCGCCTCTTCCTCCAGCATCTCCAGATTGTAGTTGTAATAGAAATTCAGGTACAGCTCCCGGAAGGAGGGAGCGACATAACGGCTCATCATCGTCGAAAAAGAGTCGCCGACAATAAAGATCTTTCTCGGGTCGCCGGTGCCGTCCAGGTTTTTGTAACGGTACTCCGTACCCTTTCCGTTGGTCCAGTAGTCCATGTTCGCCCGGACCGCGTTGTCCAGGATAACCGGCCTGTCATCCTTAAGCTCTTCCCCGAGGTCCAGGAGTCTCGCAAGATCATAAACCGGCGGATCGCCGTAGGAGATCTGCAGATCCTCCGGCTCCGGCATGCCCTCGATGCCCAGGGCCTCGTTCAGCGCTTTTGCGCCGATATACGCCCCGAGATTATTCCAGTGGGTGTCGTACTTGTAGTAGAGCTGCGCATCCGGGTGAGCCGCCTTGTACTCCGCGAGCGCCGAGTAGGGGGTGACCACCGTAAGGTCCGTATGCTCCCTCAGATAGTCCCCGATCTGCGCCATGCGGCTGTAAGCGCCGGGCTCCCCGTAGCGGTCCGGGATGTACTCCGCGTTAGCCCTCTCCTTGCTCGGGGCGATCATCACGGCAAAACTGATCCCCCGTGAGGCGAGCTCATCCCTGGCCGTGACCATCTTCTCCGCGATCTCCGCAAGCTCCGCCTCCCCGTAGAGATTCGTCGCCTCATAGTCGGCGATGGGATCCTCGGAGTTCACCTGGGAATCCTTGTAGAAGAGCCAGCCCTCCTTGCCGATGAGCACCTTGTCCCCCATGCTGCTGCGAAATACGTAGTAGTCCAGGAGGGATCCGGTTTTGACCAGCTCGTCCTTAAACGGCAGGGCGTCCGAGAACCAGGCCTCATAGGCGATGGGGAATCCCGGAATGGTATACCAGTTGAGCGGAGGCTTCTCGGCCATGGTACGCATCTCGTTATTCTGCGCCTCCTCGTTGTCCGCCTCACGCCCAAGCGCCTTGTTTAACGGCACCGGGAGAATAAGGAAGACAATGATCAGCAGGAAATAGACCGCCCGCACCGCGGGATGCATCCCTTTCCGGCCGCCTTCTCCGGCATATTCATTTGTAACTGCAGTATTGTTGCCCATAAATCAGTATCCTGCAAAGCACCGCGGGCGCGCCCCGGTGATCCGCTCCGGCCGGACGGGCCTAAAGCCCCCTCTAGAAGCGGAAATAAATAAACGGATTGTAAGTGTTGCCCGCGAGCAGGAGGATGCTCAGGAAAAGCACTACAGCGAGGAACAGCGACTCAGCGAGGCTGTTCTTCCATGCCCGGGCGAGTTTTCCCCCGGCGATTCTGCCTGCCGCGGCCTGGAACAGCCCGCAGCCGAGGACGGCAATGACGGTCACAAGTATCGCCTGGTTAGTGAAGTACTTGCCGATTCTCACGGTACTGACGGTGTACTTCCAGGGCATGAACATCCTCTGTACGATCCGGATTCCCTCCGCACCGCTCTCCACCCGGAAGAATACCCATCCGACGATAAACACGACGCAGGTGTAAATGTGCGATAGCACTCTGGACTTCTTCAGGAGTTTTGCCAGGCCGATGCGCTCAAGGATCTGGAAGATTCCGTGATAAATACCCCATCCGACGAAGTTCCAGCTCGCCCCGTGCCAGAGACCGGTCAGGGCGAATACGATGAAGAGATTGATGTTCGTGCGGAGTTTTCCCCTGCGGTTGCCGCCAAGAGGAATATAGAGGTACTCCCTGAACCAGGTGCCGAGGGAGATGTGCCAGCGCCTCCAGAATTCGCCGATGGACGCCGACAGATAGGGGTAATTGAAGTTCTCGAGGAAGTCAAAACCGAACATCCTGCCGAGGCCTATCGCCATGTCCGAGTAGCCGGAGAAATCGTAATAAAGCTGCAGGGAGTAGAGCACGGCGGCAAGCCACGCCGAGGCGGAAGTCAGTCCGCCGGATCCTATGGCGAAAAGAGCGTCTGCCGGCGAAGCGAGGATATTGGCGAGAATCACCTTCTTGCCCAGCCCGTAGAGGAAGCGCCTCATTCCCTCCGCAATCCGCAGGGGAGTGACCTCCCGGTTCTCAATCTGCCGCTCGACGTCGATGTAGCGCACGATGGGACCGGCAATCAGCTGCGGGAAGAAGGAAATATACAGGGCGAGATTAAGCGGATTCTTCTGCACCGGGTACTCACCCCGGTACAGGTCGATCACATAGCTCATCGCCTGGAAGGTAAAGAAGGAAATTCCGATGGGAAGGATGATGTTTGTCCTCGGCAGGTGCACGAAGGGAAGCAGGTGATCCAGGGTGTTCAGCGCGAAATTGCAGTACTTGAAATACCCGAGAAGTCCCAGGTTGCCGATGATGTCCAGTACGAGAAAGAGCCGCTTCCTTGCGGGGAAAGCGGCAATCAGCATCCCGAGCGCCCAGTTCATGAAGATCGAGAACAGAAGGAGCAGTATGTGCCGCGGTTCTCCCCACGCGTAGAAAATGAGGCTCGCGGCAAGCAGGACAATATTCTGATATTTCGGCCTGCGGACGATGAGGCCGGCGACGAGCACCACCGGCAGGAAAATCCACAGGAAAACCATTGAGGAAAAAACCATAACTTATTCTAAATCACAGCAATATGCGTGTTTTTCTTGGTGTAGTTATCCGGAATGACGAAGCGCCAGGCGCTCTTCCCGTCCGGTGACTCGTCAAGCAGCGTAAAGCCCATGTCCCTGTAGAAATTCCGCACCATCCCGTTCTTGGCGGTGGGGAAATAGTACCCGTAAATACTGCGAATTCCCCGGGAAACTGCGGCTTCAGCCAGCGCATCCATCATAGCGTATTCCATATCCCGTTTCAAGACGCGGCAGCTCATGAGCCAGAGATCCACGAGAAGCGCAAGCTCCCCTGTCGCCTCGTGCTTTCCGTCCTTATCCTCCGATACGGTCATCGCGACGCTCGCGATAATCAGGGAGACGATGCCGTTGTCCCCGAACCGGTCGGAGAGCCTTCCGCAGAGCGTAACCGTATCCCTGTCCTGCGCCGCCTCCTCGATCCCGGTCAGAGTGTACCTCTTCGTCGTAAGGTTGAACTGGTTGCTCTTGTTGGTAAGCTGCGTGATTCTCGCGTAATCCACCGGGGCAAAACCCGCGATATGCGCGTGCATCTCCAGGGAATCCAGGTACTGCCCGTAGTCGGAAAAACTCGCCTCCAGCGCGCTCCTCTCCGCGTTCGCCCTGTACATTCCCGCCCGCTTCACGTCGTCCGCGGTGAGCCTCGCGGGCTCGAAATACCCTGCGCGGTCAATCGTGCGGATGAAAGTCTCGGGGCTTCCCAGCTCCGGAACCGCCGCTCCCGGGACCTGGTCCCGGATAATCGCCCTCTCCGCCGGATTATCATCCGCGAATACGAAGGCCTCCGGAAGGATGGATATCTTCTTCGCCGTATTGACGAGATTGATGCTCTTCGGCTCCCAGTTGGCCTCGATGTCCGCGAAATCCTCCGGCCGGATAATCCCGGAGGGATGATTCAGGCCTGCAACGGCGTTATCATAGTCATTCTTGGAGTCCACCGTGAGAATTACGCCTACGCCGGAAAGCTCCTTCACGTAGCGCTGGAACGCCAGGAAGGTCTCCCCCAGCGCGGTCTCCTCACCGATCTCCAGTCCCTCCACGCCGTCATCACCCACGACACCGCCCCAGAGCGTGTTGTCCAGATCAAGGGCAAGCGCCTTCTTCGATTTTCCGGTAATTGCGCGGATCACATTGGCGGTATTCCAGGAAAGTGAGGGGACAGCATCCATGGAGACCGCATATTTGTACATGTTCCAGGCCGCCTCGTCGGACCAGCGGTCCAGGCCGAAGCAGGACGAGATGTAGTTCACGTCTACAAGGTAGAGCGCTTCCTCCTTCTGCGCCGCCTGCGCGAAGCGCCGGTTGAGCTCGTTCACGAACCGGACGCGCCCGTGGATGTCATAGGCGTCCAGATTTCCCAGGAGGCGGTAGGAAGGATACTCGAAATTGTTCTGGATTACCGGGCAGTGATACCGTCCGGCGACAGCCTTCCAGCAGGCCTCAAAGCGGCGGTAATTCTCCTCAAGGAGCTCCTCCACCTTTTCCTCGTCCATTCCCGGCGAGGGAAAAGTGCGGATATTCCTCACCGAGGTGCAGATATAGACAAGGTCCGGGGCAAAACTGTCCAGCTCCGGATTGCCGAATACCGCGTCCTCGTAAAATTTTGCGTATTCGGATTCATAGAATACGGGATCGATTCCGCTGTCCAGGAGGAAGACCTCCATCGAACGGACGATGTCATGGGTGGTATACCCGCCGAGAACGGCTATTTTCTTCACCTTACCGGGGTTGCTGCCGGAAGCGGCCTTCTCCCTGAGGGCACGGGAGAGTTTTTTCCGGTTCTTCATAAATTCAGCACTGTCAAAGGGATAATCCATTTTCCCCTCCATGCCGAGCTCTTTGTGCGAGGCGCGCGCCGGGAAACTGCGGATGCAGTTTCCCGGCTGCGATAAGGGCTGTTTGGGCTCGGCACAAACAGCCGTGTGAAAAATCGGCGCATCAGCGCGATTTTTCACACTTGACACCTCGAAATCATAACCCGCTTAAGCTTCCGCCTTATTCCCCGCTTCCGCTTTCCTGGGCAGCCATCTCCTCCAGGATCTTCTGCTGTTTCGCCGCGGTTTCCGCGACCTGCCTGTCGATATCCTCCGCGTGCCTGTCCCAGGAAACATACCTGGGGTCGCCCCTGCGGTCCGGGATATCGAACTTTGCCTTGATCTCGGCGCCGAGATAATCCGTGAACTTGCAGCTGCCAAGATAATTCAGGTGAGAGTTGTCGTTGAAATCCGTCTGGAAATTCAAATCCATCTCCTGATAGTAATAATTCGTGCTGTTAAACTCCAGTTCGTTATGCTCCGCGATCTCATGGATCCGGTTGTATACCAGCTCGTCCTCGTCAGTCGTTATGTACGGTGAGACGATGAGAAACAGATCAATCCCATTCTCCTTGGTATAGTCGATAATCCGCTGAAGATAAATTTCCGATTTGACTGTAATGCCTCCGCTCCTGTCCTGCTCCAGCGAAGGCTCCTCCTGAGGATCTACAATGTAGTAGGGGGTATATCCCTTAAACACTGCTCTGTCCTCCCGGGATTTGAAGACGTATATCCAGTCGCTCTTGCGGAGATTATCATACCGGTCATGATAGGTCGCGATTGACGGAAAAAAATCCAGGAAATGAGCGGGCTTGCAGCTCACATACAGCGCCTGGAGCTTATTCAAAGAGAATCTCATTCCGGTAATGTTCTGTCTGAGAAAATAATATTGGTAATCTCCCTTGAAACGGGCAGGGGAATATAGATCCAGGACGATCAGGGAGGGATTCTGATACCTGCATACCTCCTTAAGATAGTAATAAGTGACCCACAGCGGCTGTTCCGCCGCGCTGTAGTCGTAGGAGGCGATTCCGTACTTCGTCCAGAGAAGAGCGGTATTCACGTCACAGTGAATATGGCTTGATCCCATGAAGACCACATCGATGGAGTTCCTCGGCTGCGCATACATTTCCCGCGCCTGAAGGAAACCATGGGCATTCTTGTCACTTAAGAGAATATCCGTATAGTAATACACCACAAGAAACAGCAGCAGAAAAAGGCCGCGCAGCAGCCATACCTTCCTGCCGTTCTCTGTTTCTGCTATACCGGCATTTTGCTTTTCGTCGTTTATTTCCGCCATCAATAACCTTCCCCTGTTCCTTTGGACAGAAGTCTCCGGTTTAAACCGGAGACTTCCTTTCCCGGTGCAAGCTAGAACTGCATATAAATCATATAAGCATCATAACCCGGCCCGTACTGCCCGAAAATAATCACAATAAAGATGAGGATAATAAACAGGCTGTATCGCCATACCCGCTTCTTCAGAAGCAGAATCCCGGGGATACTGCTGTCCTTTATATACGCGACGGCATCCAGCAGGATCACCGCAGTAATCATCAAAGCAAAAACCCAGATATCCTGCACGGACATCTCAAAACTCTTCCAGCCGTTAACCAGAGCCTCCCAGCCCCAGCTGTGGGTGAATATACCCGAGACGAATTTCCAGGCCTGCGCGGCATCCTGCGCCCGGAAGAAAATCCATGCGAAGTTCACGGCGAAAAACGTAATGATCCGTCCCGGAACGCCGCTCCTTATCCGGGTACAACCTTTCCCGGCGAGCAGTGAGTCAATAACGGAATATACTCCGTGCAGAAGCCCCCAGATCAGGAAAGACAGACCGGAGCCGTGCCAGATTCCACAGATCAGGAATACCACGAGGGTATTTACCGCTTTCCTGAAATAGCCCTTCCGGTTTCCACCAAGCGGAATATACACGTAATCCCTCAGCCACCCGCTGAGCGACATATGCCAGCGTCTCCAGAATTCCGTGATATTTTCGCTCATATAGGGCATCCGGAAGTTCTCCGGGAGCCCGATTCCGAAGACTCTGGACAAGCCGACAGCCGCGTAGGAATACCCGGCGAAATCACAGTATATCTGGAAGGAGTAAAGCACAGAACCCGCCAGAAGCCAGAAACCGCCGTATTCATCTATATTCTCGTAGATTTTTCCGACATAGATTGCAAGCCTGTCTGCGACGACCATTTTTAACAAAAAGCCTGTCACAATATACGCAGCAGCTTCCCGAAAGCGCACCAAATCGAACAGACGGGCGGTAAAAACCTCCTTCATCTGCTGGTTGAAATCATCCTTGCGCCAGATCGGTCCGCTGACGAACCTGGGAAACCAGAAAAGATAGATGATCATCCGCAGAGGACTGCGGTCTCCTCTTGTCCTGCCTGCAGCAATATCCGCAAAATAGCTGATGATCTGAAAGGAATAGAAGGAGAAACCGATCGGGATGAGAAGGTTTGCAAATCTATCCCCTGCAGCGGTGATCAGTTTTGCCTCCTTAAGGAAGAGCAGCAGCATGGCGACCGCCGCGATACCGACCCAGGAAGCGGCCGCTGCTCCTTTCTGCCTGCCGTGTTCCGCGAAAATCGCAATGAAAAGACCATATACGTAGGCGAAGGCTGCCATATAAAGTGCTGCGATGCCGGCTTCACGACCCAGGAAAAATACGTACCCCAGACTTGCTGCCGCAAGAACGAATACTCTTAACCGGGTTCGAAAGGAATAAAACAATATTCCCACAAACAGTGCAAAAACCAGTGAGGTGGCGGTAATCTCCATGCAATTCCTCCATCTTCCAGTCCGGAACAAGTCCCTGGCAGGGAGACGATTATATCAGTCTGGGGATTGTCTGGAAGGCTTTCCTCTATCAGTCGTCCAGGTTTTTCAGGCTCTCCAGCGTCTCATAGTAGGTTCGGGTGAGCTGAGTTTTGTCCGTAGAATCGTAATTGAATAAATAGTGATCCAGGTCGGAAAGCATCTCATATACCCGGCGGAGTGCCGCGGCATCGTGATCCTTCTCCGCGTCGAGCATAGCTTCGCCGCATGCTCTCAAATCGGCCGCAACCGTCAGAGAGGCGTTTTCCATAACTGAAGCGCAGTCACTTATGCCCTTTGCGAAGGTCCTCGCGGTCTCGGAGTACTGCACCGTAATGTCGTTGCCGGCGATGTTGTCCTTAAGGGTGATCTCTCCGGTCTTCTCCACCATATCCCAGCAGTCGCTCTCCGGATCTTCAATGCTCTCGACAAAGTACGGCCAGGCAAAAAGCATGCTCCACTTGGCGTCCTCCGCAGCGACGAATGCAGCTACATGGTCGTAGATGACCGGATCGATACTCCCGCGCAGGGATTTGCGGTACTCCACAAGCTTTACCGGTGAAGGAGCTGTGTTATCGGAGCGCTGCATCAGCGCTATCTCCATCTCGATCGCCGCATCCTCCTGCGACGGCACGGGCATGGGCAGTTCCTCATAAAGGAAGCCGTGAAGATATTCCGCGTTCGCCTTGGTATCCGGCATGATCACGGACATCCCGTCCACTGTCTCCGCCGTAAACGTCCCGGTCACGGGAAGCCGGTAGCTGGCGTCTATCTCGTACTCCTCCCCCTTCATGTCGATGATGTGCTGCATCAGCTCCTCGACGCTTAAGTCCGTTTCCACATAGGGGAGAAGCTTGTTCATCAGGTTGAGGGTCTCCACCTTGCTCCTGCCGCGGATGTTGTTGAACGCGGCGAGAAGCACCTTCCTCTGACGCTCGGTGCGCTCGAAATCCGCACTGCCGACGAAACGGGTGCGGGCATAGGCAAGTGCCTGCTCCGGATTCATCAGATTCATTCCCTCGGTCAGATGCCAGTACTGCGCCTCGTCGGAGAGCTCTGCAAAAGGAATGGAATTGAGATATGCCGCCTCCTCCGCGGTGAGCTCCATCGCGATATCGCCCACCTCGGCCACGGCGGAAATGAAGGTATCAAAATCGACCTCTACATTGCCGTCGATTTTAACGCCAAAATTCTCATACAGCGTCTCATCAAGCAGCTCCATGCCGCCCAGGGCATAGGCTGTGTTGATCCGGTAGCTCTTGTGGCGGGGGATCGCGACGTACATGTCCCTCATGATGGAGACGACGCGGATCACGTGATCAGCAGAATTGATACTGAGGATCATCATCGAATCGGAGCGCTGGCGTTCCTCGCCCTCGCGCTTGTCCTGGCCGATGAGAAGAATATTCCAGACATCCTTCTCCTCCGCGATGATGGGATCCCTCACCTCTTCGGGCTCCTCGGGTTCCTCCTCTGCTTCCACCGCCTCTTCCACGACAGATGCCGGAGCAGGGTTCTCCTCCGTCTCCGTGTTCTCTATAGGATTATTCACTGGTACCGTCTGTACCTTGCGGCTTCCGCCGACCCAGCCGATCACCAGGCCCGCAGCAACCGCTGCCACAATCAGAAGAACCAGCGTCAGTAATGTCAGTCGCTTCTTTTCCATATGGATGAGAGTGTATCACATAAATCCTGTTTTGCAAAAGAATGGTGCATTTGTCTTCTACAGGAACAGACTTCCGGCATCCGTCTCCGATCATTTCTGACCGGAGCGCTGCATCACCTGTACCTTCTGTTCCTGCCACGGACAAGGCATATGCTGATAACTGCGATAATAAGTAAAATCTCCGCACTGAGAAGCATACCTGCCGCATAGAAGGGAACAGCTTTCTTCTCCCCGGTTTTCACATTATTGTAATACGGTTTCCCCTCATTTGATGCGGAGGAGGTCTGCACTGCGGCAGGCCTGACGGCCGGAGCTTGTACCGCAGCAGCAGCCGGCGCCGGGGTGATGCCTCTCGCCCGATAGGAAGCCGCATCGGCTGCTGCAGCATTTGCGGCGGATGTACCTGCAGCGGCTGCAGGCAGTACTGCTGCCATCTGCATGGAGGCCAGATCTGCCTGGACCAGCTGAAGTACTCTTGTCTCATTTGCGGGCTGCGCCGCGGTGAACGCGCTCTGATTTATCCTTACGCGTTCATATGCCGACGCCGAGTCCAGGCCTGCACCGATATAAAATCTGTAGGCTGCCTGTACCAGGCCTTCGGGGGTAAGTGCGGACTGATTCTTTGCCGCCTGGGCAGCGAGTTGTGCCTGCGCTGCCTGCTGTGCCTGAACGGCCTGCTGTGCGGCAAGCTGGGCCTGAGCCGCCTGCTGTGCGGCTGCCTGCTGTGCAGCTAACTGTGCCTGAGCGGCGGCCTGCGCCTGGGCTGCCTGCTGTGCGGCAAGCTGTACCTGAGCCTGCAGCTGCGTTGCTGCCGGAAGATCTCCCTGAACCAGCTGGCGTACACCGGCTGCAGTCGCAGGCTGGGCTGCGGCGAAGACCATCTGATTGGCTGTCACCCTGTTCATCGCGATTTCCGGAATAATCCCGGCATCGAGATAGGCGCGGTACGCTTCGTTGATGAGCTCGGGAGGGGAAAGAACTGTGACCGCCGGCACTGAAGACCGGGTCACCGCCGGCTGCTGTACATCAGCTGTACCGGTATTTGTTGAAGAATGATATGTATAGCTGGTGCTTGGAACTCCATTCAAACATACCGCACACGCTGTGTACCCCCTTGCTGCTGCCTCGTCCGACAGTATCGGTATTCTGCTTTCTTCCAGATACTTACATCCGTCCCGGTGATACTTCTTTCCCGTATTAGTAACGTACACGACATCAGTCCCGGATGCCGTTACTCTAAGCACCGGAGCCGCTGTAAACAAAAGTACTCCTGCCAAAACAATCAGGAAAACATTCCTATAACACCTGTATAGCTTTAAATACGAAATAGTTCCTTTTCTCATAACATCTCCCTGATTATTGATGTCCGGGCCACACCTGCTATAGTATCCGTTGAGTTATGTTACATAAACTCCGTCACCACAGCATATACCAGTGCCCAGAAGAAAAAGCCGGCCAATGCGGCTGCTGCATGTACCAGCAGCCATACCACCAGGCTCCTGCTGTTTCTCAAGGGCAGATGTCTCGCGATCCAGCTGCCCTCCGTAAACATATCCACCACCGCCAGCAGAGCCAGTGCCAGGCATGCCCTGAAGACAACAATGACCGCCAGATTCGTTTCCTCTATACCTGCCCTGCTCAGAGGCGAGGTTAAGGCAATATCGGCAATTACCGCATATCCGATGCAGGCGGTGATCATCTTCCACCAGACCCCGCTCCTGAAGCCGGGAATCCGAAACCGGCGGTTTTTCGCGCTTTCCTTGGTTCCCTTATTCCCTGCCTGCCGGAAAACAATTGTACCGGAGACCGCCCTGCGAACCTCATCGATACTCTGGTAACGGTTGTCAGGATCGATCTGCGTCGCGATATCCGCGACCTTCTGCAGTCTGGGATTCTCCGGAGCGATTTTCCGGATCAGCATGCCCAGTCCGTAAACGTCCGTGCGCACATCCGACTGCCCGAAACCGTACTGCTCCGGCGCCGCGCTGCCTTTCGTCCCCATAAGTACCGTATCCTGCGATTCCGCGGGATGGAAAAGTTTTGCCGCATCATAATCAATCAGCTTGACTGTCCCATCGTCCGCAAGCATCACATTGGACGGCTTAAGATCCCGATGAATGATCGGGGGATCCGCCTTGTGCAAAAACTCAAGAGCGTCGCACAGCTCATAGAGAATCCGCTGTATTTCCTTCTTATCCGGGGTATTTTTCTCCAGGAACGAGGAAAGCGTCTTCCC
>JAEEGL010673168.1_pt1 | contig 18059 bp, 16 predicted proteins | sample 9134231 | NCBI WGS metagenome assembly JAEEGL01 (sample SAMN16246548, study PRJNA631951) | gut metagenome | biome: gut microbiome; feature: rumen; material: fiber-attached | host: Bos | place: Iran: Karaj | collected 2018-10 | reverse complement strand
GTTAATCCTTTTGCAAGCTCTCCAATTGCAACACTTACACCACCAGCACCAAAGTCATTACTCTTTTTTATAAGCTTACATACTTCCTCTCTGCGGAATAAATGTTCAATTTTACGTTCTTCAGGCGCATTTCCTTTTTGAACCTCACTTGAACAAGTTTCAATAGAATGAATATTATGCTTCTTAGAAGAACCTGTAGCTCCTCCAATACCATCTCTACCCGTTCTACCACCTAGCATTAAAACTACATCACCAGGTACAGGAGATTCTCTTACAACATCACTAGCTTTAACAGCACCGACAACAGCGCCAACTTCTAAACGTTTGGCTTTATAGCCATCATGATATATTTCTTTAACATGAGTTGTAGCTAATCCAATTTGATTACCATAGCTTGAATAACCTTGTGCTGCCTTAGTTGAAATTACACGTTGTGGTAATTTTCCAGGAATAGTATCACTTACTGCTTCGTATATATTACCAGCACCTGTAACACGCATAGCTTGGTAAACATAAGCTCTACCTGACAATGGATCACGAATAGCTCCGCCTAAGCATGTTGAAGCACCACCAAATGGTTCAATTTCAGTAGGATGGTTATGTGTTTCGTTTTTAAATTCAAGCAACCACTTTTCTTCCTTACTACCAACTTTTACATTTACATAAATTGAACAAGCATTATTTTCTTCACTTACTTCTAAATCATCAAGTAAGCCGTTCTTCTTCATATAACGAGCAGCAATAGTCGCCATATCCATTAAACAAATATTCTTATTTTCTCTATTTAGCTCTTTACGCATATGTAAATATAAATCATATGCTTCCTTAATTTCTCGAGAAATAAATGATTCATCGATTGTTATTTCTTCTAATTTTGTATTAAATGTTGTATGTCTACAATGATCTGACCAGTATGTATCTAATATCTTAAGTTCAGTTATAAAAGGATCTCTATTTTCATTCTTAAAATATTCAACAACAGTTCTTAAATCATCCTTATTCATCGCTAGGCCATATGTTTCAATATATGAATCTAATTCATTATCATTTAAGTTTCTAAATCCATTTAGGATTATGACATCTTCAACATGTGCCTTATTGATATCTCTAAGTCTCTTTAAATTTTTAACTCTTGATTCAACCTTATTAATGTAATATTCACTAATTCTATTCAAATCACTATGCTTTAAATCCTCATCAAAAATTAAAAGTGTAGCAGATTTAACATGCGCTCTAGTCTTAGGATTAATAAGCTTTAAACAAGCCTCTGCTTGACTAGCTCTTTGATCATATTGACCTGGTAAATATTCTACTGCTAGATATTTTTTCTTTTTAAGGTCAATATCATCAAAAACCTTATCGGTTACAACTTCTCCAAAAACCTTATATAAAGATTCTTCGAGTAATTGATTATCGATATTAAAAATATCATAAATATTAATGAGTCTAAGACTCTTCATATTTAAGCCAAGATTTAAGTTTAAATCTTGTAAAAGCGATGAAGCTTCAACTCTGAAGCCTTCCTTTTTTTCAACAAAAATACGTTTTTTCATTTTTATTCCCCAATGTTTTGTTTCTTAAATTCTGTTCTTAATAAATCTAGTGTTGTATTTGTATATGTAATATGTCCTAATTTTCTTAAAGGCTTAACTTGATCCTTTTGATAATCATGATAATTACTATTTTTTATGTTTTTAAGTTTCTCTAGATTTACTAAATCTCTTCCTAATATATTTTTCATGCAAGTAGCACTAATTAATTTAGGTTTCTCTAAAGGAAGAGATAATAAAAATTTATCAAGTTCTTTAAATTGATTTGTAGTACATCCTTCAATAGTGTAATGACCACTATTATGAGGACGTGGAGCCATTTCATTAAAGTAGAACTTATCACCTTTAACAAAATATTCAATAGTTAGAATTCCGTAATAATTAGCTTGAATCATAAATTCTTTGCTAGCTTCAATTATTCTATCTTCCATTTCTTTACTCAAGTAAGGATTAGGTACAGCAGTAATATCTAAAATATTATCTTTATGAATGTTTAATCCGATAGGAAAACTAATAATATTTTCTTTTGATCTAATAAGAATAATTGAGCATTCATAATCAAATTCAAGCTTTTCTTCTACTATACCTAAATTATGTTCTAAATATGGTTTTACTTTATCAATATCAATTACACTATGTAATACTACCTGTCCGTGACCATCATATCCTTCTCTACGTGTTTTATATATGCATGGATAACCCAAAGCTGATATAGCATTCTTTAAATCAAGTAAAGAACTACAATCAAAATATCTTACTGTAGGCAGTCCATATCTTGTCGCGTTCATCTTCTCTCTAAGTCTATCTTGACTATCAAAAAGTGGGCATATTCCTTGTGGTATATTATATTTATCATTTAATTCCTCAAGGATTTCACCTTTTACATTTTCAAATTCATATGATAATACATTGCAACATTTTCCTAATTCGTTGAGTTTTACCAAATCATCAAATTCACCTACAATTAATTTGTCGCATACATATGAACAACTGCATTTCGGATTTGGATCTAATACCGCAACAGTATAGCCTAGCTTATGTGCTTCTATGCACATCATTTCCCCCAATTGACCACCACCGATAATTCCAATATCAAAGTTCACAGTCTAAAACTTCCTTTGTTTGATTTTCCCTATACTCCTCATATTTTTTTGCTAATTCATTATTATTTAAGCTAAGTATTGATATTGCAAATAACGCTGCATTCTTAGCACCATTAATTGCCATACTTGCAACAGGCACACCGCCTGGCATTTGAACAATTGATAATAATGAATCTAGTCCGTTTAAGGCTCTACTTTTAACAGGAACTCCAATTACAGGTAAACTTGTTAAGCTTGATACCATACCAGGTAAATGTGCAGCTCCACCTGCACCTGCAATAATTACTTTAATTCCACGTTCTTTAGCGCTTAATGCATAATCATATAGTAATTTAGGCGTTCTATGCGCAGATACTACTAATTTTTCAAAGCTTACATTAAACTGTTCAAGTATATCACATGCATCCTTCATGACTTCAAAATCGCTCTTTGAACCCATGATTATACCAACTTCTACCATATTTTCCTCCTTAATCAATAAAAAAAGAACAAGGCAGTCTAAAAGCCTTGTTCTCTAACGCAATTTAAAAAAACTTGTATATAAATACGCATTTAAAATATTTAGTTTAAAAATTTCGTTTCTCATACTTTTGTCCATCCATTTTTAAAATAAATTAGATGGCAAGCAACAATATAATTATGAAAAAACATAATTAATAATTAATATCTTATAGTCTATAAATTTACGGTTTATAGGTAGAAACTTGCTTACCAGATTAAAGCTATTATACAAGATAGCGTTATTTAATTTACACCATTATTCTAACACAATTAATCCCCATTTAATAGATAGAAAAATATAGAAAGCGGTTTCTATTTAAAAAAACATTACAAATACTTGAAAAAAGAGTAAATTCAAAGATTTACTTTAAAATTTACTCTTTTTTTATAATTTTTATTTATTTTCTTCAGCTCTTAATGGTTCTAAACCTAGTTCACGAGCAGTATCATTTACTAAATGAGCTAATGGAGTTGAATTATTTACAAGTTGTTCATATAGCATATTAGTAATGTTACGAGATTTAATAGGAGCACTTCTTTTCTTGCTCATTACATATATAAATGATGCAATTACAACTTGTGTTGGAATAGCTGGTAATTGATAGCTTAATGTCTTAATACAGCTTCTTACCATAAGCTTATTTGCAAGTACTAATCTTTCACGAGTCTCTTCTTCATCTAATCCATAGAAATCAAATCCGAATTTCTTATGTAATTCTAGACTTGTTTGGAATTCTTTTGTGAAATAAATGTGTTCAAGTTCTTTACCAAGCATTTCTTCATTTACATGAGCAGCAGCATATGCAAACCATTCAAGCATAACATAATCAAATACTCTAATATATGCTAAATCAGTAGGATCTGTAAAATCTAATGATTTTTGTTCAACTGCTTGCTTAAAATATTCTAAACGTGTTGGTAAGCATAATAATCCCATAAAGAAGAATGTCTTTTCAGAATCAAGAACACCAGCACGTACCATATTCATAATTACACCACTTCCAAGTGGGTCAATGTAATAATTATATAATGTACGAGATGTTGTAACAGCTCTTCTAACACTCTTATAAGTACCAGAGTTAAATAATTCATCTTCTGAGAAATGAATATTTTCATCAAACTTTAAACCTTCAAGACATTTTCTTCTCCACATCTTATTCCATGGGAATAGTGGAGCAAATATTTCTTGATAGAAAGCAAGGAAATCTTCCTTTTTTGAAAAATCATATACTTCATCATGTAAGAAAGTTCTAAAGAATGGATGACTGTTATTGCATTCTGCAAGATCACAATCATTATCCTCTAATAACTTAACCATAGTTTCTACCATATCTTTTTCAAGGGTATCATCACTATCAACAAATTCAATATACTCTCCAGTAGCGTTATCTAATGCAGTATTACGTGCCTTAGATACACCACCATTTTCTTGGCTAATAAGCTTAATACGCTTATCTTTTTGAGCTAAACGACTTACTAAAGTATATGAGTTATCTTTAGAACCATCATCTACAACAACAACTTCAATATTTCTGTAAGTTTGATTTAATATACTTTCTAAACAAACCTCAATTCTACTTGATGCATTGTACATTGGTACAATAATTGAAACTAACTTTTCCATTTTATTTTATCTTCTTTCCTTTTTTTTAATTAGAATTATCTATATATCATATCAAATAAATTACCTATTTGGCACAATAATACAATTCTATTAATGTAAAACACACTTTACATTTTTTAATTAAATTATAGTTTTATCTATATAGAATGTCAAGTATACATTCAATTATAATACACTATTTATTTTATTAAAAAGACAGCTATAAAGCTGCCTAAAAATCTTTACTTATATGATTTAATATATTCATCAGTTAAAACATCTAAATCATCTAATCCTACCCATCCGTGAGTTAGTATAGCTTCATTCATATCTAATTCATTATATTTCTTTCCTAAAGCTTCACGAGCTTTCTCATGAGCATCTACAAACTTGATTGTTCCATATCCATAAGATGCATATTGAGTAGGAATTTCAACTAATGAATTATATAAGTTACCTGCTGCTGAAGAATTATATCCAAATTTTCCTAAATATGTTGCAACATCGCCAATATTCCATCCCTCATAATGAATTCCTGCATCAATACGAGTATATAATGCAAAATTAGAAATAGTACTTGCTTTATAATAATCACAAGCATATTTTATAGCTTTAGATTCATTATTAGCTTTTATATAATCAAACAATTGAGTTTCAACATATACTGCCCAACCTTCACCAAATGCTACATTATTTAATAAAATTTTTTGTAAATCTGGCATATCTTGTTCTTTAAGCAAGCAATATGAATATAAATGACCTGGATATCCTTCATGAGATAATGTTGCTAATGTATCATTAACATTATCCTTACAATATTTAGGATTTAAGGTAATGAATTCTTTTTCTGTTGAATCAAGAGCGCTTTTTGCATAATAAGCAACTGTTGTCGTAATATCTTGTACAGTTTCATCCATTTGATCTATTACAATTTCTTTATCATCCGATAAATCTTTAACAATTGTTTTAGCAAATGTCTTAAGATATGGAATCATATCATTAACATCAGTAATACCTGTTAAACTAGTATCACCCTCTATATATGATAAAGTTTCTCCATAATAGCCATTTCTATTTGCATTAGAAATAGCACCCGCTAGATTTTTTGAATACTTAGTTATATTAGACTCTAATGTCTTAATATAATTATTCATATAATTATCATCAACCTTAGTATAATCAATACCAAGTCGATCAGCTAAATCTCTTCTGTAAGCTTCTTTTCCTTTATCCCCATAATAGCCATAATATCCATTATTGTTTGTTACGCCTACATAAGATTTTAGACCGTCCCTTAAAATCTTAACGGCTTCTAGAAATGAATCCTTAAAGGCTTTATCTACATTAGCCTTTAACTGTGTTGCATCCCCATCTGAAATTGATTGACAATCGTCAATTTTCTTATTAATAACCTCTTTTAAATAAAAATTATCCCCTTTTTTTAGAATTGAATCTAAATAATCAATCATACCGTTTACTGATGTATCAATAAGCGGATAGTTAGCATTCTTCTTATCTTCCGCATAAGTAAGATAGCTCTTAAGAGCTTCAGGTGTACTTGATAAATAACTAATTACTTCTAAAGCATTATCATAATTATTAATATGATATCCCTGCATGCTTTGAGTAAAATAAGCTACATAACCCCCTTGAGAATCAATATAATCTAACCCAATTAATAAATCATTCAAACTAGCATTCTTATATAAACTTAATTTATTATTAGCTTTTGTAACTAAAGTTCTATAAGTATATTTTTCATTTGTTGATAAATTTAAACCTTTAAATGAATCCAATTCATCAATTAATTCATTTAGTTCTTTCCTCGCATCAACTAAATCTTGTTCTGTTGTAGTTTCATAGCAATACCACTTAGCTTCAAGTGTTCCCTCATATCCAAATTTAGAAGGATTTTCAGCTATAACATTCCAATAATATGCATCGTCCCCTACTGTGTCTAAAAAATATCGTTGACAAAGTGCTTGAAAATCGTCATTCTTTTTCTCCTTTACGACGCTTTTAGAACATCCTGTAATTCCAAATATTGTTAATCCAAGTAAAGTCGATAAATAAATTCCATTTTTAATTTTCACCAAACCAACCTCCCTATTTTTGCTAGTTTAAAAATATTATACAACATTAGACAGCATTTGCAAGAATATTTTTTTATTATTTTCTTAATTTTTGAATGAAATTTTATAATATTGTCTTAATATTAAATTTTGTTGATAATTATTGCATCTCTTTATGTAAAAATAAAATATAATTTGAGCCAAATTTTATTCGGACATAAAAAAACATCTCACAACAACATATTTGTTATGAGATATTATTATTTTTAATTATTATTTAGAAAGATTCCATTTCCAATTACGAACTTCTGGAAGGTCTTCACCATGGTCATCAATAAATTGCTTATGAGCAACTAATGTATCACGCATCTTTTGAAGTAAATAAGCCTTCTTATCACCTAGACCTTTAATATTATTTAAAGCGTCAATTACTAGGTGGAATCTATCAAGCTTGTTTTGAACACGCATATCAAATGGAGTAGTAATACTACCTTCTTCTTGGTAACCACGTACGTGTAAATCACGGTTGTGTCTACGATATGTTAATTCATGAATAACTGTTGGATATCCGTGGAATGCAAAGACAATCGGCTTATCTTTAGTAAAGATAGAATCATATTCAATGTCAGTTAATCCATGAGGATGTTCAGCAGATGGTTTTAATTTAAATAAGTCAATTACGTTAACGAAACGAACCTTAACTTCTGGTAAATTTTCACGTAAGATTTGTGTTGCAGCTAAAGCTTCTAGAGTAGGAGTTTCACCACAACCAACCATTACTACATCTGGTTCACTACCTTGGTCGTTGCTTGCCCATTGCCAAATTGATAAACCTTGGTTACATTCAGCAATTGCTTCTTCCATTGTTAACCATTGTGGTCTTGGATGCTTAGAAGCTACAATAGTATTAATGTAGTTCTTTGTACGTAAGCAATGATCCATAGTAGCAATTAAAGTATTGCTATCAGGTGGAAGATAAATACGAGTAACGTCTGGTTTCTTAGATACCATATGATCAATGAAACCTGGGTCTTGATGTGTGAATCCGTTATGGTCTTGTTGCCATACTGTTGAAGCTAGAATTAAGTTTAATGAAGCAATTGGTGCACGCCATGATAATTGGTTGCAAATCTTTAACCATTTAGCATGTTGTGAAACCATTGAATCTACAATACGCATGAATGCTTCATATGAAGCGAAGAATCCGTGTCTACCAGTTAGTAAGTAACCTTCAAGCATACCTTCACACATATGTTCAGATAGCATTGAGTCCATTACTCTACCTTCTGGAGCAACATGATCGTCATTTTCTAAAATCTTAGATTCCCACATACGGTCAGTTACTTCAAATGCAGCACCTAAACGGTTTGAATTTGTTTCATCTGGACCGAAGAAACGGAAGTTTTCTGGATTTAATTTAACAACGTCACGAATATATTCACCTAGATTTGTCATGTCTTGGCTATCAACAGCACCATGACCCTTAATATCGAATGCATACTTTCTGAAATCAGGAAGACGTAAATCCTTTAATAGCTTACCACCATTTGTATGTGGGTTAGCACTAATTCTATGGTCAAATCTTGGGCATAAAGCCTTTAATTCTGGGCGAAGCTTACCTTCTTTAGTGAATAATTCTTCTGGATGATAGCTTCTTAGCCATTCTTCTAATAATCCTAGATGTTCTGGCTTTGACATATCAATTGGAACTTGGTGAGCTCTCCAATAGCCTTCAACTTGCTTACCATCAACAAACTTTGGTCCTGTCCAACCCTTAGGGCTTCTTAAAATAATCATTGGCCAAACTTTTAACGATAAATCATTCTTAACACGAGCATCACGTTGATTCTTTTTAATCATCTTGTATGCTTTTTCTAATGCAGCAGCCATCTTTTGATGCATTTCCATTGGTTCTGAACCTTCAACAAAAATTGGTTCATAACCTAAACCACGGAAATACCATTCAAGATTCTTATGTGGCATACGTGATAAAATAGTTGGGTTAGCAATCTTATAACCATTTAAGTGTAAAATTGGTAATACTGCGCCATCAGTCTTAGGGTTAATAAACTTGTAACCTTGCCAGCTTGTTGCAAGAGGACCAGTTTCTGCTTCACCATCACCAACAACGCAAGCAGTGATTAAATCTGGATTATCTAAAACAGCACCAAATGAGTGTGCTAGAGAATAACCAAGTTCACCACCTTCATGGATTGAACCTGGAGTTTCAGGTGCTACGTGTGAAGAGATACCACCTGGGAAGCTGAATTGCTTAAATAATTTTTGTAAACCTTCTTTATCCTCTGAAATGTTTGGATAAACTTCACTATAAGTACTTTCTAGATATGCATTAGCAACGAAGAAATTACCACCATGACCTGGACCTGAGATTAGGACAATACTTTGATCATACTTCTTAATAATTCTATTTAAATGAACATAAATAAAGTTTTGACCAGGTACAGTACCCCAGTGACCAACGATTTTCTTCTTGATGTCACTTGGTACAAGTGGACGTTCAAGAAGTGGATTATCAAGAAGATATAGTTGAGCAGCTGCTAAATAATTGGCAGCATTCCAATATTTATTTGTAAGAACTAGTTCTTCTTGAGTTAAAGGACCTTTAACATTCTTTTCCATATTTTTTTCCTCCTAAAAAATTTTTTTATCTAAAGAAGAGTAATTAGAATTTTGAAGCAATAGTGTTTACTCTTTCTTTACCTAACATAACAAAGTCTTGTAATAACTTAAGTGTCTCTTGGAATGTAAATCTAGCTTCAACATTTTGAGCAAGAGTATTAATATCGTTATTAATGAAAATAACAGCTTCTCTTGGTTCAGTTGGATTTGGAGTACGCTTAGTTACAAAACCATCTTGCATTAGAATTACAGCATTAGTAGATTCGTTTTCAATATTAACAATATTATTAATACGAGTTTGGAATTCTGCAGCTGGTGTTCCAAATACATTGTTCGCATTGAAAATATCAGCGAAATTCTTAAAAGCTTCTTCATCACGTTCAGCAAAGTTTACATCGCTATAAGAAACACGATTAAACTTAACATCTGTGATTTGACCTAGTTTTTCTGCCATTTCTTCTGCAAATACTAAGAAATCTTCAGACTTAGAATCATCTAAATATCCAAATTGGATATCTAAACGGTAGCTTCTAACAACTACTGCATGATTTTCTTTATGGAATGCAAATGTTTTTGAAGGTAAACCATTTGGTAATTGTTCTTGACCTTCGCGAACATCATAATCTTTTAACAATTCCTTTACGGCATCAATCTTAGAAATTAATTGACTTAAATTTCCAAATACCGAATATGTGCTTGATACATTAACTAATTTTTTCATAAAATTATCCTCATTTCTGTTTTCTGTACTAAAAAAACTTTACTACAAGACTATTATATCATTACTTAAAATATTATAAAAGCGTTTTCTTAATTATTATTTAATTATTTTTTTGACTTTTTAGCATTTTTATCTATTTAAAAATTTCAACATTGAGTTTTTCACATAAATTTCACACGACTTTTTTGAGTTTTTTAACTTTTTCTCTTTTTTAAACAAAGAAAAACATGCTGCAAATAAAAAAACACTCGAAAATCGAGTGTTTTTTATTTCTTAGCTAATAATTCTTTTCTTAGTTCTTCATAGCCTGGTTTATTAAGTAAAGCGAACATATTTTTCTTATATTCTTCTACACCAGGTTGATTAAATGGATTAACTTTAAGTGTATAAGCACTTAGTGCACATGCAAATTCAAAGAAATATACAATATAACCAAAGTTATATGGAGAAACTTCAGATAAATTAATACGCATATTTGGAGTACCACCATTAGTATGAGCAATTGTAGTACCTTCCATAGCTTGTTTATTAACATAATCCATAGTATGACCTGTTAAATAATTTAATCCATCAAGATTATCTTCATCAAAAGGTATATTTAAATCAAATTCAGGAGTCTCAACATTGATAACAGTTTCAAAGAAATGTCTCTTACCATCTTGAATCATTTGGCCTAATGAATGTAGGTCAGTTGAGAATGAAACACTTGAAGGATAAATACCTTTGTGGTCTTTACCTTCTGATTCACCAAACAATTGTTTCCACCATTCAGCAAAATATGTTAAACGTGGTTCATAATTAACAAGTAATTCAACATCGTATCCTTTATTATATAAAGCATTACGAATTGCTGCATACTTAACAGCATCATTGTTAGTATCTCTTACTTGATAAATGCTTCTTGCATCTTGTGCACCCTTCATAATTGCATCAATATCAATTTCCGCACAAGCAATAGGTAGTAAACCAACTGCTGTTAGAACTGAGAATCTACCACCAACATTATCAGGAACTACAAATGTTTCATATCCTTCAGCATCTGATAAAGTTTTTAAAGCTCCACGAGCTTTATCAGTTGTTGCATAAATACGATTTTTAGCTTCTTCCTTACCATATTTTTCTTCAAGTGCTGCCTTTAATACACGGAATGCAATAGCAGGCTCTGTTGTAGTACCACTTTTTGAAATAACATTAATTGAATATTCCTTATCCTTTAAATAAGCAAGTAATTCATGTAAGTATGTTGAAGATATTTGGTTACCTACAAAAATAACTTCTAAATCAGAATTACCGAAATACTTCTTAAATAATTCAACACAGCATTTAGCTCCAAGATAAGAACCACCAATACCTACAGATAAAAGCACATTAGAATTAGATCTAATACGTGCTGCTGCTTTCTTAATGCGGTCAAATTCTGACTTGTCATAATCAACAGGAAGATTTAACCAACCTAAAAAATCATTACCTTCACCCTTTTGACTCATTAATGTGTCAAATGAGTTTAAGACTAATTGTGACTCACTATTTAGTTCTTCTTCATTTAAGAACTTCTTGATATTATCAATTTCAAAACTAAAGTTTTTCATATATACCTCTTTTTTTAAACATTAATGATTAAAATATACATAATTCCACATAGAATACCTACTATAACGCCAAGTGTAATACCAATAGCAACTTCTAATGGCTTATGTCCTAAAGAAACCTTAAGTTCGTTGTTTTCATCAAAACCTACTTCTTCTCTTACATTTTCAGGTTCAGTTTTTAATAACTTATTAAGCATGTCAGCATGCTTACCAGCTTGATAACGAATACCCATTGCGTCATAAATAACAACAATAGTAAATGCTACAGCTATAGCAAATTCATATCCAACTCCACCTTCATAGCGTAATTGCAATATAGCAAGAGTTGTTACCATACTAACCATTGTTGATGAATGCGAACTAGGCATTCCACCTGTTGTGAAAAAATAACGCCAAGCAAAACGTTTTTGCTTAACCGAATGATATATAACTTTCCAAATTTGTGCAACAAGCATCGCAAGTAAAGATGATATAACAATACATACTACCTTTGGACCTGTTGCTCTACTAATAGCTAACTCCATATTACTTAACTTGCTCCACACCAATTACACCAGGAACAGAATCAATTAGCATTGCTTCTATACCTTCTGATATATCTAAATCTATCATGCCACAATCAGCACAAGCGCCAATAACTTTAATATATACAATACCGTCCTTGAAATCTACATATTGAAGATCTCCACCTTCAGCATTCATATACGGGCGCATCTTATCTAAAATTTCATTAATTGCATATACTTGATCATCAAAACTCATATTGTTTTCCATAGAACCACATCCTAACTAGCATTTGTATGCTGGAATACTTTTGTTTTATTTCCATTGAAGTTTCCAGTTTTTTTTGCCCTTTTATTTCTATTCATACGGCTTTCCTGAGCTCTATCTTTCTCAATTTCGCTAACAATATCCATAGGTAAATCATAAAGGCCTATTGAATTATACTTCATTGGGTCAAATTTAACATTTACTTTGCTTGGACTACTTTGTTCAAGAATTAACGAATCTTTATCAAAGTTTTCTTTAGCCATAGATGGTATTGTTGCAAATTCTTTAGTAATTGATTCATTTTCTTTATCTGCTTTATGCTGATTATAATATTCCTCATCAATACGACGCAAAATAGCATATGGTGCAAGAAAATTACAAGATTCTTGCAAATAATCCATTATGTAATGGAAATAAGATGGCGAAGTAGGCTTATCATCAAATCCTTTAACACGTGGTTTTTCATCTGCAAAATCAATTACAACATATGGATAAGAATCAAATATTTCTTCAATATAATATTGTTCAAAAGCTTCTTGTACAAAAGCGTTTCTTACATTTTTTAGGATTTCATAACATCCTTTAGTTGTTTTAACTACCATAGAATCACCTGCTTAAAGTATACCACAATTATTTAATCATTACTAATTAAAAGAGTTGCTTCACAAGAGATTCCTTCATTTCTACCAATATAACCAATATGTTCTCCTGTAGTAGCTTTAATTGAAACTTGATTTAGTGAGCAATTTAAAATTGCAGCTACATTTTTTCTTATCTCTTCTCTAATTGGATTAATTTTAACTTCTTGGGAAAAAATCATTACATCCATATTTACTAATTTATATCCCTTATCAGTAACCTTCTTATAGCATTGACGTAATATTTCCTTGCTGTCCATATTAAGAGTTTCTGAGGCTGTATCAGGGAAGAATGTACCTAAATCTCCTAAAGCTAAACTTCCTAAGAAAGCATTAGCAATAGCATGTAATACTACATCAGCATCACTATGTCCTAGTAATCCAAGTCTATAATCAACCTTAACTCCACCTAGAATTAAATCTCTGTTTTCTACCAATCTATGTGTATCATACGCATTACCAATACGAATCATATTAATCCTCCTTAAGTAAGTTTTCTACCATTTTAATATCAAATTCAGTAGTAACCTTAAAATTATAATCACTACCTATAATAACATCTATTTTAACATTAGTGTTGTCAAATGATGAAATATCATCAGTAGTAGAATATTTTTCATATTGCTTGAACAAATCAGTTTTACCACCTTGTGGTGTTTGAACAGAATAATATAAGCTTCTATCTAAAGTCTTTTGTGACTTTTTATCCCTAATAGTATCTTTCAAAGGAACAGCAACATAATATGCATCAGCATTATTATTAATACAAGCTTGTATAATATCTTTACTAACAAGTACACGAGCAGCATCATGAATCATAACACGATCTGTTTTAACATGCTCAAGTGCATTTAATACTGATTCATTTCGTGTCTCTCCGCCTAGTACTACAGTAATATTTTCAGATACATTATGTCTAACATAATCATAATCAGATTTACCAACAACAAGGATTATAGGCATATTAAAAGATTTAAATGTATCAAGCACATATTGATACATTGGCTTGTTATTAATTTTATACATCATTTTATTTTCTTTTAATCCAGTACGTGTACCACGTCCCGCCATTAGTAAAATTACTGTTTGCATATAATAACTCCATCTAATTTTTGATCATGTTCTTCCGGGATAAAATCTAAATATAATTTTTCATAGCATACACCATAGGCTTTATAGTTTCTATCTTTAATATATCTATCATAATATCCCTTGCCATAACCAATTCTATATAAATCTTTATTTATAACAAGTGCAGGCACAAGCATAAAATCAATTTCATCTTTTGATACTTTAGTACCATTTATTGGCTCTAAAACATTAAAATTTGATTTTTTAAATAATGTTACATCTTTATAGAAGTCCATATCATTTCCATTTACTCGTGGAAATAATAAATTAAATCCATATTCTTTTAAAGCTAATAAATCAATTTCATCTTTCATAGGATAATAAACGGCAATATTCTTGCCGTTTATTACCTTTAATATATCTTTAATTAACTCATCCTTGTTATAGGTTAATTCTTTTCTCTTAGCTAATGCAAATTTTCTAAGTTCTTTCTTATTCATAATAATTATAGTCTTTTGTATAGTTTTCATTATGAACAAAACTATTACTTTGACGTGCAAAGCTAATTAGCTTATTACTATCCTTAACAATTGTATTAGCAATAATACCCATTGTCGTATGTATAGTTATATTATTTTCACCATACTTACTAGGAGCTTTAGTAATAACACCCTTCTCTAATTCCGCTTTCAAGCGTTCCATCTTCTTATAATCAGTCATGATAAAGAAGAATTCTAGACCACCTGTTCTAAAGAATAAATTATCATTTACAAAATATTTAGAAATAAGATTAATATAGTCAGCCATGATTTGATCGCCAGTTTGTCTGCCATATTTTTCATTTATTATTCTAATATCTTCAAATCTTAAGCATACAAGTTCTACTGCACGTGAAGATAATGTATTTAATGCTGTTTTTAATTCCTCTTCAGAACGTAATGAATCAAGGACAGGATTACCACTCTTATTTAAACTAGTTTTTTTATCAGTTAAAATAATACCGATAATTTCTGTTTGTGGGCCATATACCTTTTGTCCTCTTTCATGGACATATGTATAATCATATTTATCTCTAATTCTATATTTGACATCATATGTAGAATTTTCTTTATTTAAAGCTTCAATAGTGTTATTGTAGAACACTAAATCATCAGGATGAATCCGTCTTTTTAATTCTTCATAGCTTATAGCATTACCTGATAAGCCAATAGTGTCTACCAAATGATTATTAGCCCATACAGAATTATTATCTAAATTATAGAAATAAATAGAATCATTACTATTTTGTAAAATTGTAGTAATACGTAATTTATTCATTTCTAATTTAATATTTTTAGAATTTAACTCTTCTTCTTGGTTATCTAAAGTTTTAGAATCAAGTGTTTTACCAAACAATACATGACCAACAAATTTGTTATTATTAATAATAGGTCTATCAATTAAACAAATTTCTAAATCATTACCTTGTAAATCAAGACATCTAATTACAAGCTTTAAATCAGACTTGCTAGTCTTTATTGCGTCAAAGACATGACTAATATTAGATGAATTATATTTATTTTCATTAATTATTAAATTAGAATAACGTGCTTGTAAGCAATCTAAAAATCTATTATTTTTAAGTTGTCCTGGTGTAGCATTAAATAAAGATGCGAAAGCGTATGAAATATTACGAATCTTATCAGATTTATTTAAATAACAAAAATAATTTTGTTCAGTTACACAAGAATAATAAACTTCTCTTATCTTATATTCTTTAATAGATATATAAATAGAATTTAATAAAAGAATACCAATAATAACAATATATGTAGGTAATACATATAATTCCATTATTTCAAGAACTAAATACTTATATATAACTAATATAACAACTAAGCTAAATGTAATTAAACAAGCTACACCTAATCTTAATTTTAATAAGCGTCCTTTTTCAAGACTTTCTCTTACTAGACATAGGATAAGAAATATACTTAATAGCACTACTGATAATGGATATAATAAAGTATTCATTATAGTGGCTTCCTTTCCATAAATCTATGTGATACATAGACAATACTTGCTGCAGCAGCAATTGATATTATTACTAATAATAATATTTCTAGCCATTTATGCTTTGAAACAGATGTACTCTTAATATCTGTTTCAAACAACATGCCAAAAGGATTTAATATGAATGCGAATATATAACCTAAAATCTTCATTATTAAACACCTCTTTATTGTAAGAATAAATCAAGATATTCAAGTAACTTGTTTTTATCATTAGCCTCAATCATTAAACCTTCAGTTGCAAGGCTAATATCACCTGTTTCTTCTGATACACAGATAGTAAGAGAGTCTGTTACTTCTGAAATACCTAATGCAGCTCTATGACGAGAACCTGTAGTTTTATCAATATCATCTTGATTATCCGTTAAATTATAATATGCACCAGCACATCTAATTCTATTTCCACGAATAATTACAGCACCATCATGAAGTGGTGTATATGGAGTAAAAATATTAATAATTAATTCTTTTGATACTTCTGAGTCAATTTTAATAGCTTTACTAGCAAATTGATCTAACGAATTATGCTTTTCAATAGTAATTAATGCACCTATACGTTTTTTTGAAAGATACATGCAGGCATCAGCAACCTCATTCTTAGTTTTAATAGAACTTGATAATAATGTTATTTTTTTATTCTTATTATGCATTGCTTCATAACCCTTCTTTATATCTGAAGAAAAGAAAACAAATGCACCAACTGGATAAACAAGCATCAAATAATAATATATATTATAAACAACTTTAAGCTCTAAATATCTCGCTAAAAACAATATACCTAATATGATTGCATAAACTAATCCAATGAATACTGTTCTTTTATTCTTTAAGATGAATCTTAAAGGAATAATGACTACAAATATGATTAGATAAGCTTCTAAAAACCATTTCCAATATTGTTGGAAAAATTCTTGAATTGTAAGAATCATATAAATCACCCACTTTATAATTTATTATATCAAATATTTATGATGAAAAAAAGACAAGTTACGACATTATAAAGTCAAAAACTATACATTTTATTGTATAATTGTTATAATATGCAAGTTGGTGATATTAATGAAAAAAGCTATTATTGTTTGTGCATCAAATAATATTGAAGAAGCTAATAAAAGTTTAGATGAACTAAATGCCTTATTAGAAACTTTAGATATTAGTGAATGTGCACGTTTAACTCAAAAATTAGATAAATTTAATAATAAAACATATATAGGACAAGGTAAGCTTGAAGAATTAAAAATGATGGAAGCTGTTTATGAACCAGACTACATTGTTTTTGATGATGAGCTAAGTCCTGCCCAAATGTTTAATCTAGATAGTTATTTATCTTCATCTGTATTAGATAGAGCATATGTGATACTTGATATCTTTAGAGCTCGTGCTCAAACTCCTGAAGCTCGTTTAGAAATAAAGCTTGCTAATTTACGTTACCTACTTCCTCGTATTCAAACATTCCATGAAGGATTTGATAGACAAGGAGGAGGTATTGGCAGCAAAGGTAGCGGTGAAACTCAATTAGAGCTTGATCGTAGAGCATTACAAAATCAAATATTACAAACCGAACGTAAGCTAGATGAGGTTATTAAACGTAAAAAAAATGATATCAAAAAACGTGAAAATAACCTAATGAAGACAGTCTCTTTAGTTGGTTATACTAATGCTGGTAAATCTACTACCATGAATACTCTTCTTTCATATTTAAACAAATACGAACAAAAGAATAACCTTAAAGAAAAAAGTGTGGAAGCT
>JAEEGL014866927.1_pt1 | contig 18060 bp, 18 predicted proteins | sample 9134231 | NCBI WGS metagenome assembly JAEEGL01 (sample SAMN16246548, study PRJNA631951) | gut metagenome | biome: gut microbiome; feature: rumen; material: fiber-attached | host: Bos | place: Iran: Karaj | collected 2018-10 | reverse complement strand
ATAGAGAGGACCAAATCGTTGCGCGTCAAATAATAGTATTAAGGAAAAAGTAGAATATGTCACATGTCAAAGCTGGCGGTACCAGCAAAAACCTACACAACAATGCCGGCCAAAGACTTGGCGTTAAGCGTTTTGGTGGCCAGCAGGTAAAGACTGGCGAGGTACTCGTTCGTCAAACTGGCGCTACTAAACTCGCAGGTCCTGGCACCTTTATGAGCCGCAACTTCACCATCCATGCAGCCATTGATGGTAAGGTCGTCTTCGTAAAGACCAAAAAGAGCCACTTCTCTGGCAAAAGCGTGCCTCGCACTCGTGTTGAAGTTCACGCCGCTTAATTTAGCAAACAAAAATATCTCCGAAATAGTCGGAGATATTTTTTTATTTCTTATATAACTTCATCGACAATAGACTTACTACCAGCAATATTGCCGTCTGCGCATAATACACGACGGGCAAAATCCAATAAACGCCAATACCCATGATCATTTGCATTGAAATGCAAATGATCGTTCCTAATAATGCCAGAATCATACCAGCTACTACCTGACTCTTATCGTCATCTTTGCCGCGCGGCACCCTAATCGTGTAATTTAGCACCACGCCCATCAACGCGCCATACAACATCGTCACAGCAAAAGCTACTGCCGCCAAAAAACCATTCTGATCGTTATCCATAAAAATAAAACGAATCAAATACACCACCGACATTACGCCAGTTATCGTGCTGCACGCCAATAAAACTCTTCCAAGATTTTTGCGTTCTCTTTGCGTCTTTTCGGCCATAACTATATTCTATCAAATATCCGCAATCTTCAACAATGCAGCTTTTACGAGCGTCCATGGCTCCACTGCTGTCGTCTTCGTCGCAATATCCAAATCTCCAATTATTCTCACCGCCATTGGCGCTTTTCTCTCACGTAACTCTAGCTTCTTAAACGCTTGCGTGACCATTAAACCTATAAACATAAATGGATCGTTCGTTATCTCAATCTGCTCGCACATTTTAACCGCTTTCACGCCATTCCCACGATATGCCGTCTCAAAAATATCAAAGACCAGGTTTTTATCTATTGCCTCAACCAATTTAAACTCTTTAAATTCTATAGTTTTTTCTTTCGCTAGCGATTTATAAACCACAGAACGCTTATCGATGTTACTTTCCAAAATAATCACATCATGTGCAGTGCCTATGTAATTCGGCAATACTTCCCAACATTCTTTATTTTCGGATAGAGATTTTATTAAAATCTTCCGCTCCTCACTAAAAAGCGAAAACCCCAAGAATACAGAATCCATATCTCCGCGCGTTAAGCTTTCGGCTTCTATCACCTCATAATTTTTGCCAAGTAATTTCTCTACCATCTGTCGCGCTCGCACGCGATCATCCCCATAAAAAATCCTTATCATTCTTGGCACCCCGGACAATAATGTGTACCCCTGCCGGCAGCACGCGTCTTCTGAATTTCCGCACCGCAACGTGGGCACTCCAAACCTTCACGTCTAAACACTTGCGCAAATTTCTCTAGATAACTTCCCTTTGTGCCGTCCGCCCTTACATAATCCTTCATCGTTGACCCGCCACTATCTATAGACGCTTGCATGACTTTACAAAGACCCTCCAAGAGCAAATCCGCATCTTCGCGTGATAATGTTTTTACTTTACGCCATGGCAAAATTTTGGCATAGAAACACCCCTCATCGGCATAAATATTGCCAACGCCAGCAATATTTGTCTGATCAAGAATCACAGCTTTTACTGACGCATTCTGGTGTCGCTGCAACATATCCCAAAACACATCTTTCGTCATATCCCATGGCTCTGGCGCTAACTTTGTTAAAAACGGATCAGTCGCTAAGCTCAACTCATCCATCACCGCCACAAAACCAAATTTTCGCTGATCATTAAAATATAGGTGCGTTTCATCATCGAAATCAAAGAAAACCCGCGTGTGGCGCCCCGGCATTTCTTCCACAAAACCGCCATCTGGATGCCCTGCTGCAAATTTCTCATTTCCGACAAAAATCAATTGTCCTGTCATACGCAGATGAACCATCATCCAAAAACCATTTTCTAGCTTAATCAATAATGCTTTACCGCGACGATTAATCTCGATAACTCTCTGTCCTTCGACAAAATCTTTATTGCCTCGAAAACTTTTCCCGCACAATATTGTCACTTTTGCGATTTTTTTATTTAGGATAAATTTATCAAGCCCACGCCTTATCGTCTCAACTTCGGGTAATTCAGGCATAATACTTCTATTGTATCATTGCTGGATTCACAAAGAGCATATAGAAAGCGATGCCATTTTTCAGCATATGAATCAGAATACCACCCCAAATCGTACCCGTAATCTCACGCATGGTGCACATTGCAATACTCATCACAAACACCGTTACGCCTACGTTCCATTGGCCATGTACAATTCCAAAAAGCAAAGAAACTACAATCATTGCCGGAATTGCCGGAATCTTTGCACGCAGTTTGCCATAAAGCCATCCACGAAAGATAACCTCTTCTGCGACCGGCGCGATTACTACAAGCGAAATAAAGGCCAACAGAAAATCGCCTCCAGATATTAGACTATTAAAGCCAACATTCTGTTCTTGACTCCAATCTATTCCAGGAAGCAAAACTGTCATTAATGAAACCATGAACACGGCCACTAACATAAAAACGATAAAGCCAATCGGCGCCAACAGAATGTCCGTCCACGTCGGCAATCCGCGCAGACCAAGCTCATCACGCGTAGTTTTGTCTTTCGCAATCTTCCATGGAACAAATATTGTAATCACTAAACAAAGTATGTAGATAATCGCCGAATAAACTGTTTGTACAAGTGCCGAATTTAATATATCTTTATCAAGTTTAAGCACATAAATCATGATAACCGCAACGAGGAATTGGCATGCATATAACACCGCTGCTACCCATAGCATCATCATAAAAATCCAAACAATCCTTAGCGCTACCGCCCAAGTTTTGCTCTGTTTGGTTTTCTTCTCGATTTTCTTACGAAACTCAGCAATAATACTGCGCTTTTCGCGCTCGTTCTTCGTAGTAGTATTATTTTTTTGCTCAACTTTTGGTTTTGTAGTACTCATCCAATGATCCTCGTTATGTCTAGTATTGTTACGATTAGCGCAATTATCAAAATTACCATAAACGCCCGCCCCACAATCTTCTCTTCTTTTTCTTTAGTAAGCTTTTTCTTCCGTATCTTAAATATAGCAATCAATAACCATCTTCCTCCATCAAGCGCCGGAATCGGCAACACGTTCATACAAGCCAACGATACCGAAATCAAAGCTACGAGATACATCAGATTTCTACCGCCACTCTGCGCGACTCTAGGAAATAGCACGCCGACTATACCAACTGGACCAGAAACCGAATCACCTGCTTGCTTCAGCTCTTCAGAGCCGCTAGAACGCACTTCTTCGTTAGGATTTACCTGTTTTACTGTCCCGCTTATAAGATTCCATAGAAGCTGCCCTACACCTTTAAACGTCTCACCAGTCAGCTGCGCGGTTACACCGACACCAACAATCGGTGCGCTCCAAGTACTTCTATAGACCGCCTCCCCCGTAATGCTAGCGCCTAAAATATAATCCTGATCACTTTCATTTAGTTTCACCTCAGCAATCGTCGACTGGCCATCGCGCAAAAAATTCACAAACACTTTCTCGCCAGCATGATTCTTATCGAATTCCAATAAATCCTCTACTGTCGTAATCGAGATATGCTTGCCATCTTCCGTAATCATTCCGACTATCTCATCATCTTTAACTATGCCGGCATTTTTTGCCGGGCTGCCATCTACTACATCCGTAACTACAACATTAGATAGACCTATCGCCTCTGTATCTATGTCAATCTGAAACTGATTATCTATAAAATGTGGCATTCCGGTCCAAGCCAAAATACAGAAGATTACAATCGCGACTAGCCAGTTCATCATTACGCCACCAAACAAAATCTTGGTTTTGCGCCAGAAGCTCGCTTTACCAAAGCTGCCCTTTGCTGTATCAGACGCACTTTCACCCTTCATCTGACAAAAACCACCGATCGGCAACCAGTTCAACGACAAAATCGTGCCTTCACCTGGCGCATTCTCCCACTCAGACTTTTTTAATCGACGCCATTTTCCGTTTATTTTACGCCAAGCAATTGCACGTGGCGGAAAACAAATGCCAAATTCTTCTACTTCGACGCCATTCTTGCGCGCCATCAAAAAATGCCCAAATTCATGTGCTGTTACTAAGAACATCAACATAAACAGGCCGATAATTATACCTAATACCACACTCATTACTATTTATAATACCATAAGCACCAAAAAATCTCCCACGTTTATGGGAGATTTTTTGTTATTTACCAATGCTCTCGATTTCGATTTCGGAGTATTTCTGGCGGTGACCAGTTTCGGTATGGACACGCTTCTTGGAATGGTAACGGATGACGCGGACTTTTTCGCCAGCTACCTTAGCTTCTACGACCTTCGCCTTCACCTTTACTCCTTTAACGGTTGGATCACCTACGGTGGTCTTGTCGCCGTCAATCACGAGCAAAGCGTCTAAAGCGAGATCTTTAGTTCCTTCCGGGAGGAGGTCCACACGGAGGGTCTCTTTCTCAGCGACAACGTACTGCTTGCCGCCAATCTTTACGACTGCTTTTTTCATAAAATTCCTTTATTACTTGCCATATTATATCAAAAATGTCTTAAAAAAACAAGGAATAGCCACTAGGATACCCAGACTAGTGGCTATTTTGTTATCAAAGGAGCTAATTGTTTTTTGCTATTTACTTCTTTTTATGAGAAGTTTTTGCTTTACCGGTTACAGCTTTTTCAACTGCCGCAAGCTCTTTTTGGCTACGATACCAGTAATAAATACCCACCATCACACTGACGGCCGCGACAACTGCTAATGCAATTTCGCCTGGACCGGTTTTAGGCAACTCTACAGGAGGTTCGCCCGGTTCTTCCTCTTCAGTACAAGTACGTTCAACTTGAATAGATGAAGTATCTTGTATCTCCCCCGCATCATGATCAACGAAAATAGTATTTGTAAAGGTATTAGTGCCACACACACCATTCTTTACGATATCTTCATTTACTTTTACTTTATAAATCAAAGTAGCTGTAGCACCAGCGCCATAAAGGCCGGTATTAAAGCCATTTTGACCAATTAAATCCACCATCGTAACACCATTTGGATTGGCGTTATTAGTTAAAATAGTAGAACCTTCAATCAAAGTTACGCCTTCTGGTAACTTATCATGGAAAACGACGTTCGTTAAATCGGTCGTACCCGTATTAGCGAATTCGACTTTATAAGTAACAGTGTCACCTGGTTTTGGATTAACTACCTTAAAGAAGTTAGTACCATCAAGTGATGCGCTCTTACTTACTTTTGCACCAACTTGTTCAGCGCGGAGATGATAAATAATGTGACCAGAATACTCTGCGCAGCCTGGAAGTTTGCCGCTTAGAGAGTTATAGCCAATATAAATACCTTTCTCGCTGAATAGGAATTCACCACCCAATTTAGTGCCATTTAGCTGGCCACCATTGTAGATTGTTGCGGAATTTTCTACGTACTTTAAGACCACATCCGCTTCGGAGTCAGTCGTAAAGTATGCTTCATCCCAAACTTCCTTCGGGGTAGCATTAGATGCAGAAATAATTGCACTAACCTTGCCCTTCTTTGAAGCACTCACGGTACTTGGGAATTGCGCAGAAATACGCACATCTAGAGCCATACCTACACCACTCGGGTTAAGGTTCGAGGCTGCGTTATTGTGATAACCGATGTAGACTTCATATTCCTTGCCCGGCTCGATTTTGATCTCGTCGGAGAAGGTACCATGAGCGCCTACCTCAGCCACGCGAACAAAGTTACGCTCATCACCCAGAACGTTATTGTTCGTGATAGAGTTGAAAGTTACATGGTCTGCCGGACTCTCAAGCGTGTACGTTTGACGCTCAGGACCCCAGGCGTAAGTGGCTACCGGCAGTAATACTGTCAGCAACACAGATACTAGACCTGCAAGCTTCAGTCTCCGTTTAAATTTGATATTTGTTTGTTTTTGCATGTTTATTACTCCTTTTAATAAACCTAGGTTAAATGTTTTGGCGATTATTTTCGGTCTCTTTAGAAATCGCCACTCTCCCACGCTTCTTGGCCACGCTGCTGCTGTTGCTCAGGCGTGTCGTCTGCGTGCTCTGCTTCTTCGGCTGCATGCTGCTCTTGTGCTGGAGCTTGTTCTTGAACAGTTTGCTGTTCAGCTTCATGAGCTTCTTCTTGCGCAGCATGTTGCGCTTGATCATCTTCAGTACGGTTTTCTTGTTCTGATACTTTTTCGCCACCATCGGTCGTAGTAGATGTATCAGCTTGTTCGACAACTTCTTCAATCGTGTCGCCACTACCATCACCACTTTCTAGCGATGTGTCCTGTGCGCCGACTTGTTCATCAACTGCATCTACGACACCATCATTATCATTGTCGCCGGTGCCAGCTTCAGGAGTTGCGTCACCGAAAGTCTGTGTATCAGGATTATATGCATCATCCGAACCATCCGGAGGAGTTACTGGCCTCTCAGATTCTTCGCCAGCCTCTTCCTGCGTCAAATCATTCGTTGACTCATCATCATCAACACCCATGTTATCTTCAATTTCCTCAGGGTCTTTAGCCTCTAACTCTGGAGTTGGTTCTGGCGTTGGTTCTGGCGTTGGTTCTGGAGTTGGTTCTGGCGTTGGTTCTGGCGTTGGTTCTGGAGTTGGTTCTGGCGTTGGTTCTGGAGTTGGTTCTGGCGTAGGCTCTGGAGTTGGTTCCGGTGTAGGCTCTGGCTCACCAGGCTCTTCTGGATCTTCTGGGACTTCTGGGAGTGTACTCAATTCTGGTGCACCGAGCTGACGCACAACTTGCATACAACCCTTCTTACCTATGTTCGTATCGGCATTCGCCTTTACGATAAACGAGCCAATCTCGTTACCCTCTTTGTCGTGAATAACGATGCGCTTTGCATGCGTACCACGTTCAGTGGTAGTACAACGCACGAGTTCCATGTTTTCATGCACTACATCACCACTTGGATTACGTAGGCGCATATATGCGTTATCATAACGACCATTCAACACGACATCTTCGACAGTTGCGCCATCCAATATATCACTAAACGCCTCAAAGACAGCTTTATGATCGTCATTGCTTAGATTTTCGATTGCTCTTTCCATTTCTGTAATATCGGTAATACCACGGAGTTGTTCTGGGCGAACTTCATCTGGCATACCAACCATGTAATCAGCAAATGACTCAGATTGATGGAATGCGGTATATTTAACCATCTCACGCGCATCATCGGTTTCAACAGCTTCTGCAACAGCTTCTGCATCGGCAAAGTTATATGGACCAGTCTTCGTTTCACTGAGCCACATACCCTTTTCGCCATAACCATCTAATATACCGTGGCTTTCCATCTGCTCAATCGCGTCATCATATCGCTGGTCGAGATCACCTTCAAATACGTCTTGTTGAGCATTTGGAGTTGGTTCCGGCGCTTCGCGCAAGTTCTTATTAATTCTCGAACCTGCACCGAACAATAATAATAACGCAGCTGCGCCAATACCAATGCGAGTACCATATTTCTTTACGAATTCACCAATGCGGCGACCAACCTTGCGGAAGAAACCAATTTTGCGTTCTTCGTTTTCTTCAGCCTCAGCATCGTCAGGCTCAGATTCGCCATCGTCTGGAGCATCACCACCTTCATAACTTGCACCGCCATCACCAGTTAGATCTTCTTCTGTTCCATCTGGATGGACAACAGTGTCAATAACAACGCCAGGAGCTGGCTCACCAGTATCCTCGCCGTCATCACCACCATCTTCGGCATCGCTAGTCTCAGAACCGCCATCTTCAGCACCACTATCTTCGCTACCAGTTTCTTCACCAGTAGCGCCAGCAGCGCCGTCAGCCGAAGCTTCATTTAGCTTATCAAGGATTGGCTGCAATTCTTCATTACTCATATTGCGAATATCGAATACGTTGTTAAGTGGCGTACCGACTTCACGTGCGGCTGCGAAAATTCTCTTTCCATAGAAATTGAATATCTCGCCGACTAAGCGTTCATGTTCATTCTCACGCTCTGCATCTTCGCCACCATCTTCGGTACCGCCTTCGGCATCTTCGCCGCCGTCTTCAGCATCGCCATCATCGTCAGTTTCACCACCTTCAGCAGCATCTAGCATCTCGTCTTCCTCATCGTCAGCTTCATCGGCAACCTCGCCATTCTGGGCAGCTTTCCATTCTTCAAAGCCTAAAGCACCGACGCGCTTCTGCCAGTCTGCTGTCTTTTCGCCATCCTGAAGTGGATTCTCTTCAGCAAGACGGGTCATTTCAGTCATCCATTTATTGCGCAAGCTATATTCTTCATTTGTTTCGCCACGGCCCTCTGGAACACTAGAGCGACCATGCTCAGGGTCATCCATTCTTACGCCAAGTTTGCCGTTCTCATCGATGCGACCACGAGGATAATAAGCAAAACGATTACCCTCTCTAGCTGGAGCCTTCTTATCATCCGAGTCGCCCTCAGCCTCAGCGCGCAAGCGATCGCGCTCTTCAAGCACCGCATCAATTGCTTCTGGATGTTTTTTGAGATATCCAGTCATTTGCGCCCATTCGCGAGGAATGCCATCCTCACCTACATGCGCGCGCAAATCCTTATCCCAAGTACCTTCCTTCGTTGAATCTGCTCCGCGCAGCTCAATTAAATCACCAGCTAAACGATGGATATCTTCAGGGTGTTTTCGGTAGTATTCCGCCTCTGTCATTGGAGTCTCTTCTGGAGAATCCATATTTTCCCATCCGTTCGTGCCTGGGTTTTCTTCTGATGTGTTCCTTGGAGGGTTTTCGCCTGCCATATCTCTTTTCCTTTTTATGTTTTTATTTTTGACCTATTTTGCTCCATTTTAACACTAGCGTTTTTCAATTGTCAAGTACTGTCGGACCATTAAAACAAAAAAACAGACCAATCTGCGTCTGATTGATCTATTTTTTGAGCTTTGCTCTTTTTATCTTATAGACATTCTCCTTTTATCAATGTTTGTTTTGGCTAGTTTTTCTATCTTACCGAGCTAACAATAATGCTCGGCCGATTTTTCTAGATTGAACTTTATCTAATGCCTTTGCGGAATACTCGCGCTTCTTCGGCATTTCGACGAATTCTCCTTCGATGTCTTCGTAATCACCCAAGTTTAATCCGTCTTCTTCGCTACTATTAGCAATTTCTTCTGCTAATTGGGCCTCGTTCTTTGCTTGCTGTTCCTCGAAGGCTTGTTGATCATCTACTATACCATCTGCCTCTATTGGAATTGCCATTTTTTCAAAGTTACTCATTTTTATTTTTATTCCTTTCTATCTTTTTATTTCGATTTCTCCTTCCTTGATACCCGTTTTGGAATTTGATGTTCGTTTTTGTGTTGGTTTCCGTTCCAACTGTCTTCATGCTATCACACTTATGCTTTTTTGTCAAGTATGCTTATGCTTTATTTTACATATTTTGTCAAATATAACAGGGGTAAAATGCGCTTGAAAAATCTCAAAAATTATTATTTTCGCCCACAAATAGCTGTTAATAATTATGCCATAAATGATATATCGCAATAAAAAACACCCTGTTTGCTGCATTTCTACAGGCAAAAGGGTGTTTTTACTATCATTAAGCTTTTTCGAGCGAAATCGTGACGTTCTTCCCTTCGACTTTAACTATTTCATCATAATCATAGTTGCCATCTTTCGAGAATTCCGTTGCCAATACCTCATTCTTTAGCAGCTCGAGATGTTCTTTCGGCACGTCAACAGACACAGAAAGCTTAATGCGATCATCAACATTGAGACCAGCTTTCTTACGCGCAGCCTGAACAAAACGAATCAACTCGCGAACAAATCCCTCGGCGCGTAGTTCATCGGTAAGCTCCTTGTCGAGTACAAGCTTTTTACCATGAACAACTTCTTTGACATTCACCTCTTCGGCGATAATCTTTTCGAAGAATTCATCGAGCTCCTCGCCACCATAAGTCAGTTTTGCAAGCGGCTGACGAACTTTAATCTGGCCGAAACCATCATCGCGTGCCATACGTAAAGCTAAACCTTCGGTAATAATTGCACGGCAAGCGGCCATATTATTCAAAGCTTCTTCGTCAATCTCACCCGCTTCCGGCCAGTCCATAAGATGCACGCTCTCGCCGCCCATCATATTCTGCCAAAGCTCCTCGGCCAGGAATGGAACGAATGGCGCAAGAATTAATGCTGTATAGCTTAACACGAAATGAAGCGTCTTATAAGCTTCGTTCTTATCCGTAGTTGATTCAGACTTCCAGAAACGACGGCGACTACGGCGTACAAACCAATTCGATAGATCATCTATAAATGGCAATACGCCCGCAAGCGCAGCCGGAATGTTATATACGGCCATATTATCCGTAATCTCATTGCGTAGCTGATAGACGCGGCTAACAATCCACTTATCTAGTTCATTTTCGAGCTCGGCCGGTGCCTCAAGCGTCTTTCCCTTATATTCCCATCCGTCAACTTCGGCGTACATCGTAAAGAAGTCGTACACATTCCAAATCATCGTAAGTTTACGTGCCGTATCTGAAACGTCTTTATCTAGAAGCGCAAAATCTTCACCCGCCAACACTGGGCTGGATAACAGCTGGAAGCGCAATGCGTCTGCTGAAAACTTATCCATTAATTCGTTCGGATCCGTATAGTTTCCGAGCGATTTACTCATCTTGCGCCCATCATTACCAGCCAAAGTACCAGTGGTAATCACGTTCTTATAGGCGCACTCGCCAAACAAAGCCGTATTTACCGCATGTACATAATAGAACCATGCGCGTACCTGGCCAACATACTCAACAATGAAATCTGCCGGATAATTCTTCTCAAATTTCTCTTTGTTCTCGAATGGATAATGCATCTGCGCAAACGGCATCGAGCCAGACTCAAACCAACAATCCAATACCTTATCAATACGCTTAAAGTGTTCACCATCAATATCGAACTCAATTTCATCAACCCATGGGCGGTGATAATCTTCTAAACGCACACCAGATAATTCATAAAGCTCATCGTAAGAACCAACTACTTTGATTGAACCCTTATCACCCTTCCAAACCGGCATCGCCGTTGCCCAGAAGCGATCACGACTCAAGTTCCAGTCTGGCGCCTGCTCAATGTTCTTCGCAAAGCGACCATGCTTCAGATGCGCTGGGAACCAATTAATATCCTCGTTCTTCTCGAGCATCAACGGCTTGCTGCCCTCGATATCAAAGAACCAGCTCGGGAACGCACGATACATAATGCGCTGTTTACTGCGCGGATTGAACGGATATTCATGCTTGATATATTCAATCTTCCAGATAACACCCTTCTCTTCTAGGCACTTAGCGATAAACTTGTTACCCGCCCAAACTTCAATGCCATTTTCATCAGTGTCACGCACGCCAATCTCATGCAACTTCTCCGCCCACTCTGGGAAATAGTAACCGTTGTCATCGATTGTATGACGTACCGGCACCTTATCACGCTTACCGAGAGCATAGTCATCTTCACCATAAGCCGGTGCAATATGGACTATACCTGTACCATCTTCCGCGCTTACGAAATCGGCAATATGAATCTTGTGCGCATTCTCGTTATTGCCAATTTCATCGTCCATCGTCATGAGCGGTTCATATTTCAAACCATTAAGATCCTTACCGGAATACTTCTTCTCGGCCTTCACGCCCTCACCAAACAATTTTTCGGCTAATTTCGTAGCGACTATCATTTTTTCGCCATCAACGTCATATAAGCCATATTCTAGCTTCTCTGACACGGCTAACGCCATGTTTGCCGGCAAGGTCCAAGGAGTAGTCGTCCAAGCCAAAACATATTCGTCACGATCAGCGAGCTTAAACTTTACGTAGGCAGACGGATCGGTCACCGTCTGATACGCATCATTATCCATCGTGACTTCAGCTTTCGAAACGGGAGTAGCGAACTTAGTATCATACATTAATACTTTCTCGCCTTCGTAAATTTTGCCCTTTTCATATAGCGTCTTAAATGCCCACCAAACAGACTCCATGAAGTCCTTATTCATTGTGCGATAAGCGCCTTTAAAATCTACCCAGCGGCCAATTCGATCAATCGTCGATTCCCATGTCTCAGAATTAGCCACCATCGACTCGCGCGCTTTCGTAATATAAACTTCAAGTGGCCACTTTGTGCCGATTTCGCGACGATCAGTAATACCGAGTTGCTTCTCAACAAAGTTTTCTGCTGGCAAGCCATGGCAATCCCATCCCCAACGGCGCTCAACGCGCTTTCCATTCATCGTCCAGTAACGTGGCACTGCGTCCTTCACAATCGAAGACAGCAAAGTGCCATGATGTGGGTTGCCCGTAATAAATGGCGGGCCATCATAAAACACATACGAATTATCAATCGGACGCTGCTCGACCGATTTTTCAAAAGTCTTGTTTTTCTTCCAGTGTTCGACGAGTGCTTTTTCGTACTCACTAGCACGACGTCGTTCACCATATTTATACTTCATGCGCACACACTCCTTTCTGTTGTATAAAAAAATTCCAATTTTTCATTGGAACTCTGTTCGGAGCGGTACCATCCAATTTCTAGACTATTCTAGCACTCAATTAATCTTTAACGCAGACTCACGAGTGGTTCTATTGGACTTATCTTCTCGCACTAGATACGTCGTTCTTCCACCAGCTTGCAGTTGATAGCTGCTCAAACGCTTTATGCTTGCATTATAGCATATTTATTCAAAAATAAAAAATATCTTGCATGCAAGCAAGATATTTCCAAATCCATATAAATTATTTGTCTTCGATTAGAAAAATTTTATTTTCAAAGCCACCCCGCTTTTCGCGTTTCTGACGCGCCGCTACGACAATGTCGTCCATGTAGTAACCATCCAATTTTGCAATTGCCATCATTACTTCTAGCACGTCAGCCAATTCTTCTAGCCGTTTTTCGCCCTCAGAGCCAAGCACTTCCTTACACTCTTCCATCAACTTTTTTTCAAGCTCGGCCTTATACTCTTTATCGCTCAAAATTTTAGTTGATACTTCTTTCCCCTCAGCCAAAATAATATCTGGTATTTTATCTCTAACTAGTTTATTATGTTTCATCTAATGCTCCATTGTGTAATATGACACGTCTCCAATACGTGGCATTTCTGTGCCACGCCACATATTGAGCAAAGTACCATCATTATCTATCGCCATCATCGTTGGATATTCAACGATATCATAGGCACGACATAGGCTCTCGCCATCCGGTTCGTCTGGGCTCAAACTCTCAATTGAAGTCCCCGTACGCTGCTCAAAGTCACGTAGCCAATCAATCACCGTCCGTGCATAGTCGGTATTATCTCGCCAAATAATCACCACCCTCATTCCATTACTCCTTCGCTTTTTCGCGCTTACTCATGCGTTCGCGTTGCTCAGTTATACTACGCTCAAGATCATCAAGCGTCTTAAACTCTTTAAATACGCTCGCAAAACGCACGTAGGCCATTTCATTGGTATTCGACAATACCTCAAGAATCGTTTCGCCAATTAAGCTAGATGGCACTTCATCTTTGCCTTGGTCGTAAATCAATTCCTCAACCTGATCAACAATATTCTGGACATCTAGGTCACTGTCAAAATACTTGCCGACCGAATTTCGCACGGCCTTCATTAATTTTTCGCGGTCAAAAGCCTCACGCGAACCGCTGCGCTTTCTCACCATCATACCTGGGCGCTCAATGCGCTCATAAGTCGTAAAACGATGCTTCCCATCCAAAGAAACGCGACGACGGCGAATCATGGTCCCATCCTGGGACTCACGACTCTCAATTACTTTACTCTCACCAATTTTTAGGTGGCTCATCAACAAGCCCTCCTAATCTTTATTCTTTTTGCGACGACGTAGAATGGCTGGAATATCGTTATTATCATCTTCACCACCATTATCCGTACGAATGCTATCCCACATGTTTACTGTTGTTGCATCGGCAAAATCTGAAGCAGCCTTAGCCTCTTCAACTTTTGGTTCTTCTACTGGAGTGTTCGCTACTGGATCTGCCATATCCTGGCTTGGTTCACTTGCTCGAACCTCAGTCTGCTGGAATACTTCTTGGGCGCGTGGATCATCGCGATAATATTGCGAATCAAAACCAGTTGCGACCACAGTAACAATAATCTCGTCTTCAAGCTCTGGACGTACAGAAGCACCCCAAATAATGTTAGCATCTGGGCTAACGCTTGCCGTAATAAGCTCTGCTGCTTCTTGCATTTCGCTCATCGTCACATCATAACCACCAGCAATCGAGAACAAGACGCCACGAGCACCATCAATAGACACCTCAATCAATGGAGATTCAATTGCCTGCTGTGCTGCAATACTTGCGCGATTCTCGCCAGAAGCACGACCAATGCCCATTAAAGCGGAGCCAGCGTCTTTCATAATCGCCTTAACGTCAGCAAAGTCCAAGTTAATCAAAGAGTGTTCAGTAATCAATTCAGAAATACCTTGAACACCTTGGCGAAGCACCTCATCTGCAATCTTAAAGGTCTCAAGAATTGGTGTGCGCTGATCAATAGTTTGGAGGAGACGATCATTTGGAATCGTAATTAATGCATCAACGTTGCGAGCCAAACGCTCAATTGCCCAATCGGCATTTGCCTTACGCTTTGCACCCTCAAATGAGAACGGCTTCGTTACGACACCGACCGTAAGAATATCTTGCTTACGAGCCTCTTCGGCTACGATATAACCAGCACCAGAACCAGTACCACCACCAGCACCGAAGGTAATAAATGCCATATCAGCGCCAGCTAAGGCGTTTTTGATTTCTTCGCGGCTCTCGTCACCAGCGCGCTCACCAACAGTAGGATCCGCGCCCGCACCGAGACCATTTGTAGTTTCATGGCCGAGATGGACTTTAACGTCCGCTTTCGAATTATGCAAAGCTTGCGCATCGGTGTTCATTGCGATAAATTCAACACCGCTCAAACCAGCATCACGCATACGATTTACAGCGGAACCGCCGGCACCACCAACACCGACAACTTTAATACTAGCTGTGCTCTCCACCTCACTTGGCTTTACTTCAGGCATGTATTAACTCCTCACTTTTTTCAGTTCTTAACTTATAATAACATCTTTACTTAAAATTCTTCAAGAGACGCTTTATCCAACTTTCTCCGTCAGCTTTCATTTTCTTGCTCTTTTTCTTGTCATCAGAGCCATTCTTTGACCCATTTTCTGGCTCAGCAGCGTCCAACATCATCAAGCCGACTGCGGCCGAATACTCCGGTTTCATGATTTCTTCGCTTACGCCTAAGATACCCTCCGGTTTTGCTAAGCGAACCGCCAGCTCAACCTGATCACGTGCATAAACTTCGATATCGCGTAATCTCGAACCGCCACCAACTAATACTAAGCCCTCCGGCAACCTCTTATCATATCCGGCCGCCTTCAGCATATTACGTACGCCTTCAAATATCTCCTCAAGGCGCGCCTCAACCACATCGTCAACGTCTTTGCGACTAAACTTGTATTCTTCGCGGCCACGCTTAATAATCACATCTTTATCAGTCTCGCCAAAGCGACCGGTTGCAAAGCGAACCTTAATTTCTTCGGCTATCTCAGGAATCGTTTTTAATACGGTAGCCAAATCATTCGTAATATCATTACTACCAATTGGAACCACGCCAACAAACTGTAATTCTCCCTCATCGTAAACAGCTACGCCAGTCGTAGAACCACCCATATCAACTACGCCAACACCATTTTCCATCTGTCGACTATTCAAGACAGCGCGCGCTGCAGCCGTTACGGTCGGTTCCAAAATACGTGCTCTCACGCCAGCCACATCATTTTCGAAAATCTTGCGCATATTATCGCAATCTGGAGCTAGCGCAGAAATAACATTTGCGCGAATCTCAAGCCTGGCGCCATGCATGCCAAGCGGCTCACGAATACCGCCTTGACCATCGAGGATATACTCATATGGAATTAATGCAATTGTCTCACGATTAGCCGGAATCTTACCAGCAATCGCCATTTCCTCAATGCGACGTAAATCTTCTTCATCAATCTCATGATCAGCTACGCCAACCGCAATCATGCCATCTATCTTCGTGCTAGCTATATGTGAGCCATTAATACTAACTGTCGCCGACGTTACATTAATGCCACTCATCGCTTCAACCGCCTTCAAACAAGCGTCAATCGCATTCGGTGGCGTTGCGAGTTCTTTTACTCGCCCACGACGAATCCCTTCTGATGACGTCTCGCCATATCCAACAATGGACACAGAGCCATTCTTATCGAACTTGCCCATTACGGCACGAACGGTGTTAGTACCTACATCTACCCCCACTGCATAGCGCGCATTTTCTTCCATAAGCTTATTGTAGCATATCACCCTTATAACTGAGTGAGAATTTCGTCGCCGTCTTCGGTTACGAGAACTGTGTGCTCAAAATGGCAGCCGAGCGAGCCGTCCCTTAAACAGACTGTCCAGCCATCATCATCTTCAACTACAATATTATCCGGCTTGCCCAAACTTGACATTGGCTCTATGCAAATCGTATCTCCAACTTGTAATTCGTAACCATGTCCACGCTTTCCGTAATTCGGCACTTCCGGCGGCATATGCATACTCTTGCCAATACCATGGCCAACATAATTCGTGATGACACCAAGTTTCCCCTTTTCTAATTGCTTCTGAACTGCATAGCCGATATCACCTAGCTTAACGCCAGGACGAACTTGCTCTATACCTTCATAAAGCGCCGACTCGGTAAAGCTTAGTAGATGGCGTTGTGCTGCAGTTGGTTTATTACCAACAATCATCGTAAAGGCGGAGTCTACGTAATACCCATGATACTTAATTACCAAATCATAGCTAACCTTATCGCCTTCTTCTAGAGGAATGTCTTTCGGAATACCATGAATCAGCTCGTCATTCACGGAAATGCAAATCGAACCCGGAAAATCTACTTCAGGCTCGTAATATGCAATGCCACATCCATAATCTGTAATTTTCTTGGCCACCCATGCATCAATTTCCTTGCCAGTCATGCCAGGCTGAGTATAATCGCGCAACTCAGCAAAAATCTTTGCCATAATCTTCCCGCCCGCGCGCATCGCTTCAACTTTTTTCAAATCCATCTCTAGATTATACCCCACTCTTTCAAAACCTTCTCGATGCGCTCAGTGACTTCTTCGATAGTGCCTTCGCCGTTCACATTCTGAATCTTCACACCAGCACTAGATAGCTTCTCTGACATCGAATAAATCGTCTGTTCAAACAGATTCCAACGTTTCTCGATTGATTCCTTTGTATCGTCCTCGCGACCACGATCTTGTAGGCGATTCCACAACTCATCATGGGACACTTTCAAGACAATTGCACCTTCAATATTCTTTACATCGCCACTTTCAACAATCCAATTTGCCTGCCAATCATCACGCGGGTAACCATCCAAAATCGCATTCTGGCCAGCCTCAATGGCTTCCTCGCCAGCTGCATGCATCATTTTTACAACAAATTCATCCGGGACTAATTCACCCTTCAGCATAATTTTTTCAAGTTCAGGGTCATTTTGATTACGCAAAAGTTGCCCAACTGATAGCCAACGAAAATTATACTTCTCAGCCAAACGCTGACCCTGTACACTTTTCCCGCTCCCCGCTGCCCCAAATAATATAATCATATTTGCTCCTTTTTCTTTTGCGTTAAAAATACCCCGACTTAGCAGGGGTATTTCTTATTTAAGACCTAACTTCATGCGTTCGGCTTTTTCAGCTTTGCGCTCTTCGCGTAGAATCGCCTTTTGGCGACGTTCGCGTTTGGAAATCGGCTTGGAGAAGCGCATGCTTTCCTTAGCAGTTGCCATCACGCCACTCTGTAAAACCTTGCGGTTGAAGCGGCGAATAATGTTCTCATTCGCTTCGTTCTGGTCTTTTCTGGTTACTTTTATTGCCATACT
>JAEEGL012423283.1_pt1 | contig 18060 bp, 22 predicted proteins | sample 9134231 | NCBI WGS metagenome assembly JAEEGL01 (sample SAMN16246548, study PRJNA631951) | gut metagenome | biome: gut microbiome; feature: rumen; material: fiber-attached | host: Bos | place: Iran: Karaj | collected 2018-10 | reverse complement strand
GAACCATCTAATTTATCACTAATACTTCTTATTACTAGAAATTCTACTTTATTTAATAAACATGTTTGAGCGATGCTTGCTCCTTCCATTTCTACACATAAAGCATTAAATGTTTCTCTAATAAAGTTTTTATCGCTTATTTTAGTAACAAATTTATCTGCGGTAGCTATACAACCTATTCTTACATTTTTATTTTTAAATATATTAATTAATTTTGGATTAGTTTCAATATAAATACCAATACCTTCTATTTCACCTAGTTTTCTTCCAAAACCAGTTACATCAAAATCGTGTTGAACTAATTCATCTCCTACTACTATATCTCCAATATCAAGAGTATTATCTACACTACCACTTACTCCTATATTAATAATTAAAGATACATCATATTTATCTATCATCATCTGACAAGTACGTGCGGCATTTACCTTACCAACATCGCATCTTACTATTACTACATCTTTATTTTTTATAGATCCAATATAAAATTTTTTATCTCTATATATTTCTTCTTTTTTATTACTAACTTTTTCTAGTACGCTTTCTAATTCTTCCAATTCAGCAACTATAATTCCAAACATACTACCACCATTTTAAGTATATCATAATTTTTAAAAATATGCTAAAATATATATGGTGATAATATGAAAAGAAGAATAAAAAAGAAGCCTATAATTATTTTAGTTTTAATTGTTGTTTTAATTATCGGTAGTGTCTTAGGTATTAAAAATGCTATAGAAACAAGCAGATATCACAAAACTTATGAATATAAATTCTTAAAGTTAGAATATACTTTGGAAGAATTTAATATTATAGACAAATTAACTATTGAAGATAAGGATTATTTATTAACTATTCCATACAATAGACGTATTCCTAAGTTAATAAACGAAAAATACTTTATTGAAAGCAATTTAAAAGATTATATTAGTCTATTTAATAAAGAATCAGATTTATCAAAGATAGTTTCAATTGTTAATGTAGGTGCGAATAATAGTTTTTATACTAACACTAAAAAAACTAATATAGATAAAAAAGAATTAATGTTAACAAATAAATATAACTATCTTGAAGATACATATGATTCTAAAGATATGGTTAAAGTTAGTAATCAATATAGTTATGGTGAAAATCAAATGTTAACAAGTGATACTTTTGAAGCTTTTAAAAATATGTTTAATGAAGCTAAAAAAGATAATATTACACTTATTATTAATTCATCATATAGAAGTTATTCTGATCAAGAATCAGTATATGAAAGATATAAAAATAGCAAAGGTGAAGATTATGCAGATAGTATTGCTGCTAGACCTGGTTATTCTGAACATCAAACAGGATATGCAATAGATTTAATAACTTATGGTGCAACTAGTGCTACATTTGAAGAAACTGAAGCATTTAATTGGTTACAAAGTAATGCTTATAAATATGGATTTATACTAAGATATCCTAAAGATAAAGATTATTTAACAGGATATAGTTATGAATCATGGCACTATCGTTATGTAGGTACTACTGTAGCAAAATATATACACGATAATAACATAACATTTGATGAGTATTATGCATATTTTATTGAAGGTGGTTCTAATGTCAAAGAAAACTAAAAGAATATTTAGAAAATCTATAATACTTTTTGCTTACATTATCTCTGCTATAATAATAGTATTAATATGTACTACGTTTAAAAAAACTTCTTTAACTAAACTTGGGTATAGTAAAGAAGATGCTGCAATTATAGAAAAATTAAGTAAAAGTGAAATAAACATAATAAAGCAATATAAATATAATAAAAATACTGTAAAAATAGTTACAGATAGTGAATATAAAAAAGATAATCTTAAGTTGTATTTAGATTATTTAGTAACATATAATAAACCTGAAGGAATTGTTAAATATGTTAATGAATATAAAGATAAAATTGAAATAAGTGATACAGTCTTAAAGATACTAAGTGGAAAATATTTTATTGATGAATACTTAGATAGATATATTGATTATTATAAAGAACATAGTGATTTAGAAATAGATGAAGTAATAACAAGAATTAATGCTAACCTAGATCACACTTTCTATGTAGATAGTAAACCTGCTGATACGTCTAAAGGTATGTATACATTAGTAAATAAATTTAATTCATTAGATTCTAACTATGTTCCTGATGATTTGGTACAAGTAGATAGAAGATTTACATATAATAATACTAAATTAGTGAGTGTTGCTAATGATAATTTTGTAAAACTTGCTGAAGCTGCTGAAAAAGAAAATCTTCATTTTTTAGCAACTACTTGTTATAGAGATTATAACTTTCAATCTACTTTATATTATAACTATGTAAATCAAGATGGTGTTGCTAATGCAGATACGTATTCAGCTAGACCTGGTTCTTCAGAACATCAACTAGGTTATTCACTAGATTTAACTAATAATGATTGGGTAGATTTTGATGAATTTCAAAACACTAAAGAATATGAATGGTTAAAAGATAATGCTCATAAATATGGATTTATACTAAGATATCCTAAAGGCAAAGAATATATTACAGGATACATATTTGAAGCATGGCATATTCGTTATGTAGGTGTTGATGTAGCAACCTATATTTATGAAAATAATATTACATACGAAGAATATTATGCATATTTTATAAGATAGTATAAACTATCTTTTTTTTAATATAATTTAGTATGGAAAGAATATTATATATATTAATTATTATATTACTTGATAATTATGATTTTTATAAAAATATAAATACTATAAAAATAGATAGTATATCTATTTTGGTTAATAAAAATAATAAACTTAATAATACATATATACCCTCTTCTTTAGAACCTATAAATTTAATGTATTCATGTAAAGATAAATTACTTAAACATGAAGCAAGAATAGCATTTGAAGAAATGGCTAAAGATGCTTTAAAAGAAGATATGCATATAATAGCAGTATCTACCTATAGAACTTATGAGTATCAAGAAAAACTATATAATAACTATATAGAAAAATATGGATATTATTATGCACAACTTTGTTCTGCTAGACCAGGTCATTCTGAACATCAAACTGGACTTGCAGTAGATATAGCTGATTTATCTTTAGATTATGATAATTTTGAAAATACTAAAGAATTTATATGGATGCAAAAAAATGCTTATAAATATGGATTTGTTTTAAGATATCCTAAAGCTAAATTTCATATTACTGGTTTCAAATATGAACCGTGGCACTATCGATATGTAGGAACTACTATCTCAAAGTATATACATGATAATAATATTACACTAGAAGAATATAAAAAAAACTTATCTTAATATTAAGAATAAGATAAGTCCAATTATTAATAATGATATTACTATACTCTTCCATTTAAACTTAAATATTTGTTTATAAATTCTATATGAATCTCTTATTGTTTTAAAATGAGATTTTCTATTATTATCAATATATATTGTTTTAATTTCTATCTCTTTATGTTTTATATGCTTTTTATTTAAATTAAGTAATACATTCATTTCATATTCAAATCTATTACCACTTATACTAAGCATATCATCCATAAGATTATTACTGAATGCTCGTAATCCTGATTGTGTATCATATATATGTCTTAAAGTTGCAGTGAAGAATATAAAACGTGTTATAGCATTTCCTAATTTACTTCTTAGTGGTACATTCTTTTTTCTTGGTCTTTTACCAATAACAAGTGTGTTAGGATTATCTTTTACATATTCACATAATTTATAAGCATCATCTGCTTTATGTTGACCATCACAATCTACACTTACTACAATATAATTATTGTAGTTTTCTTTTATATAACGATATCCTGTCTTTAAAGCATATCCTTTACCCATATTTGTTTCATAAGAAATAATTTTATCTGCAGGTACATCTAAATATTTTTCATAGTCTTTACCAGATCCATCATCTACAATAACGACAATAAATCCATATTTTTTTAAATCACCTACTACATTTTTTAATTCCTCATCTGGTTCATATGCAGGAATAAGTGCGATATATTTTAATTCTTTCATATAATACCTCTATCATCATTATAACATAAGAAAAGAAGAATTTTAATTCCTCTTTAATACTTTTTCTCTATATTCTTTTAATAAATTCATTTGTACATTGAATGAATCCATATCCCATTTGTAAAATGTAAAATTTTCATTTCCTTCTTTTTTATATTTTTCAAGATCTTCTATTCTAAAATATTTAACCGCATTTACTTCTTCTTCTTGAATTACGTAATCTTCTTCTTTTTTGTTTGTAAAAAATATATATCCATATGTAAAAGTATTATCGTGTTCTCTCTCTTTTTTAAATATTTCTATATTTATTACATCTTTAGGGTCAACTTTAAGGCCAATTTCTTCATATACTTCTCTTTGAATTGCTTCATCTGGTTTCTCACCTGCATCTACATGTCCACCTGGTTTACACCACTTACCTGGATTCTTTACTTTAGAAAATGCGCGTTGTTCCATTAAAACTTCGCCCTTTTCATTCATAATCCAGCAACCTACATGTCTGTGCCATAAACCCTTTTCATGTACAATATCTCTTTTCTCAGTATAACCAAGAAAATTGTCATTTTCATCTACTATATCTATTAACTCCATATGATCACCTATATAACTTTAATCTCTATTCCTAACACACCATATTCATCTTGTTCTTCTTTAGTATAGAAATCATTCATAATACTAGCGTTATCTGTTTCTTTTAAACCAAATCTTTTATGATCGAATTTAGAAAACAGTTCATCAAATGTATCATATTTATGAAGATTTACTACTTGAGTCTTTAATATTTCATGAGTATCTATATGTTCAAATTCAATAATATCTCCAACACTAATTAATCTTCTTTTTTCATCATTAAGTCTTAATTCAATATCTTTTTCTTTATTCTTTATTGCTTTAAAAGCAAAATCAACTAAACGCATTTTATGTATCATATTACCACCAAATTAATTATACCACAAAAAAAGAATATAAATATTCTTTAATTTTCTATGCAGGCAATAGTTAACATCATTATACTAAGTAAATCATTTTCACTTGCCTTTTCAATAAATGTTAAATTACGCGCACTATAATCGAAGCTTCTCATATGTTCACATAATACTGCACCCTTTATTTTTTTCGTATCTTCTAAAACATAATGAGTTGGAAATTCTTTTAGATTAGATGTAATTGGACAAAGAATCGCCATTTTAGTATTAATATTAAATACATTATTACTTATTACTATAGCTGGCCTAAATCCTTGTTTAGTTGGATTAAAATCTACATAAACAATATCACCTTGTTCAGGTATATATTTTTTTACCATACTTCTCTACCCCTAGGTTCATCCCATTCAAAGTCTTTAGCTAAATTAGAACCTTTATATTGGTCAAATAAGTCTTGAAGTGAAATTTTATTTTTGTTGGATCTAGTAATAATTATCTTACCATCTTCTTCTGATATGTCTATAATATCATTTGATTTTAATCCCATTGATTTTAACATACTACTAGGTATACGAATACCTAAAGAATTTCCCCACTTTTGAATCTTTGATTCCATTTTATCAACTCCTGATTATAGTATATACAAAGTTTATACATTTTGTCAATAAAAAAGAATATAAATATTCTTTTTACATATTGTTATCTATAAAATTACAACAAGATCCATTATCATTATTAATTACTATATTTTCTTCATCACATGTATATTGTGGTGTATAAGTATGATTGTATATGTGCTTATTTATTATATGTGTATGTATTGGGCAACAATGTGGTACCTCGTGATAAAATTCTTTTTCTATACATTTAGTTATCACAGGTTCCATTATTGGTTCCTCACAACACTTTCTATTTCCAAATAACATATTAGCCTCCTATCTAATTTATATTATGAGTATTAATATAAAAAGATTGGATTTATACACAAAAAAAATGTTAATTCTGATAAAACTAACATTTCTGAGTTTAGAAAATTGCAATTGTCTTTTCAGGACTTCTAAATATTATCAGTACTTAGTGCAATATTTCTACCATGAAGTTTCTCCTCTTCATATGATCATATAGTTTAGAGTGGTAGAAATTGCATATAGCATTTCTCAGAAATATTAAGCAAATTTATTATACAATTTACTTTTTATATTGTATAATGTTTTTTACTTAATATTCAAACTAGGGTTTATAAAATAATATTTACTTTTTTTAAATCTATTTTTATTATATATAAAAGCTATTTATTAATGAATTTATATATCTTTATTATATAGTTTGTAGTAATATTATTTTTACCTATCTCTAAACTAACATAAATATATCAAAAAAAAAGATATTTGTCAATACCTTTTTTTATTTTTTATTCACTTATTAACACACCGTTTTCATCAAAGCGATAATTACTAGTATTTTCAACAGGTTTTACTGAAGAATTATCTCCTACTAAAACTCCATTTTCATCAAATTGATATTGTTCTTCTGGAGTATAATTATTTCCTTCAGATATTACTACACCATTTTCATCAAATTGGATTTGATTTAATGCACTTTTTTCTAATTCTTCTTCTGGAGAATCTTCTTCTTCATCATTTATTATATCCCAATTATTTATACTAACATCTGTTTTTGATTCATATTCTTGATGGAATGGATTACTTACACCTACTACTACACCATCTTCATCAAATTCAAATTCAGGAGTTTCTGATGAAACAGGTTCTGCCATAACTACTACACCATTTTCGTCAAAAGCTAATTTAGAATATGATTTGCTTGATACTATATTTTCAGTATTTGATAGATTATTAAATATTTCCATAAATTTTTCTTGATCTTCATCTTTATATCCTACGAAGTCAACATTCTTGATATCAGAATGATTAAATGAAATTTCTTGTTCTGAATTTAATAATCCTTCTGGATAGAAACATCCTTTATAATCAAATAATCTTAAATTACCATTAAACATAACTGAATAGTATCCAGTAACCATTACTTTTTTAGCTTGTCCTTTCAATGTACAAACAGATCCTATTGGTAGATATTTTTGTTCCATAAAACACCTCTTTATTCTAACAAATATATTATACAAAAAAAAAGCAATAAAATCAAGTTTTATTACTCTTTCTATACTTTAATTTATCTATTTTTATATCAAATATTTTTTCTCTATTACTGTTTTCTTTTTTTGAATAATTAATAGATGTATTATTAATTGTTGATCTTTTGTTTTTTAGTTTATTTCTAATACTTTCTAACTCACTTGGAATACTACCTATATATTTAGCATAAGTAAAATCACTAGGTACATTAATTGTTTCTATATTATTAAGTGCAGAGCTTATCTTTTCAATAGACTTATCTATATTTGGTAAAACTTTATTATTTATTGCTTTATAATCTATACTAAGTTTTGTCATTTATTATTTGCTATCTCAGTATTATAACTATTAGCTACTTCTATCATTGTCTTACCAAATTCATATAGTTCATTTTTAAATTCTAATGATTCTATTTTTTCATCTATTGTACTTTCTGAGAATTTAATTGCACTCGTACCATACCACTCACCTGTTTTATAAGGTATATTATATAATCTAGAATATAAACCATTGCAAAGTTCTTTAAAGTCATTGCTTAACTTAACAATATCTTCTCCACCCTTTTTTAATTTAGTAGTATCTACATCTATCATTTTTTCTCCTTAAACAAAGAACTTACATAAGTAAGTTCTAATATAATTTTCTTATTCCTAAAAGATCTTTTTTTATTCTACCAACTGGTAAAATAGGTTCTTCTTTTTCTTCTACAATTGGTGTTTCAACAACAGGCTCTTTCTTGATACTATTAGTTTTAGAAATAATTGCAGGAATTACTTTTCCTTCAATATAATTAATTCTATCCTTAATATCATTTTTTATACTAGTAACATCTACATTACTAACATTAGAACCATCTATTAAATAGTAATCTGATAAATCAGTTTTAAACTCATTTAAACTATTTAAAGAATCTTTTAAATATTTAACTATACTATTAAGTTGATCCCTTAATTTATTATAGTAAGTTATAGTCGCTTGTTTATCTAATCCACTAACTGTAACATATTGTACACGCATTAGTTAATGTTTCCGTTATATGTATTAGTTTCCTTATAAGCAGAACCTGCAGCATAGTTCTTAGTTCCTGAAGAAATAGAACTTGCCATTTTATTAGTAGCAGCAATCCAAGCGTTACCAACATCAGCTAATTTATCACTGAATGCTAATAAGTCAGATGTAACGTTTTGACAATATAATTTAACTTTTCTTATATAATCATTTACTGATTCTTCAAGTACTGAACCTCTTATAGCTTTATTTAATTCACTAGCATTTGCATTTAAGCATTGATCTAATGTTGATTGAACTTTATCAACATATTTTCTAATTTCTGATTGTATTTCAGGTATTTCTTTAGCTTTAATACCTACTACATCATATCCTTCTGTTTTTACACTGCTACTTGGATATCCACCATTCCAAGAACCTGGTGTACCTTTACCATTCCAGCCTGGAGATGTATATGGTGTTGTATATGGTGGTTGTGAAGTTCCACCTGTTGTTTTCATCTTATTTGCAGAAATATCATAATTTAGATTTTTTTTATAATCACTATCATAATCTACACGTGCACGGTCTCCAGTAGCTGTAGTGAATGCACCTGCTGCATCAAATGAACTTTTTTGAGCACCCCAGTTCCAATCGTTACTAGTAGTGGCACTTGTATCTACTGTTTCATTCATACTTTACCTCCTATAACATATCTGCGTCTTGATTATAGAAACTACGTGCTAAATCGTTCATTCTAGTTTCTAGATCTGCAAACTCTTTCTTTAATTCTGTTTCTGTGTTTTCAATTTGTGATTCAAATTGTTTTAAAAATTTGTCTCTTGATTGTCCTTGCCATCCTCTATTAATTGCAGCTTGGACAGAAGATATACTTTTTAATTGTTTTATTACTTCATCTAAAACTTTAACTTTTAAGTAATCAATATAGTTTCTCATTCCTTGAATGTCTAAACCTTCAGTTACGTTATCAAAGCTCATTGAAGTACTATTTGTAGTAAATAAGCCCATTTATAATCCTCCTATCTTATTTTACATTTTAATTATACATTTATCAGAATAATTTGTCAACATTTATGCGCTCGTTTTCCTTGTATTTACTTATGACTAACTCTAAGTCTTCTCCATAACTTTTGACGTTTTTTAAAAATGTATCAAAATTAGATGAAAATAATTCAAATTTTCTTCTTAACTCATCAGCGTCTGTTCCATTATAATAGTTTTTTGTATCATACATTATTTTTTTTGCTTCATCTAATACTTTAGATAATTTATCTCTATATTCATATATTTCTAATATTAAATCTTTTAATTTAGGTTCACTTATACCTATTATTTGTACTTCTGTATTATTCATATTATCTACCTTCAAATTAATATTAACATTACAATACATAAAAGTCAAATAAAAAGGTTGTATTAAACAACCTTACATTAGCACTAATACTGATCCATTTCTTATATTTGTCTTTATTACAAGATCATTAATATTATATTTATCTCCTGTAATACTATCATATAGAAATGATCTATTACTGCCTACATATATTCCATTTGTTAAATCACTAATTGCTTTATTTAAGAGCAATATTACATTTCCTACTTTTTTATTTATTGGAATATATAAATTAAAACTTTGATCTATTTGTGGCACAATTAATTCAACTAATACTTTATTTTTCATTATTATCACCATCTACAACATATTTTATTACTGTAAATTCATTCTTAACGATTGCTACACCCAAATAAGGGAAATCTAAGTTTCTAACTTCCATATCGACATTTGCCACATTAAATGCCATTTGATTAGCAACGTTAGGACCTAACCATATACCATTATCACTATCTACTTGTGCTTTATACCAATTAGTAAGTGTTATATTCCTAAATGTTGAATAATTATCTACAAATATGAAATAACTTTTTTGTAATGCAGTTGTTGCCATCATTAATTTATCAAATACATCAACTATCTGCCTAGATAAAACTTTTTCATATAAGCCTACTCCTGTAATAATATATACATTAGTACCATCAAGTTTTGCTTCATTTGCTATTTCATTATTTATATCAACTATTGTCTTATCAAATTTATCTTTATATATAGTTGTTCCTTCTATTGGTTTATCAAACGCATTTACAAAATCAACTATTTTAATATTAGTCTTAGGTATTTTTACTAACTCTTTAACAATTCCTTTTACAAAATTTATTCTACCCGGCATTGTCTCACTGACAATACAATTAATTCGATTAGATGTGAAATTATATGTATAAGGTACTTTTGTTAAAACATTATAACCTATTGGTAATTTATCTAGTGTAATATTACCATCAAATGTATCTGGTGTTACTAATTCTGGTATTTGTGGTATTTTTCTAGCTTTAACTGGATAAGCATTTATAAGTTGTTTAGATGCTTCTCTTATTACATTATTTATTTGTTTAAATTCTGTAATAAGTGCAGTTTGAAATTCATAAGTACCACCATTTAGAGCTATCAAACCTCTACCAAATATTTCAGAAGGCATTTGACCTTTAGGTGAAGATAATATATCTCTATAATTATCTGGATTAGGCATTTGAAGAACTATTTTTCCTTCAAACATCTGTAACATTCTACCTCTAATAGTGTTTGCAGATAAACAAGTTATTATAAATACAACACCATATTTTACACCATCTCTGAATAATGGTTGAATATCTTCTGATAATTTACCAAATGTTTCACTAAATACATCATAGTTATTTATTATTGTTACTATTAATGGATCTTTCTTTCCACTATTTTCACAATAGTTTTCATAACTACCTGCATAGTCTGCATATGTTTCTTTTCTTCTAGCTATTTCATCAGAAAGCATACCAAACATATCAACAACTTTATTTGGTTCATCTTGTGTTATTACCTCTCCAACATGAGGCATCTTATAAAACATCTTAAGTGTTTCAGCACCACAATCAACAATATAGAAATTAACCTCTTCTGGTCTATGTTCTATCATAGAAGACCATAGTATTGTGGATAATAAGTTTTCTTTACCACTACCTGGTTTACCATATATTATAATATTCTCATGTAAGTTTAAATTTAATATTCCTTGAGATTGTGCTTGAGGATTATCAAATTCACCTATTACAGGAGTTATTCTGTAAGGTATTGGTGTATACTTATATTTTGTTTTAACATTACTAATATATATAGTATCTGGTATTTTATCTAACCACATTTTTCTAGTATGAATATTTTCTTTTTCACCTAGCATATATATATATTTAACAATATTAGTAAGTTGATCTCCTAAATCTTGAGTTGTCTCTTTCTTTTGAGCATCATTAACTGATTTAATAATATTTCCTACATTATCTATAAATACTATAGAATCATCTCTTTTAGTTTTTAATTTATCTGTAGGAACATATTTAGCTCCACCCCAACCAGATTGGCCTAAATCAAAATAATCATCATAACCTACTTGTAAATAAAATCTACCAGGTTCTTTTATAGATGCGGCTTCTGGCCTTTTTAACATTTCCATTGAGTCTGATCTATCTTGAACCTTTAGACATACTTTAAATTTAGAGTTTGACCATATTTGATCATTTACAACTCCAGTTGGTTTTTGTGTAGCTAGTATTAAATGCACACCTAAACTACGTCCTATACGAGCAGTTGAAACTAACTCATTTAAAAATTCTGGTTGTTGACTCTTAAGTTCAGCAAACTCATCACTTATTATAAATAAATGAGACATAGGTTCATCAATTAAACCTTCTCTATATAATCTTTGATATTTATATATATCCATAGTACTTTCATCTAATTTATCTTTTACTTCGTTAAACTTCATTTGTCTACGTTTTAATTCAGATGAAATAGATGCTAAGGTTCTATTCATTTCTGCAGTATCAAGGTTTGTTATTGTACCAACAAGATGTGGTATCTTAACGCCTGTTTCTTTATTTTCAAAAGCACCAGCAAGTCCACCACCTTTATAATCTATTAGTACGAATTGTACTTCATAAGGGTGATAATTTATACACATTGAAAGTATATATGTAATTATAAATTCTGATTTACCTGATCCAGTAGAACCTGCAATTAAACCATGAGGTCCATGGAATTTTTCATGTAAATCAAGTCTGAATGTTTCACCATTAGCTCTTACTCCTATTGGAGTAGATAAACTAGATACTGGACTATTTGTTTGCCATCTATTATATATGTTTAATTGTTCTATTTTTCCTACTCCATACATATCTAAGAAAGTTAGACTAGATGGTAAAGATGTTAAAGCATCTTTTGATAATGTAGGTATATTAGATAGTTTTATACTTGCGGAATTCATATCTAAATTTTTCTCATATTCACTTGAGAAAACTATTTGTGTATTAGTAGATAATTTTTTATCTAGTATACAACTTTCTTTTTCACCTACTATTATAAATTTCTCACATTTGTTTGGTAGATTTTTCATAGAATTACTTATAGTTATTAATGAAAAACCAGCATTAATTTTTTGATTTTGTAAGAAATCTATAAATGGTATATCTTTTACTGATCTATAATCATCTGTTATTATTAAATAATAAGGACTGTAATTTTTATACTTATCTTCTTTATTATCTTTATCAGCATATCTAGTTTTTAATTCTTCTTCTAAGTATGAAGATATTTCATTATATTCATTTGGTGTAGTTGCGAAAAATCTTAATTCTTTTGTATCATTAAAACAATGTGGTAGAAATTTAGCAAATTCCCATCTTTTTTCGTTTTGTTTATTTGTTAATATTACAACTTTTAAGTCTATAGAACTTTGAAGCGCTAAAATTTGTAATAATAAACCATTCATATAATCTATACCATATGAACAATTAAGTACAAATGAAAGTATAGTTTGATTCGTTAATGAAATGGTTACAGGTGCATCTTTAAGTTTTTTAGAGTTTCTATCTATTTCATATACTGATTCTTGTAAATTATCAGTATGTAAAGAGAAGTGCTCTTCAGGAGCTACTACATTTATAAATGAATTTATATCTCCAACACCTAATCTTATTCTTAAAAAATCATCATCTAATATTTCTCTACACCAAAGATGTCTTGTTTTTTTCATTATTGCATTATAACAATCTTTTGCAGATAAGTTGTTTTCTCTTAGTACTTGTAATTGTTGCTTTAAAGTACTTTGAATTCTACCATCTATTTTAGAAAGATATTCTTTGTATTTAGTTTGTCTTTCTTTTTCATAACGTCTAGCTTTTCTTTTTTGATATGCTTTTATTATTCTAGGCATTATAACACTACCAATAAGCATAGCACTACATATTAAAATTTGTGGTAATAAATCAAGTATTTGTGCTCCTGCTCTATGTTGTCTTATTATGTTATATACCATTACTAATGTTGAAACTATCATAGTAAGTTGTGTACCTAGTGTTAATAAGAATGGCATATCATCCATTCTGCCACCTTCAGGAGGTGTATCTATTTTTATTTCCACACCTTCAATTATAGGTACCAATCTTGGCATGTGATAGAAGTAATCATCATCTTTATATAATTCAACGTTAATTTCTTCTTCTGTAGCTGGATCATATTTTGTATTATCAACATCTAAATCTTCATGAGCAGTTAATCCTTTTACAACTGTGCTCTTCTTTGGATTATTAATTTTAATAAAGTTCTTCATCCAAATAATTTTTAAACCATTAATGAATATTACATCCCCAACATTAAGCTTTGTAGTTAATACTCTATATCCATTTACGTATGTTCTAAATTGATCATTCGCACTAGCTGCTAAATACCAATCTTCATTTACTTTTTTTATTTCTGCGTGTAATTGATCAGTTAATTCATTGTTATAACAAATAATATTACCTGCTGATTTACCTATTGTTATACTTGTTAATTTGTTAACATCTAAGTTATATGATTCTTCATCTACACTAGGAAGTGCAAATAATATAGGCATTTCTTCTTGACCTAATACTTTTATTTTATGATAATCATAATCTCCTAATACAACTTTATCTAAATCATTTTCAAGGTTAACATTACCATTACTTCTTATTTGCCATTTATCGTCATTAGATTCTATTGTTACAAAACTATCTACTTTAGTATCATATTTATTATAAGGCACTAAAAAAGAATCCTCTATTTTCTTAGGGAGTTCAAATTTTGTTATTTTATATTTATCAAGAATAAATATTTTCATACTATGCCCCTATTCTTTTACTCTATATATAATTATACAAAAAAAAACTATTTTTTACAATAGTTTTAAAAAGGCATCTTCATATTACCGTTTTTCATCATTTTCATCATATCTTTCATCTGTTCGAATTGTTTTAAAAGTCTATTTACTTCTTCAACAGATCTAGCTGATCCTTTAGCAATTCTTTGCTTTCTTGTTGCTTTTAATACTTCTGGATGTTTTCTTTCATAAGGAGTCATTGATAGTATTATAGCTTCTATATGTGCCATATCTTTTGGATCTATTTTTACTCCTTTTAGTTCTTTAGGTACACCAGGTAACATTTTAATTAAATTTTCTAATGGACCTAATTTTTTTATTTGCTTAAATGTACTTAAAAAATCTTCTAAATCAAATTTACCTTGTTCCATTTTTTTTGCAGTTTTTCTTGCTTCATCCTCATCTATAACTGATTCTGCTTTTTCAATCATAGTCATTATATCTCCCATACCAAGTATACGAGTAGCCATTCTATCAGGATAGAATTCATCAAGCCCATCCATCTTTTCAGATACACCTACAAATTTAATTGGTATGTTAGTTAAATGTCTAATAGAAAGTGCGGCTCCACCACGAGTATCTCCATCTAATTTAGTTAAAATAGCTCCTGTAAGAGGTAATTCATTATTAAAACCTTCTATTACATTTACTGCATCTTGACCTACCATACTGTCAAGTACAAGTAGTATTTCGTTAGGTTTTACACTTTCATTAATATTCTTAAGTTCATTCATTAGTTCTTCATCAATATGAAGTCTACCTGCAGTATCTATAAGTACATAATCAAAATGATTTTCTTTAGCATATTCTATAGCGTTTTTAGATATCTCAACTGGATTACCTTTTCCTTCACTATATACTTCTATACCTAGTTCTTTTCCTATAGTTTTTAATTGATCTATAGCAGCTGGACGATATACATCACACGCAACTAAAAGTGGATTCTTCTTATATTTTTTTCTAAGTAATAAAGAAAGCTTTCCTATAGTAGTAGTTTTACCACTACCTTGTAATCCTACTAGCATAAGTATACTAGGTTTACCACTTGTATATAAATCTGCTTTTTCTCCACCTAAAAGTTCTACTAATTCATCTTTTAATATTTTTACAAATTGTTCACCTGGTTTTAAACTTTTAGTTACTTCTGTACCAAGTGCTTTTTCTTTTACATTATTTACAAATTCTTTTACAACTTTATAGTTTACATCTGCTTCTAGAAGTGCAAGTCTAATTTCTCTTACGCATTCATCTATATTACTTTCAGTTATTTTTCCATAACCTTTAATTTTATTTACTACATTTTGTAATCTATCTCCTAAATTTTCAAACATTTTACCACCTATTTAATTATAACATATTTTTACTTTATTTTCCTATCTAATATAGTAACTATTTCTAGATTATTAAAGTTAACACTAGGTTCTACTTCTATAATAGCAGTTAAGTCATATTCATCTTTTACTACTTTTTTAACACTACCTATTAAAAGACCTCCCGGAAAATAATCAGTAAGTCCTGTTGTTGTAACAAGATAGCCTTCTTTAACTTTATTTACTTCGCTTACTCCTTCTATTTTATATACTCCTTTTTCATATTCAACAAGTAATCCATAATAAAAATTATCTTCATCTATTATTTTTACTGATATTTTATTATTTATATCATTACTGTTTAATAGTCTAATAGTACTAGTAAAATTACTTGTATTAACTACTTTACCAATTAAACCATCACTATTTATAACTGCACTACCTCTTTTTACTCCATTTTTAGATCCTTTATCTACAATTAGAGTATTACCTCTACTTATTACAGTAGCATTTACTAAATCATATTCTGATAATACTCCATTTAAATTTAGTGCTTCTTTTAAATCAATTATTTCTTTTTGTAGTTCTTTTATTTCCGCATCTTTAAAATTATCACTATAAGTAATTTTTATATTCTTTTTTAGATGTGTGACTATTGATAAATCTTTAATAGTTTTTTCTATAAAATTGAGTTCTCTATCACTACTTATTAGTGTAGAAGAAATATTTATTATAATTATAAATATTATTATGCCTAGTATTATCTTCTTTATCATATATCACCATTTTCTAAAAAACTATAATATTTATTATTACAAATAATAACGTGATCTATTACTTTTATACCAAGTATTTCTCCTACTTTGATTAATGTTTTTGTAGTAATAATATCTTGATTACTAGGTATAGGATTTCCTCCAGGATGATTGTGTACAAGAATAATAGAACTTGCTGATAAATTATATGCCTCTTTAAATACTTCTCTTGGATGTACTATACTAAAGTTTATTGTTCCTATAAAGAGCAATTTATCTCCTATTACTTTTTTACTATTATCTAGATATACTGCATAAAAGTGTTCTTGTAGTTTATTACCTATTCTATCTTTATAATAGTTATACACTAAATCTACTTTATTTAGTTTAACTCCTTTTAATGTTTCTATTTCATTATTAATTCTTTTACCTAGTTCTATACAAGATAAAAGAGTACATGCTTTTACACTACCTATTCCCTTAATATTTTTTAATGTCTCATAATTTATACTATTTAGTTTTTTTATATTACCTACTTTACTAAGTAATATATTAGCAATGTCCTTAGAAGAAGCTCCATGATACCCAGATTTAAGTATTATAGCAAGTAATTCCTCATTATTAAGTTTATCTACTCCTTCATTGATTAGTCTTTCTACAGGCCTATCAAGCGTAGGTATATCTTTTATTCTAACTGTCACGTATTACTACCTCCTCGTATTTTGTAAGCATTTGACTTATCAAAGATGAGAATGCAGTATCATCATTTATTTCTTTTAAGAGCTTATCATAGTTCTTTATTATATCAATATATTCTTTACTAGTTATTCCAAACTTTTTAATAGTTGTAGCGTATCCTAATTTTTTGAAGTGTTCAACTATTTTTTCAGCATTTTCTTTTTCTTCTGTTATACCTACATATACATAGTATTTATTATCTATTTCGTTATATATATAGTTTTCTAAATTAATTGTTTCTTTTTCCATATCATTAATTGTATTATATGTGCCATACTCAATAAAGTATAATTCATAACCTGTATTAGATACTTTTATACCATTATAGTCTTCATACTGTTTAATAAAAAAATTACAAAGAAAAAAACCAATTATAAGCGCTACTACAAATGTTAAAACATATTGTTTCATATTATCACCATTTATAATATAGCTTAATCATTGGTTTTATTTTGTCGAATTTTATTCGTCTTCTTTTTTTAAAACTTCACGTGGTTTAGATCCATTTTGAGGACCTACTATACCACGTTCTTCAAGAAGATCTATACATCTTGCTGCTCTATTATATCCAAGACGGAATCTTCTTTGTAAAAGTGATGCTGAAGCTTTTCCTTGAGATACTACAAATTCTACTATCTCATTATATAAAGGTTCTTCATAATCATCTTTATTATCTACCATAGTAGTAGCACCACGCTCTTCATCATCTTGTAAAAGACTATTATCATACATAGCTTTTTGTTGTTTACAAGCATAATCTACCAAGGCTTTAGTCTCATCTTCAGATATAAATGTTCCTTGAATACGAAGTGGTGAATTTGTTCCTTGTGGCAAGAACAACATATCACCTTTACCAAGTAATTTTTC
>JAEEGL012067139.1_pt1 | contig 18060 bp, 14 predicted proteins | sample 9134231 | NCBI WGS metagenome assembly JAEEGL01 (sample SAMN16246548, study PRJNA631951) | gut metagenome | biome: gut microbiome; feature: rumen; material: fiber-attached | host: Bos | place: Iran: Karaj | collected 2018-10 | reverse complement strand
TGATTCATTTGTATATCCAGCTTCAGAAAGTTTAACTGCCTCTCTACAAACATTAGCGTCACTAACATGCTGTTTATAATTTGCACCTGCTTTAAATAATTGTTCATCTATAGGTTTTCCACCTGTTGCTTTTTGAAGAATTGCAGCAAGTGCATCTGAATTCATTGTTTCTGGATGAGCTGTAGCCTGATGTTTAATATCACCTGCAGCGTCTCTAGCTCTCTTACCAGCTTCTTCTACAGATATTCCTTTTACAGCAGATTGAATTGCAGCTGCAAGTTTACGTTCTAATTCTACAAATTTACCTGATCCTTCATCAAAGTCTGATTTATTTGCAAGAATATTATTGATATGTGAATAAGCATCTTGTCTACTTTCATAGTTAGTATAAGGTGCAGCTGTATTAGATACAGTTGTCATTGAATTGCTTCCTAATCCTCTTAGCGCAGCATAAGTACCAAGTCCAGCTGCTGCTGCAGTAAGTACACCTTGACCCGGTGCAGCAAGACCAAGACCTGTAGCAAACAATGCAGCACCACCAGCAGCAGATCTACCTACCATACTTCCGAATGTCATATTCTTTCTAATATATTTACCTGTCTCAGAATTTCCAACTCTTGATGCGAATCTACCAATCTTTTGAGATGTTCTGTTTGCATATTGTTTCTCTGCCATTTGTCTTAGTTCTTTTTTACCTTCTGGAGTAGAGTTTAAAAATTCTTTTCTTGTATCGCTCATATTAGGATCTGATAAAATATCATTTTCAATTTTTGTAAGTTGTTTTTCTCTATGAGCTTTAGACATACTTCCATATTTCTTTGATGCAGCATCTTTCATTGTTCTTATTGGATGTTGTAAGTTCTTTGAAGCTCTTGAATCATACATTCTGCCTGCAACTTCATCTGCGGTAAGTGTATCATTACCAAGTTTAAATCCTCCAGCGCCATCACTTTCAAGTCCCTCAAGTCCTGCTCTCTTAAGAGCTTTTTGAGCTTTATCAGATTTTGGATCGTTAAGTAAGTTTTTAAATCTATCTGTTCTATCCTTTTTATAGTCTTGAGCAATTTTTGATCCTAAACCTTTTTGTGTAAAGTTTGTTAGACCTTTCTTAGCACCAGCAAGCATTTGTGGAGCCTTTTGGCTAGCAAATGCAGCTGTAGCACCAAGCATTGCACCAGCGGCAACTGGTGAAACAGCACTTGAAGCATCTAAACCGAAGATTTTCTTAATAATCTTCTCGCCATCATCAACGAATGTTATACACATTACTGCAAGTGCACCATTTGCTATTTTATCTATTTGGTCCGTACCACCTTTTAATAGTTCAAATGCCATATCAACAAATGCTAAATATAGCACGCAATGGAACGGTTGTATAATTACACCAAACACAAATTCTTTTAACCACGTATTAAGTGCTTGTGATTTTCCATCACCCATTCTATCTATTGAATATGTTATAGAAATCAGAGGTGAAATAATAATTAAGAAACCTATATTTATCATACGTTTAATATATTGGAATAAGAATGCTATTGTTTGTACAGATATTGCAACATATACAATTGTTGCCGCAATAGTTTGCCAACCAACAGCCCCCATTGCCATATTCTTTAAATCATCTATTGTATCACCAATTTCATCACTACTAGAAGATCCCAAAGTTGCAAGTGATTTTACCAGTGCATTATTACATATACACGTAAATGAAATAATAAATTGCAATAAGAATATAAGTGCTAAGCTGACTGCCCAGTCTACTAATGCCTTTTTATATAAAGCTTTTTCTTCTGCAACAGAAGATATAGCCATTTTTATACCAACAACAATTAATATTGCAAGTAGAATAATTGATGCTATAAGTCTCATAATGTAGTACCATTTTGCAACAGCTGCTCTCATTAATTTTACTGTATCACCCTTTGGTGTAGCACCTTCCAAATCAACGTTTGTAAAGTCTATATCTGTTAGTAAAACTCTATTAAAGAAAATATCATATGGTGTTAACAAGTTTTCATTTGCGCCAGATTCGTTCGTGCCGCCCTATATAAGCCACTTTGGCTCCAACAAATTGAAACGCAACACCAATTAATACTGCTACTAATCTAATTGGCCATGTTAAAAGTCCTACTAATCCACCCATGATTGCATCTAATACACCTGCTTGAGCTTTTGGTACAGCTGCACCGCAGAAGTTAAATACAATAGCAATTATGAGCATTACGATAGTAAACTTCTTAAGGTAAACTTTCATTATCATTTCCTCCATTAAAATAATCTATATTAATATATTATAAACTTATAATAATTTATTTATTACCATTTTTTGGTGGATTTCCCCCATTTGAATTTGGTTTCTTTGGTGGATTTCCTCCGTTTGAATTTTGTTTCTTTGGTTCATTTCCTCTAGGCTGATTTTGTTGAGGATTTTTTGGCTCATCTTTTCTTTGAGCCTCTTTCTTTTGAGCTTCTATAGCTCTTTTCTCAGAATCTACAACTGCTTTAGCATCTCTCTTTTTCCTTTGTAGCATTTCAGTAATGTTCAATACTGGTCCATTATTTGCTATTTCAGATTGAGCTCTTCTTAAATCTTGCTCAGCCTTAGCTCTTCCTATAGTATCTTCTACTGGCACACTATCTAATACTTCTTTAAGAATATCAGCTTCTTTTTGTGCTTTACTATATTCCTTGTCACCTTTTCTACCTTTAACATTTGATGCAAAAGCTTCTTGATTTAAATATTGCATTCTCATGATGTTTCCTTGCATCTTTCTCACATTTGCTTGTAAAAGTTCAGCTTCTCTTGAATCAGCAAGTGCAGATCTTTCAAGTAATGATCCTAAAACACTATCAACTCTTTTTTGTGATTGTTGTGCTTTTTGAATTGCTGTCATTTGAGCTTCTTCTTCAGGTGGAGGTGCAACCATTTCTAGTAAACTATCATTAATTGTCATTTTTGCTTCTTCTAATGAAATTCTTCTAACTCTATTTCTAGCATCCATTTGAGTTTTTGAAGTTCTTGCTTGTGATGGTTTTTCTGAATCTGTTTTACCTGATGTTTGATCAGATCTAGTTCCTGCACCATTAGTTGCTTGAATTGCTTCATTAAGTTTTGCTGTTCTTCTATCATTTATAGCTATTACAGTTTCAACACCTTTTTTAACTGCTTTTTCGCTAATTTTTGCTCTAATTTCCTGAGGAGCTTGTGGTGCTTGATGTAAAGGTGGAATAATAGATTGATCTGTTGATCCTTTAGTTTTATCTGCTCCCTCTCCTTTTGAAGCAGCTAATTGTTGTGTTACTCTATCTACGCTTCCGCCAAATGCAACATCTAAAACTGTTTTTTGTGCAGCATCTCTTACTTTACTTTCAAACTCTGGTGATTTCAAGAAATCTTGTAATGATTTCTTTGGTTTAACAGGTTCTTTTCCTGTTGCAGCAATTGGACCAGCAGCTTTAGTTTCTTTATTTATTGCATCAGCTTGTGATTCTACAGTTTGTTTAACCGCTAAATCAACAATTACTTGTTCAAATCTATGATCAGAATCTGCAGGAAGGTCTCTACCCTCTTGCATTGCTTTAGCATCATCTATCATTTTTCTTGATGTTTGTTCTATTCTTTGGTCTAATCCTTCAATTGCAGAAAGATCTGATCCAAGACCATTTTGTTCTAATATCTTTCTTATTTCTGCTTTTACTTTACTACTATCGCCTGCAGTAAATCTTGATGATAGTTTTCCAGTTCTAGCTAAATCTAATACTTGCATTGCAACAGCTTTTTCAACTATAGATTGCGCACTTCTATGAATCTCTCCAGAAAGAATAACTGTCTCAATAGCTTCTTCTTTAACAGTAGTTTTTTCTTCTTCTGGCTCTTCTCTTGTTTCTGGTTCTTCACCCTCTGGTTTATCTGCACCAAATGCAAATTCTGGCTTTTTCTGAGTCTCAGCTTTTCTTTCTACATCTGCTACAATAGAAACTCCAGCTGCTTGCATTATCGTTCTATCTGTTAATTCATTGTCCATCTGCTCCAATAAATCAGCATAAAGTTTAGCTGATTCCTCTTCAAGCTTTTCACTACTTAATCTTAAAGCTTCCATTTCAAATGTTAGTGTTTCCTGAATTAACGCATCTTTATTTTGATTAATTTCTTTATTTGCTTGTTCTCCTATTTTATATAGTAGAGATTGTGTACTTACTTTCTGTCTATCTAGTCCACTTGCTCCACTGGCTGTTACTGTTCTAGCTGCACTTAGGAATCCTCCAGTTGCAATGTTTCCAATAAATTTTGCACCTGGATGAAGCTTTTTGTAAGCCATTCTATTTCTACTGAATGATCCTACGCTTCCAGAAATACCTGATATATCAAGTCCATTCTTGTCTACAATTTTAGGCATATTTATTCTTAATTTTAAAGCTTCTGGTTTTAGACCAGGAATATCAGATTCTTTCCAATTAACTTGTGCTGATTCAGCAAGTTGTAGTGCTGCTCTACCAATTGCAGCTTGTGTAGCAACAGTAAATTTATTAAATGTATATTTTTGTGCAACTTTATCTCTTCTTGGAGCATATCTATTTGGATCATCTAGTCCATATGCTTGTTTAAACTCTTGTCTAGTATGCATTCCATAAGCTAGAAGTCCCATAGACATTGCAGGGTTCTCAACTATTTGCATCAATCCAACTCCAGTTGCTAACGCTCCAACAGCAATATTAGCAGTAAGTTGAGCTTGTTTACCTAATAGTTTTTTCATCTCTGGTGAATAATTTGTATTATCCACAAATTCCTGAGCTAATTTTCCTGGTGAGAATAATAATTTTCTTAACGTTCCAACACCACCATTTTTTGATATTGTTTTTAAGAAAGAACTATTATCTCTTCTAGCAGCCCATGCACTATCACCTACAAGTTTATTTGTATGTGGATCATAATGGAATGCAAATGGATTTAATCTCATTCTTCTTTCAACAGTTCCATCAGGTCTTGTTACTAGTTTTGAATATTTATCTGGATGATATTTTTGTTTATATGCTGCAGCTCTAGTAAATGCAAATGTTTTTGCTCCAACTGCAATTCTTCCTGCACGACGTTGTAAACGTCCTCCAACAAAAGGAACTTTTCCTAAAAAAGCACCAATTTTTAATTTGTCTTTGAATTGGAATGATGTAGTCTTATCAAATGCTTCTTTTAATTTCATGGCTTGTGCTAACTTAGCTGCCGCTTCCCTATTTTCAGGATCTTTCTCTAGTGTTTTTAATGCACTATTAATTCTTTTATCTATTTCTTTACCAATAACATCTTGTTCTTTTATTCCATATTGTCTATCTTCTTTAGCTAGATGGAATTTAGAAGGATCATCTTCATTTGGAACAGCCATCTCTCCTGCACGCTCGTATGCTTGATACTCTTTAGATTCTGCTGCATCTAAAGCTAATACAGAATCTATAGCAGCTAAACCTTCTACCATCTCTCCTGCTTGTTCTCCTGCTAATCCATCCATTACTTTATCTGCAATTTTAGTTCCAACTTTTGATTTTAATAAACCAACACCACCAATTGCTCCTTTAAGTGGGGCTGTAACAATTTTTCCTGTTGGAAGTTTTCCAACCATTGCTGCAGCACCGACCATAGCTCCAGCTGATCTAAGTGAACCAGCAATCGCCTTAGCACTTGTGCTCTTAACATCGTCTTCATGAAGACCGGTACCATTAAATTTGAAGATTTTTCTAAATGTTTCATCAAATTTTGGCATATAATGCATAACTACTAATGCATATATTGTTCCAGGTATTGAGTCTAATGAAATCATAAGTGCATATGATATAAATGTTACATATATTAATGCATGTATTGTTTGAATCAAAACATTAACCATATACTCTGTTAGCCATTTTGAAAATGAACTACTCTTACCAGTTGTAACCTTTTGTATTGCATAACTAAATGCAACACCTGGTGCCATCAGTGTTAATATGATAACTGTAAATAACCTCTTTAAATAAATAAGTGTATATCTATAGGCCATAGCAACTAAAGCGATATACATAAGCATACCACTTACACCGTTTACACCTTTGGCATCATAAGCTCTTGTTCTAACTTCTTGATATAAATCTAATTCTAATTCATCATTAACTATTTCAACTTCATCTTTATGGAATTCTTTTTTTGTTTTCTCCTTCATGTTAGATTCTAATGTAGCCAAAACAGAAATCATTCCTTCATTTATTTGTATAATAGTTGCCATTATAAATTGTGTAGAGAATAGTATAATCGCTCCTACTACCCAGTCTACTAACATTCTTTTAAATACTGCTTTCTCAGAAGCAACAGTTGTAATAGCAATTTTGATACCAACAAAGATTAGTACTGCAAGCATAGCAGCTGCAGCCATTAATCTTAAAATGTAATACCACATTGCAACATTATCTTTTATAATATTATATGGGTTTTCATCATTTTCTTTTACACCAAAAGCCTCTCTATATGCAGCACATTCTGTACATTCACATTTGCCTTTCATTCTGCATAGATGTGGTCTTGTTGGATTAGCTCCGTTTTGAATAAGTGGATCTTCTGCAGCACATGTTTCACAACGAATCCAGTAATGACCCGTTCCATCAATACATGTGTTAATTTCATCTTCATCACCTAGGTTGAATAAATTACAATTAAGCACTGGAACTTGATTAAACACAATAGCTTGAACTGTTACGTGATTAGCTGTACCATTTGCATCAACATTTGTGGCATTCAAATTCGTATCATCCATTGGAACACCAGTAAATGAGTTAAGCGCAGTAGTTAGTACCAATTCGGCTATAGCGGTCCAACCAACAATTGCCATTCTTGGAATCATGGTAATTAAACCAAACAAGAAACCAGCAATTTGTTTGATGAATTCTAGCATCCAAGCCAAAATGCTCATTGAGACTTTATATTGACCTTTTGATGTACCAGCATAGTAAAAATCATTATCACCCATTTTGACTTTACTAGCATAAACTGCTGTAGACATAGATGAAAGTAAAACCATGATTACAGTGATAATTACTACTATTCTTTTTAAAAAATTGCTTTTTAAAAATCCCATATCTTTACCTTTCTAGTAATTAATAATTACCTCTTCTTTATCGTACTTTAGTACATTTCCTTCTATACCAACTATCTTAAAGTTACTCTCGCCGTCCTCTTGTATAGTTAATTTCTCTCCTGTATTTACATTATAATAGTAGATACCTTTCTTAAGCTGACTATATATTATTGCTTCGCTTCCAAACCAAGCATATGTATATATATTATCTGTAAGTTCTCTATTTGGATGTTGACCATCCTTTGAAATAAATATTAGTTTTAATAAATCGTCTCCAGAATAAACTGGACAAACATCATATACTAAACTTTCTCCTATAATATTGTTTTTTGATTCATTTAGTTTTTCTTTATATTCTTGAGCAGTTTTAATTAAATCCTTTTCAGCTTCTATTCTTCTTTTCTCTGCTTCAAAAACATCATCGATTTTTAATCTTAATATAAATTCTGTATTCTCTGCATAGCTCTTCATTAGAGCCACTTCAGCATTAAAGTTGTTATATAGTATTATTCCACTTTCAGCATCTCTACCTATTTTGATATCAACACCTTTTAATGGATAACTTATAAATGCTCCATTTGCAGAATAAGTATATTCTGAATAGTCTGGCCATAAATAAGTTAGTTGATTCATAAATTCTAGTAAACTATATTCTCCTGAAATAAATTTATCTGTAAGTGTTAAGAAATCACCTGTACTTTCTTGTGATACTCTATATATTGAAATTTGATCTTCAGTAAAGAACACATATATATCTCTGCCTTTATAACCTATAACATTTAAAGTATCATCTTTAAATGTTGGCTTTCCAAACTTACTTTCAACACTAGCAAAATCAACTCCAGGGAATAGTCCGTTTAATACTGTTCCTTGATATTTTGTGGTAAAAACTATATTATATATTTTTCCGCTAATTCGTCTTGCTGCATATCCTTCATCAAAATATTGATAGTAACTATTTACGATTGATTCTCTCTCCCCTATATATACATTTGAATCCCATAAGTTTTCTCTTAAATTTTGAATTTCTGGTGATTGCACTTCAAATTCTGTTGTAGGGATAAGTTCATATTTTGAAAGTTCTATTTGTGATTTCATATATATAAAATAGTCTTCTCTTCCATTAATTACTATTCTATCTATACTACTTCCTTTACAATATACTACTATCTCTATATCATTTGTTTCATCTATCATTCTATAGCTAGAGTAATCAAGAACTCTTGCTATATCTTTAATTACATTATTAAAGAATTCTTCATTACTAACTTCTCCATCAAAAAGCGGATAGATAAATACACAATTTATATCAACATAAACATCTTCCATTTGGCTTTCTTTTTCTGAAATATATTTACATCTATAATATTCCAAAACTTCTTTTACTGTATCTGCAACATCTATATTGATTTCTGAACTATCTGATCTTCTTAATGACATATTAAGCACTACACAAGCTATTATTAAGAAAATCACTCCTCCAGCTATTAATCCATATTTAATTAATCTTTTTCTATATCCTGGTTCATAAACCTTTGGCATATATTACTCCTTAAAATGAAGTTCTTCTTTCTTGTTCTGCATTAAATACTGCATCTTCATCTACAAAAGTGATAACACCTTGCTTTAGTAGATTTTTAACATTTGTTGAATAATCACAGTTGTTATATATTTTGATTCCTTTTGGATCATTTCCTCTAATATCTATCATTACTCCCATTGAAGGATAATGAAGATGTATTTCACCATTTTCGAAATCAGTTTCATTTTTTAAATAGTTTGACCATCTATTTGTTACTTTATTATAAAAAGTTTCTAAATCACGGTTTTCTATATATTCTAATAAATAATTTTCAAAAGGTTGATCTTCTTCATATGTATATGGCCATATAGATATTTGATCTTCATATATGAATACATAGACTTCAGTTGTTCTATACATCAAATACTTTTCTTCTGGACTACCTTTACTTGTATGACTTCCATATTTTTCATATAAATATTGAAGATCTGTTCCTACTTTATATCTATTTACAACGGGTTGATCATAATCTTTTGTAAAAATAATGTTTCTAACTTTGCTATTAACTACTTTCATTATAATAGCTCCATCTTTATAAACATCATAATCGCCATGCTCTCCCGTTTTTTCTCCAACTTTATTTTTTATAAATCTAAAAAAGTAATTAGTTGATATTAGAAGCTCTCCTTCTTCTGCAGTTACTGATATTTCTACTTCATCTGCTATTTGTGAATTATCAACAGCAGCATATACTTTTCCATCTGTTTCTCTGTAAAAATTTTCTAGTCCATTTAAAGTATAAGTATGTTTTTTGGTCCCTGAATCATATTTAGCTTCAATATTCATTCCCATTTCATCATCATACATATAGAAACTTCTAGTTTCATAAACACTTAATTGGCTTATTTCATCTAGCATATTATAATAGTAAGAACTATAGCTATCTCCATTTTCATCATAGTATCCAAATGGAAACTTAACATATAATCTAGAGCCTTCGTTATTTAATAATTCAATTCTATATTTTTCTAATATATCTTCTAAAGTTTCTAATTTTTCACCGTCAACACTAACAGCGATTTGATTTGGATCGAAATTATCTTCAACAACTTCTTCAATTGGATTGTTGATTTTATAAATCATAAAACCAACAAGTCCAATTATAGTTGCTACAAATAAAACCGCTATTAGAATCAATAATATGTCTGCAGAACTTGTAGAATTATTGTATTTAATCTTCATACCTTTTATCCCATGTGTTTTATTTATTTATTTATTTATTATATTTTTTTAAGCACATCTCCAAGTCCACCAAGAGCTACACCTTTGTTTAAATCAAATATCTTCTTAACAGCATGTTCAACTCTTGTTAAACTCATCATAAATGCAAGTGCAACAAGTGGTGCATATTCTGCAATTGATCCAGCTATAAACATGAACACTAAATATACAACGGCATGTAATGGTTGAACAAATACCATGAATATATATTCTGAAAGCCATGCGTTAAATGCTTGCGCCTTACCGTCACCAGCCTTATCAATTGGGTATGTAATTGTAATAAGTGGTGCAATAATAATTAAGAATGCTGTTACCAATGTTCTCTTGAAATATAATAAGAAGAACTTAAGTTGTGTATATACTACTAACCAATACATTACTGAATACATAACCATCCTAAATCCAGCACCTTGGAATATACCACCCAAAATATTGTCACAAATAATTTCTTCAAATGAAGCTGTATCCTGGCAAATTGTACATCTAAACATAAAGAATATGTTTACAAGTATCTCTGATAAATTTACACATATAACCATAATATATGATAGTAAGAATAGAACAACTATACTTTCAACCCAAGATACTAACATATGTTTATATTTAGCTTTATCTTGAGCTATAGAAGCTATAGCCATTCTAATTCCTATGTAAACTAATACACCTAAAGATATGATTGCTGAGAATATTCTTAAAACGTAAAATAATCTAGCTGTAACATCAGAAAGTGTTGTATTTGCCTCACTTCTTTCATACTCAACTATATATGATCCAGAGCCAACCTTTACAGTATCTTCTGTATTAAAATAGTTGATATTAAATAAAGAAACTAAGTTAAACACTATATCTTCAATTGTAACAAAATGAATTAATCCCTCAAACGTTTGATTTTTATGTTCTCCACCCCTAAATTCATCTAAAGCAGATCTATCTGGGTAATACTCTGTTCTTGCCACTTCTGAAATTATAAAGTGAATTTGAAGCGGTATAATATCAATTATTAAAGAAACATATCCAATAACTGCACCAAGGACTGATGCACCAGCCATGTCTGTTGAAATGTTTTGATCATTTCCCATGGTTTGGTCATCGTACTTACCTTCTTCACTAGCTTTTCTTGCTTGGTTATCATTGGTTAAGTTTGCATAGTTAGCATCTTGTGCATAGATATGATCACCATATGCTGATCCAGTCATTGTTGGGTCTTCAGCATAACAAGGTAAATATGCAAATATGAAATTAAAAACAATTATTAGCACTAAAAAGATTGAAATTGTTTTTTTAGCCATACTCTTTCTCCTTATGCATTTAAAGCTTTTTCTGCTTCTTGTCTTGCTTTCTCCATTGCAGCTTGTTTTGAAAGGTTTGTTTCAACGAATTCAAACTCTTTCTTTGTTGGTTGAATAGCTAAAATTGCACTATCTCCACCAACTTTAAGTAATCCTTCACCTCTACCACAAGTAATTAAGAATCCTGCTTCACCTTCACTAAGTTTAAATACTTCTTTCAAGTAGTGAATCTCTGATTTATCTTGTGCTAGGAATAATTTCGTTTCAGATGATGTTAATACGGCTTGAACTTCTTTTTTCTCATAAAAGTCTTGGAACTTTTGTGATATAACTGCTAGAGATACGTTTCTTTTTCTAGCACGTCTAGCCATTGTATTTAAGAAATCAACAGCTTCTGGATAAGGAAGAAGCATCCATGCCTCATCGACAAGTACTCTCTTCTTAGAAGCTTTTGATTTATCTTCTGAATTTTTCTTAACGTATTTTTCCCAAATCCATGAAAGCATAACTTGTTGTGCAAGTGGTCTAGCAAATCTTTCCTCTAGTTGTGAAATATCGATGTTAATAAATGGAACACCATCTAATAATTCGAATGTTGATTGTCCATCAAAGTATGCCATCTGACCATTATACTCTCTAACGAATTGTCTCATAACTTTTACTAGGTAACTGTAGTGGAATCTATAGTCAGGGTTTTCATTTTCTTCTGCTTTTCTACATACCCTCTTAAACCATGATCCAATTGTTGGCATTTGTTTTTTAGTTCTACCTAAGTAATTTTGTGTCATATTAATATTTGAATTATCTTCTCTTCTATATAAACTTTCAACGTTATCTGTTATACCTAAAGCTGCATATTCTTCTGATACAGCTTCAGAAATAATTTGTTTTGTAAGCTCGTTTACTTCCTGGCTCTTTGTAGAACCTCTAGCCATTGTAAGTAAAGAGTTTGTAACGTCTTCAACTTTATTTTCTACACTTAAAACAGTTCTTTCTTTTCCTGTAATCTCGTCTTTGATATTTTCAGGCTCGATATCGAATAAGTTGATAACTGTTTTTGAGTTAGGACTTATTACTACGTTAACTCCACCAAGCGCTTCAGCAACTATTCCATACTCACCTTCAGCATCAATCGCTAAGCTCTCAATTCCCATCAAAACTGCAGATCTAGCTGTAATTGTTTTGATTGTAACTGATTTACCAGCACCAGATTTACCAAATATAACCATGTTATAGTTTGTTAGCTTTGGACTGAAGTTATCATATAAGATTGGAAGTCCTGTTTGTTTATTAAATCCAAGTGGAATACCTGTTTCATGTCCTACTTCTGATGTAAAGAATGGGAATACTGTAGACATCGCCCTTCTATCAAAAGTATGTGATTTAGATAATTTGTTATCACAATATGGCATATTAGATCTAAATGCTTCATCTTGAAGTGCCCATGCTGGTTTAATATCTATTAAGTTCTTAGACATTTCACTTGTTAACAATTCTGTATATTTATCAAGTTCATCCATACTATAAGCAAATAATGTTGCTATTACAGATGAATCATATAATTTGTTGAATCCAGCTGCGATTTCATCACGAAGCTCTTGAGCTTCAGCTTCTTTTTGAGCTATAATTCTCTCTCTGTTGATATCACCTCTATCTAGAGCAACGATTCTTTCAGACTCTAGCTCATTGATTGTTCTGTTCAAGTCTGTTTGTGAAGTTGACTCACTAATAGGATTAATGAATACTGATACGTTAATATCTCCAAATGTATACATTCCTCTTAAGAATTCTGGGAAAGTACACATTCTAGGAAGATTTGCTACAATCATACTTCTTGCATATCTTATTCTAGTTGAATCGATTTCGATATGGTTTGTATAACTTGCATCGATACCACCAGGAGCAATTAAACCTTTGATGTCTTTCTTGTTTTTCTCAAAAACACTTAAGTCTTGTTTTTTTGCTACTTGAGCAATTTCACTAGTTTCTTCTGTTTCTTTTTTACTACCAAACATCTCTTAACCTCCTTATCCTTCGTCTTCTTCACGTTTTCTTCTAACAACTTTTCTTTTTGTTGTTCCGTCAGAAACAACTTCAGCTGCTTCAGGTGTACTTGCTGCTGCAAGTTCTGGAGTTTTTTCAGCAGTTGTTTTTTCAACGTTTTCTTTAGCAAGTTGATAAATTCTTGGATCTAATTGAGTTTTATAAGAATCTAATAATTCATTAGCTTTTTCTTGAATCTTTAAGTTCTTATTTGTTTCAAGTTCAAGATCCTCAATTTGTTTTTGTTTATCTGCTTTTAATATACTATCTGTAGCTAAATCTATAGCTTCGATATTAATTTGTTGATCTAATTTTTCTTGTTTCTTCTTTAATACATCTTTTCCTGTTGAATATAATGCATCATATTGTGCATCTAAAGCTTTGTTGAATTGTAAGAATTCAGCTTCATCTCTGTTATAAGCAACATATAGAAGTTCAGCAAGTTCTTCAGAATCAAGTATCTGGCAAGACACTTGTGAAGATGCAAGGGCAGAAGATATATTTTGGCATCTTGTATATAGTTCAGAGAAGCACATGTTATAAATCTCTTCTTTTGAATAATTATCCAAGCTACCACCAATCTCTGCTGCGTAGTATGAAACAACAACGTATGTCTTTTGTTGTAATACGTTTTTGTTTGAACTTAACTTCTCAACATAGTCTGTAATACTGATTCCATACTCTAAAATATTGATTTTTCTTCTTCTTTCGAATTCAAGTTTTTCTCTTAAAGCTTTATTTCCTTGAGCTTTAGCTTGAGCAATCTTAGCATCGATTCTATCGATATCGATTGTTAGGTTATCAACTCTATTTTTATATTCTGCTATAATATCTCTTAAGTTTAATGTTCTACTTTGAATATATAGCTGAATTGGGAATCTTAGAGTATTTAAAAATTGGAAGAAACCTTCTTCAACACCAATCTTCTCGTCTTCACTCATAAGATCATAGTTAACACCATTACAAGCTAGAATCATTAAGTATTGTTGACCTTTCTTTCTTACAATCATGTTGTCAACAATTTCATCAAATTCCATGAAATTATAAATTGATTGTGTGTCTAAGACACCAGTAAATCTTCCATAGTTTTCGATTTTCTTTCTATCTTTTCCGTCTTCACCAGTTGTTAAATCTGGTTCTTCTTCAGGCTTTTCTTTAGGTTCTGTTTGACGTCTGCTTACCCATAAGAATAATAAAGCAAGTAGCACCATAAAACCTACAATGATGTAAATACTAACCTCTAGTAGAGGTATCATTTCTGTTCCCATTATTGTTCCTCCTTTGTACTTTCAGCTACATATTCAGGTTCAATTACATAGCTATAAATTTTTCTATTCTTCTTGAATTTAATGTACCTTAGAATGATTTCTCCTACTGGTTCACCACCAATTCTTTTTGTTATTGGAATTCCTACGATAGTTGGTATATTTAGTGCACCAACTATCCATCCCACTAAAGCGAATGCTGCCATAATAATTACTCCAACCATTTGCATATTTGCTGCTTTAAAACCAAAAAAGAATAATGAACCAATCATTGCCCCAACCGCGGTTGATATCAATGACTTAACTGTGAATATATAAAGAATTCTTGTCTCACCTCTATAATTACGTGGTATAATATAAGTTCCCATTTTTTCCTCCTAAAATCTTTTGTATATATTAAATTTATTGAGTTTTATCAAATTCAGATGCTATATTCAATGTCATCTTCCAAATTCCAACAGCACCAAATATTACAACACCTGCAACGCAAACGCCAATTAGTTGTTGTTTTAATTTTGCTTGAGCATCTGGAGTTGATGTAAAATATTTAATACCCATAAAAGTAACAACAGCAACCATTACACCTGCACCGATGTTTACAAGTAAGTTAATTATTGGAAGCATTTGATTTGACATCTCTTCTACAGCTTCTGATGCGTCACCTGCTGATGCGCTACCTCTTTGGATAAATTTTGTAGCTCTATCTAGCGCTGAACCAGCTCTTGAGATAGGTGCCATAAAACTCAAAGCGATTGCTGCAACAAGAAAAATTAATAAAGTCTTTTTAAGAATTTTCATATAAATCACCTCGCATTCTATTTTCGCATAATATCACTATTATATTAATTATACTTAAAAGGAATATTCTTTTCAATATTTTTAAGCTTTTGTAATTAAAATGAAATAAAAGAGCTCAACCCAATAAAACCAATAGGTTAAGCTCTTTAATAAATCTATTTTTTTAATTATTTCTACTTAAATTATTTAATACTTAACCCAATTATGGATTTTAGTCTATTTATTCCAATTATTTAACCAGAATAATGATATTTCATTATTGTTTTAATTAAACTCTTTGCCAACACCTTCTAGTATTCCAACTAAAGTAACGGCACCAAATAATAGAACTGCACCAATAACAATTGGTAAAATTTGTTTTTTTACATCCGCTTTAGCTTCATTACTTGCAAGCATATATTTAAACCCAGCCCAGGTTACCATAATTAAACCTATGCCAGATCCCGCAAGTTGTAATGCACCAATAATTGTATTTAAAGCCTTTTTTATACCAGCTGATTCTTCATTACCATTAACTTGTCCATCAAATTTGCTAATTATGGTGCTTGTACTTACTGCACTTGCTTGGCAAAAAGTAAATCCAAAACTAAAAACAATTAGGAATATACAAATAACAAGTAACATTTTCTTTGTTTTCATACATATATCCTCCTCTTTAGAATTATATTATTTTTGTTAAAATTATGATTATCCCAAACTATCCTGTACAAAAGATTTAAGAATTCCCATAATTTGACCAGATGCAAACATAATAACCGCACCAATTGCATATTGGATAAGATTTTTCTTTAGATCTGCCCTCTCACTTGCAGAAGCAAGCATATATTTAGCACCCATCCACATTAGCATTGCAGCAGCACCTGCAGAACAAATTATTTGTAATCCCCCAAGAATCATGTTAATTATAGTTTTAATCCCAGTGTCAGCATCTGTAGATGTTCCTTTATATTTATCGGCTAAATGTCCAGTCGTACCTCCACCAGCATGTTGGGCAACGGCAGCGAAAACTGTTGGTGTTAAACAATTCACAAAAAGGATTGATACTATTAATAAAATTATTATTTTTATAAGTTTCTTTTTCATATTCATATCCTCCTATTCTGATCCACCCTCTGAAACTTGCTTTGATAATGTGTATAGTAAGCTTAAGATTTGTGAAGCACCAAAGAAGATAAATGCTCCTATAACAAATGGTATCATTGATCTCTTAACATCAGCTCTATCTCCGGGAGCTGCCATCATATATTTCATCGCTAAAACTAAGATTATTATAATTGATATACCAGCGCCAAGGACTCTAATAAATGAAACCACTGTTGCACCACCGGTTTCAAGAAGATCCTTACCTTTTCCTAATTTACTAGTATCTGCTGAAAAATCTGTACCAAAATTATCCGCATTGCTGATAGTATAAATTGTAGAAATAAGAATAATAAAAATAATCAAAACTTTAGCTATTTTTTTAACATAAATATTCATCTTAATCCCTCAACTTTCGTAAATTTTCCCCTCTATATATTATATCATATTTTAACATTTATATCAATAAAAAGCTAGCCCCTAAGCAAAAAAAAATAGTACGATTTTATCGTACCATTTTTTTATTAAATTATTAGCTAATATTGCTTGCAAATTTTTGGATAATTGTTAAAATTCCTCCAACCGCAAATAATACAACTGCGCCTACCACATAAATAACTGCACTTTTCTTAATTTCTGCTTTATCTCCAGGTGCAGCCATCATATATTTCATTGCTAATACTAATATCATTACTATAGCAACGCCAACAGCAATAACCCTTGCAACTGTAATAATTGCAGCCATAATACTTGTAAATGAAGAATTGACTGAACCATCACCACTAGCTCCTGCTAAAGAGTCCTTCAAACTTAGTGCAGGGTTGCCAGCAAATGCAGTAGCACATATAGATGAAACTACCATAAATACTAACAACATTATTAGCATTTTCTTATTAATTTTCATATTAGTTACCTCCATCTGATTTTTTACTAAGGCACTGGTTATTCACTAGCTCCACCAATTGAAGTTGCGAAATTACCAATTATTGTTAAAATACCACTAGCTGCAAACATTACAACGGCACCTACCACATAAACAACAGCATGTTTTTTAATATCTGCTTTTTCACTTGGAGCTGCTGACATATATTTCATAGCTAATACTAATAACATTGTAACTGCAACACCCATACATACAATTCTTAAAGCAGCAACAATTGCACCCACAATATTTTGTGAAGATGTAACAGCACCATTTGACGCAGTAGTATTAGCCCAAGCACTAGGATCTTCATTAAATATTCCAAAAACTGGTGTAATCACGCAGCTAATCATTATAGCGCTTAGTAAAATGACTAATAGCACTTTTTTTAACATTGCGATTTTCATATCATTTTCCCCCATTCATAAGAATATATACTTACTTTACAAATAAATGATAACATATACGTTTTTTTTTGTAAATAATTTTTTTAAAAAAGAGCGCCATTATAAACAGCACTCTTTTTTAAAGTTAAACAATTTTTAAAATTATATTTGCTCTGCATTATCCACCATTGCTTGCAGCAGAAATGTTTGAAGCAAAGTTCTTTACAATTCCTAAGATACCTGTAGCAGCGAATAATACGATAGCACCTACTACGTATACAACAGCATGTTTTTTGATTTCAGCTTTGTCTCCAGGAGCAGCTGAAATGTATTTAATAGCTAATACTATTAACATGATAATTGCAACACCAGTACCAATA
>JAEEGL010720790.1_pt1 | contig 18060 bp, 18 predicted proteins | sample 9134231 | NCBI WGS metagenome assembly JAEEGL01 (sample SAMN16246548, study PRJNA631951) | gut metagenome | biome: gut microbiome; feature: rumen; material: fiber-attached | host: Bos | place: Iran: Karaj | collected 2018-10 | reverse complement strand
GAGTTCTGTTACAAGTTCAATCGCAGATACTTTGGAGACAAGTTGTTTGACAGGCTTATGATAGCTTCCATCGCTTGCACATCGGAGTTTGAACATCGCATCTACAATAGAAACATGTCGGCTGGTTGCGGATAATCATATATATTATATCTCTCTGCGTTTTTGCGTTTTTGCAAAAGACGAAAAAGACGTTTAAGACGTTTAAGACGCTTAAGACGCTTGAGGCGCTTAAGACGCTTGATACGCTACTATCATCTGAATAGCTGGGTGACCCTTTCAGGGTCGATGTCGTTAGCATCCATTTTTCCGGGGGTACTGCGTACCCTCGGCTACTGAGAGGAGACGCCTTCAGCGTCTTTCTACCGTGCCAAATCCTTTTTTACATATCATTAATCGCGAATTATTAAAAATAGAATTAATGAAAAATTCGTGTGTAATTCGTGGTAATTCGCGTTAAATTAAAAAATAATTATTCATTGATATTGCTACGCGCAGCCGCACAATTGGTCAACTGCTATGTCATTGTGGAAAAAAATCTGTTTTTCTTTTGCTCTTCCCTCATTTTTTCGTATCTTTGCAGGCAAAACGTGCGGCTATGATTTACGAGACTGAAGGAAGATACATCAACCCCTACACCGACTACGGTTTCAAGTACCTGTTTGGCACCGAGCCCAACAAGGAGTTCACGCTTGGCCTGCTGAATGCGCTGCTTCAGGGGCGCGAGGTCATCAAGAGCCTGACGCTGCTGCCCTCCGAACAGCTTGGCGACACGCAGGACGACCGCCGCGCCGTGTTCGACGTGTACTGTGAGAACGAGAAGGGCGACAGGGTAATTATCGAGATGCAGAAGGCCGACCAGCAGTACTTCAAGGACCGCAGCATCTACTACTCTTCGTTCCCCATCCGCCAGCAGGGCGTGAAGGGCCGCTGGCGCTTCGGCCTGAAGGCTGTCTACACCATCGGCATCCTCGACTTTGTGTTCGACGAGGACAAGGACGACGAAGAGTACTACCACCATGTGGTTCAGCTGATGGACGTTCAGAAGAAGGAGGTGTTCTACGACAACCTGACGTACATCTATCTGGAGATGCCCAAGTTTCAGAAGCGGGAGGACGAGCTGGAGTCTCTCTTCGACAAGTGGCTCTACGCCCTGAAGAACCTGCCCCGTCTGCTGGAGCGTCCCGCCGCCCTTCAGGAGCGCATCTTCAAGAAGTTCTTCGACGTGGCCGAGGTCGCTGCGCTGTCGAAGGATGACTACAACAAGTACCTGGAAAGCGAGAAGATCTACTACGACCTCGACGGCGCCTTCCGCACCGCGAGCAGGAAGGGCTTCTTGCACGGTCAGGCCAAGGGCTTGGCTAAGGGTATAGCGCAAGGCAGGGCTGAGGGCAGGGCCGAGGGCTTGGCTGAGGGCAGAGCTGAGGGCAGAGCAGAGGGCAAAGCTGAGGGCAAAGCTGAGGGCTTGGCTGAGGGCCTGAAAAAGGGCAAGGCAGAAGGTCTGGCGGAAGGCAAGGCTCAGGGCTTGGCCGAGGGCGAGGAAAAAGCCAATCGCGAGAATGCCCTCCGGATGAAGTCCGACGGCCTGCCGCTGGAAACGATAGCCAAGTACACAGGGCTCTCCGTGGAGCAAATAGAACAGTTGTAATATACCTGAGCTACATAGCGGATTTTTTATCCCTCCAGGGATATTTTCAGAAGAATCTCCAACATTTGCTTGCAGATGTCGGGGATTTGTTGTAACTTTGCATGTGCTAAAACAAAAGAATTATGGGAGACAACGAATCAAGATTAAAAGACTACAAAGAGGGTTTGAACCCCCTTTATGAACGCGCGGACAAACTGGTTGAAATGATTAACAGTCAAGACCCTGGGGTCGCTTTGGTTAACTGGCTAGAGTGGACCAACAACTATGACTTACTCATCATTAAATATATATATGGCCGGATTGATGTGGACGGAATGCTCGACATCGTAACAGACCTTATACTCAAAGAGTACTCACGACTGATATCGGAGGGTAAGATAAAACCGCTTTCTTTGCGCGAAGATGAACTTACTCTCTTAAGAGCCATGCGAAGTTCTCTTGATAATTTGGCTGGTCATAGGCGAGTGGTACTTAAAGCCAGGCGCGAAGAAGAAGAGAACCGCCTTGCTAGACTTAGGCAAGCGACACTTGATGCCAGGCGCAAAGAAGAAGAGGCCCGCCAGCGCTATTATGTGGAGCTGCTGGGGAGGAAGCAGGAAGTGGCGGAGCACGTTACGAATGTGCCCATGCATCACGCCCCTGACGGCGAGCCGTGTGTGGATGACTTTCGAGCTAAAGTTGCAGCCGAGGTGGAAGACTTACGCAAAGAGAACGTGTCGCTGCGTAGCCGCCTCGGCGAGAAAGAAGAAGAGCTAAACAGGCTGAAAGACGAAAATGCCCGTTTGCTACTTCAGATAAAAGATGGCACAGACAGCTCAAACCCACGCATACTGGAACTGGAGGAGGAGCTGGAGGCATACGAGGCGAAAGGTAAGGGGAAGTGCCTGACAGCAGGCCCGGCGGCTGCCTTGTTCCTGGCTGTAGCACAAATGACAGATCCCGATACGTTCACCAAAGAGAAACTGGCTGTTGCCATCAGCAAAGTCTTCGGGTTCAAGGTGAGCGAAAACGGCCAAGGCTATGTAAGAAACCGTTTGATGTATAATTCCCTGCCAGGCAAAAACGGGAAAGTGAATCCTGATGCCATAACCCCGAAGCACAGGGATGTGGTAGCCAGAATGGTGGAAGAAGCGATGCCTAATCTGGCGGCACGGATCAGAAAGGGGTAACCCCTTACTCGGGGAGCGCCCCCCCCTTACTCGTATTTTGTAACCTCTTACACGTTTTTTTCGTAACCCCTTACACGTTGTAATTCCGTTTTTTTTGTTATACTTTTGTGCCCACATTGACGAGAGTCTTTGTGGGTCGTTTTTTTGGTGTTTTCTCAAATACAAAATTGCAACCCTTCGACTATGATGTATCGTTAGTAAACCCTGACGGCAGAAATGCCCGACGAGTAGAACGCAATTATTTTTATTAACCGCGAAGCTTGCCTGAGCCTGCACCGGTGCGTAATGGACGCGCGTCCACTCTTGCCGGCCGAGCATAACACTTCGAGGTTATGACAAAACTGACAAGAGTCCGTCCCGAGGACTTTGACGTGGAGACGCTGATGGCGGCTGCGCGAGAGGGAAGACTGTATGTTGACGAAACCCGGAAGACCGTCAGCAAGGAGGATGTAAGAACAGCGGTACGTGCGCACGTCGCGCGTATCAGGGTGCTGGCGACCCCTCGATTCCGAGAGTCGGTCGACGAACTGTGGGAACAGATTCTGGCCGACGATGAGTTCGTGGAGTTTCTCACCCCAGGCAGCAAAGCCCGGAAAAGCCGCACTTTCGACAAGTACAACACGGCGCGCATCATCGGCATACTGCGTGAGAAGGGCGTCTACCAGCAGTATAGCGACCGCCGCTTCGACACCCTTCTGGAGCCGGAGCAGAAAGACAGCCCCTACAGGCGCTACCTGAGCGCAGGCATAGAGAAAAGCAGCAGGCAGCTGTTGCTGAAAATCAGAGGAATTGTAGCCTTATAAATCTTTAGCGTTTGGGGAAAACGATTGCTTTTTACCCAAGCAGAATAAGCAGTAATTTTGCACCGTCAAAAAACATTTTTCAAAGCAAAAACAATATGATACCAAGAGCTATTCGCAACAACAATCCCTTGAACATCCGCCGCACGGGGCGCGATGCATGGAAGGGCCTGGCCAAGGTGCAGACAGACGGTGCCTTCTGCCAGTTTCTCACGCCGGAGTATGGATGGAGGGCGGCATTCCGGCTGCTGACGCGCACCTACTATCGCACGCACGGGCTTCAAACCGTCAGGGCCATCATCTCGCGATGGGCACCACCACAGGACAGAAACGACACCGAGGCATACATACGCAACGTAGCGCGCCTGACGGGCATCGCTCCCGAAGAGCCTCTGGGCAACCCCTCGGAACAGCCCGCCCGCTGGCTCATGCTGGGCGCGGCAATGGCCGCGCAGGAGGCGGGAACAACGAACATCGACTACTTCGCTATGTTGAGGGGATGGGAAATGGAGAACTGAACGCTGAGATTAGACAGGGGAGACAGGAAGAGTAATGAACTGACAACTGAATAATTTATTTCAAGAACGATGAACGAGAGAATTAGTACAACAAGAAATGCACATGGGGTGGGGGTGAAAGCATGCTGCGCCTCGTGCAAGATGCGAAAGCTGCCCGCTGAGGGAGGACGCGTGTGCAAACTCAGCGGCAAACGCGTGGAGGCGAAGTACCGATGCGACAAGTGGGAGATGAGTCCGCTTCTGCGGAACGCTGGCATGAGCGGCGGACGAGTGAAGAACTGGCAGTACCTGTGCTTCTACCGGCGACGATACCTGCAACAGCGCGACGAACTCATGGCGAGAAGAATCAGCGCGGAGAACGTGAAGACAACGGCTGACATCCGACGTGAATACGAGCGAAGGAACGGGAGCATATACCTGGACTTTTAACACTAATTGCGGAAAAGATTTATTCACTAATTGTGGAAAATTTGATTCACTAATTGTGGAAAAAGATTTATTCACTAATTGTGGAAAAATTGATTCACTAATTGTGGAAAATTGATTCACTAATTGTGGAAAATTGATTCACTAATTGTGGAAAAATTTGATTCACTAATTGTGGAAAAATTTAATTCACTAATTGTGGAAAAGATTAATATATTCAAGTTTCATAAGCTATGAAGGCGATGCGTAGCCAGCCCCATAGGGGCATGACAATATCTAATGCCTACGGCATCGGCTGTGCAGAACTTGCCCAAAATTTAATTTACTAATATTTTAAAGAAATGGAAACAAGAATTCTAAGAGTAGTGAAATGCGGAGAACTTTTCTCCGTGAAGAGTGAGAAGAGCGAGAACGGCCAGCTCGACAAGCGCATCCTGGTGCTCCAGGAGCTGGGCGGCAAGTATGCAGACCAGTATTGCGCCACGCTGCTGGGCAACGCAGCGCAGCTAGTGTTCTATGAAAACGAGATCGTAGTCTGCACCCTCAGGTTCGCCGTGAGAGACTACAACGGGCAGACCTATCAGGACATCACCGTTACCGACATCTGTAAAAAGTGACGTGAGCTGCTTCTACTGATGACGAATCCCTGTGTCTTACAAAATTGGATTGACAACAATAAACAAAGTTAAACTTAAAGGTAAACAAAAGATGAAAACAACAAACAAGAGAGACGTTACGCTGGACGGTATGCTGACCGTCGGCAAGTTGGAGAACGGACTGCGCTGGGCCGACTTCGAGTGCTGCGAGGAAGCAGAGGTGGAGGCCTTCTTCGGACGCTTCAGGGTGCAGGGCATGCACGACGGCAACCTCTACATGGAGCAGCTCCCCAAGCGAGTGAGGAGAAAGCCCATGTTCCGTCAGGACAACAGCTCGCTGTCGCTGGGCAGAAACGGCTACTACTACTTCGTGTTCACCCTGCCCGAGGACCAGCTGGCAGAGCTGCCCGGCAAACTGGTGAGCGAGGCCAACGAGGCCGCCGCAAAGGTCATCCGTAGCATCTGGAGTGAAGAATGAACGTGAAAAAATCGCAAGGAAGACATGACAAGACCAAGCTATTACAACAACGTGAGAGACCGCAGGGCGAAGACGCTCACCCCTGCGGCGCTCTCCAGCATGCAGACGTCGGCGCTCACCGTCAGGGCAATGGACGAGATACGCCGTCTGCAGAAGGCGCAGCAGGACATACGTCCGGGCAAGGAGATGCTGAGCGTAGTAACCTGGGGAGCCAGATTCAAGGAGGGCGAGCCTCGCGGCATAGAGGGTGCCCAGCAGACAGGACTCTTCTTCATCGACTGCGACCACCTGAAGGAAGACCCCAGAGCGGTGTATGAGCGGCTGATGACTGCCGCCAGCATCAAGGACGAGGGGCGGAGGAAGATGGTGGCCGACGTGATGAAGCAGCACACGAAGGGTGCCCACGTGACACCCAGCGGCCAGGGGCTGCGCATCATACTGACAAAGCTCCTGCCCGACCAGGACAACGGGGCCAACATAGAGGCCTTCAGGAAGATGATGGCCGACGACCCCGCAGCCGAAACGGTGGACACGAAGGTGAAGGACATAGGGCACCCCAGCTTCGTGCCGAGTGCTGACTACTGGCTCTGTTTCGACAACAGCATCTTGAGCGAGGATGAGCATGCGGAAGAAGCTGAAAAGACGGCCGACACGCCGACCGCCTCAAACGCCTCAAACGCCTCAAGCGTCTTTGAAGAAACCGCCATATCGGCACAGCAGGAAGACGAGCGGCAAGGCGACTATCGCCGCCACTTCAGCTACGACGCCGAGGGCTATCCCAAAGGCACCAACGGCAAGCGGCTGCAGACGGAGTATCGGGGACACGCCCTGACGGAGATACGCGACAACATCGTGACGCTGGCAGGAGGAAAGCCCGGCGAGGGCGACCGCAACACCAGGACGTACAAGGTGCTCTCGGCAATGGCACCCATCACCGACTACCAGTTTGAAGTCCTCTGCACGCTCATACCCTACTGGGGACTCTCGTGGGAAGAGGCAGAGAGCATAGCACGCAGCGCCGCCAAGCGGAGACCGTCGGAGAAGCTCCCTTGGCTGCTGTGGAAGGTGCTGCGCGAGATGGGCATCGACGACATCTCGATGCAGGTCGACGAGAACGACGAACAGGCCGGACAGCAGGAGCTGTATGACGCGGAGGAAGAGCAGACCGGGCTGGGAATGCCGCCGCTGGCTCCCGTCTTCAAGCAATGGGTCAGCCGCGCACCGAAGGACTATGCGGAGATGATCTACTTCACCGTGCTCTTCTGCATGGCCTGCCTGGCCTCGAAGCTGAGGGCACGCTACCTCGACGGACGCATACACTCGCCGTCGTTCTTCGTCACAGTAGAGGGCACGTCGGGAAGCGGAAAGTCGTGGGTGGTCGACGTGTGCGACATGCTGCTCGAACCAATGGCCGAAGACGATGCCAAAGGGCAGGAGAAGCAGATGGAATATGAGCGGGAGCTGCGACGATGCCGCAACAAGGCCAAGCAGCCCGAAGACCCGCTCGTCATACAGCGCATACTCCCGCCCACCATCTCCGTGACCGCCTTCCTCAAGCAGAACTTCCAGAACAAAGGACTGCACAGCGTGACCATCGCCCCCGAGGTGGACACTATGGTGAAGCAATACAGCAGAGGAGCGTGGGGACAGCTCTCCGACATCTACCGGCTGGCCTACGAGAACCAGGTGGTGTCGCAGAAGTTCATGTCGGAAAACAGCTTCTCGGGCAGCGCAAAATGTTACTACAACCTGCTGGTGACGGGCACGCCGAAAAGCATGGGCCGGTTCCTCAGAAACGTAGAGGACGGACTGGTGAGCCGCACCATACCCGTCGTGCTGCCCGACCAGTTCGGCGCACCCAACCCCCAATGGCGACCCTGGACGGCACTCCAGCGAAAGGTCATCGGCGACACCGTGAGAAGTGTCTATCACGCCCTGTCGATGGACGAGGAGGGACACGTGGCCGAGGAACGTCTGCTGAAGCTGGACTGGCTGAACGCCGCACTCGACGGATGGCTGGAGGAACAACGGCTGAAGGCCATCAAGGAAATGTCGCGCTCGCGCGACCAATACCGCCGACGAGCCGCCAACGACGGATTTAGAGCCGGAATGGTGGTCTTCTGGCTGCTGGGCGGAAAGTCAACGCCCGAAGTGAGGCGAAAGACGATAGCAAACGCCATCTACGTGGCAACCTACGCCCTGGAGTCGCTCATCGCAAAATACGGTCAGGAGACAGAAGAGGTGCTGCAAGGCAAAAATCAGAGAAAGCCGAAGAGCCTCATACTCTATGACATGATGCCCGACATGTTCACACGCGAACAGCTGAAGCGGAAGATGGAAGAGCTGAAGGTGCTCACAAAACAGCGCGACGTGGTGTGGCGATGGGCAAAATCCAACCTCATAGAGGTGCTGCCCGACGGAAGACTCAAAAAAGCACACCCCGAAGGAGGAAAATAAACACGCGTTAACAAAATTTAGACAGCCTCTTACACTCTTTAACAAAAAACTTTTGTATCTTTGCACCATCTTAATACACTACAACTATGAATAGAACAATCAAAAACTTCGGAATGCGCGCCACATTGACTGGCACCCCAGTTGTGGAAGGAGGACTTTGAGAGTGGCAGTATGCCGGAAGGATGGAAGCAAATGAGAGATGACGGTGAAATATCTGCGTGGAGCATTGGGAAAGGTTCTTCAGGTCATGGGTATTGATGACCTTCAGCCGGAATAGCTGCATGAAATCCACGAAACAGCCCCTCCTTTGAGCCAAATATAGGCTCTGGGAGGGGCTTTAAATCATAAAAAAAAAGATTTTTTGAAAAAAGAAGAGAAAAAGTTTTCTTATCCCACTGAAAATGAGTATCTTTGCAGTCCGAAATAAAAACCACTAAAAATAAGGAGAAAAAACACTATGACAAAAGCAGAAATTGTCAATTCCATTTCAGCACGCACAGGCGTAGCAAAACCCGATGTGCTGGCTACTGTTGAGGCACTCATGGAGGAAATCAGGACAAGCCTCGCCGTGAAGAAAGAAAACGTTTACCTGCGTGGATTCGGCAGCTTCATCGTGAAGCATCGCGCCCAGAAGACTGCCCGCAACATCTCAAAGAACACGACGCTGGTCATCGAGGCTCACGACTTGCCCGCTTTCAAGCCCTGCAAGAGCTTCATCGAGAAGATGGTCAACGGCGAGTAGGGAATAGGCCCCCTAAAGTCAGCTTTCAAGCCGCACATTCATCATTGTTATCAAATTAATACATTCAATTATGCCAAACGGAAAGAAAAAGAAGGGCCACAAGATGGCCACGCACAAGCGCAAGAAGCGTCTGCGCAAGAACCGCCACAAGAGCAAGTAAGCGGCGGCTACACAAAATGAATGAAAGGAGCAACACCCCGTTTGCACAGTATTCTGGCACGGGCGGCTCCTTTTCTTTGTCTTATCACTCTGCAGCCAGCTGATGGCTGCCGAGAAGAAAAAAGTTCATCACTCAAGAAAGAAACATGACAAGCGAAGTTATCATCGATGTACAGCCGAAGGAGATTTCCATCGCCCTGCTAGAAGACAAGAGCCTGGTGGAATATCAGAACGAGCCGCGCGAGGCCTCGTTCGCCGTCGGAAACATCTACCTGGGCCGCGTGCGAAAGCTCATGCCCGGGCTGAACGCTTGTTTTGTCGATGTGGGAAGCGAGAAAGACGCCTTTCTGCACTATCTTGACATGGGACTTCAATTCAGCTCTTTCGAGAAATACCTCAAACAGGTAACCAGCGACCGTAAGAAACTCTATCCCATCGAGAAAGCTACCCATCTGCCAGACCTGCCCAAAGAAGGAAGCGTACAGAACTTCCTCAAGGTGGGACAGGAAATCATGGTCCAGGTGGTGAAAGAACCCATCAACACCAAAGGCCCCCGAGTGACCTGCGACCTCAGCTTTGCCGGGCGCTACATGGTGCTCATACCCTTTGGCGACAAGGTCTCGGTGAGCAGCAAGATCAAGAAGGGCGAAGAGCGCTCCCGCCTGAAGCAACTGGTGCAAAGCATGAAGCCGAAGAACTTTGGCGTCATCGTGCGAACGGTAGCCGAGGGAAAGCGTGCCGCCGAGCTCGATCAGGAACTGAAGACGCTGCAGCGACGATGGGAGGATGCCATCACCAGGGTACAGAAGGCCACCGAGGCACCCCGACTGCTCCATGAGGAGGAGACAAGGACGGTGGCCCTGCTGCGCGACCTCTTCAACCCCACCTACGACGGGATACACGTGAACGATGCTGACATCTTCCAGCAGATTCGCGACTATGTCGGCATGATTGCACCTGAGAAGACCGACATCGTCAAGCTCTACAACGGCACCGTTCCCATCTTCGACAATTTCAGCGTCACGAAGCAGCTCAAGTCGGGCTTCGGGCGAACCGTCAACTACAAACGGGGGGCATACCTCATCATCGAGCACACAGAGGCCATGCATGTGGTAGACGTCAACAGCGGTACGCGAATAAAGAAAGAAAACGGACAGGAGGCCAACGCCCTGGAGACAAACCTCGGAGCCGCCGACGAGCTGGCACGCCAGCTGCGACTGCGCGACATGGGCGGCATCATCGTCGTTGACTTCATCGACATGAATCTGGCCGAAGACCGGCAGATGCTCTACGAGCGTATGTGCGAGAACATGAAGAAAGACCGCGCACGCCACAACATCCTGCCGCTGAGCAAGTTCGGACTGATGCAGATTACCCGGCAGCGCGTGCGGCCAGCAATGGACGTGGCAGTAGAGGAAAGCTGCCCCACCTGTCACGGCACCGGAAAGATAAAGTCGAGCTTCCTGTTTACTGACCAGTTAGAGAGCAAAATTGACCGTCTCGTCAACAAGATAGGCATACGCCGCTTCTCGTTGCACGTCCATCCTTACGTGGCTGCCTACATTAATCAGGGCGTCGTCTCCTTGAAGCGACGCTGGCAGTTCAAGTATGGGATGGGCATCCGCGTCATTCCCAGTCAGAAGCTGGCTTTTCTGCAGTATGAGTTCTACGACCAGAAAAACCAGTTCATCGACATGCAAGAAGAGACCGATTAGCCGCCTCTATACAGGCAGACCATCCTAGCTGCCTATATACAAGCAGAGCATACCTAGTAACACCAGCGCCAAGTCGACAGCCTTGGCGCTGAGGTTTTTTTCGTGGAAGAACAAAGCGCCGCAGGCAAAGCTGACCAACACGGAACCCCGTCGAATCATCGACACGATGCTGATCATCGACGAGGGAAGCGACAGCGAGTAGAAATACATGAAGTCGGCGGTAGACAGGAAGAGGCTGATGCCCAGAATGGCCCAGTCCCAATGGAAATGGGTGAGGGGAGATTGGTGAGCGGTGAGAAACCCTTCTCCCTTCATCATCCACCACTCACCCACGAGCATGAGCAGCATCATGAAACATTGGTAGATGTTATACCACGACTGCACGAGCATACGGTCGAGCCCACGTCCCCCTTCGCTCACCGGCGCCATCAGGTATTTGTCGTAGAGTCCGCTCAGCGCGCCCAGCAGCGCCGCCCCCACAATCATGTATATCCAGTGGTCGTGCTTGAAGTCGATGCCCTCCTTCTTCCCGCTGCGGCTGAGCAGCAGAAACGAAGTCACGGCCAGCATCACGCCTGCCCATTGCCACAGGTTCAGCCGCTCGCCGAAGAGCAGCAGCGCACCCACCAGCACCATCACCGGGCGTGTGGCGTTGATGGGGCCTACGATGGTGAGCGGCAGATGCTTCATGCCAAAATAGCCCAGCACCCAGCTCGAGAGGACGATGAGCGCCTTCAGCACGATGTACTTATGCTCTGCCCATGTTCCGCTGGCCACGTGGAAGATGGTGCCGTCAAGACAGTCCGTCGTATGGCTGAGCACGATAAAAGGCAGGAAGATGAGCGAGGAGAACAGCGTGTTCAGAAACAGCACCACCAGCACGGCGTTGCCCTTCAGCGACTTCTTCTTCAAGGAGTCGTACACGCCCAGGAATGCTGCCGACAGAAAAGCCAGAATCAACCACATACCGTCAGTATTTTATGTCGACGAGGAACAGGGCGTGGGCAGGCATCGACTCGCCAGCTTCGGTGCGCCGTTTGCCCTCTACCACGCGCCGGAAGTCATCCAGCGACAGGCGCCCCCGGCCCACTTCGATGAGTGTGCCCACCACTGCACGCACCATGTTACGCAGGAAGCGGTTGGCCGTAATCTCGAAGACCCACTGCCCTTCGCCCGTGCTGCGCCATTCGGCCTTCGTCACCTTGCAGAGCGTGGTCTTCACGTCGGCGTGGCTCTTGCAGAAGGCGCCGAAGTCCTCGTAGCTCAGCAGCATGGCGGCGGCCTCGTTCATCCTCGTGAAGTCCAGCGGGTAGTGCAGCTCGCAGGAGTAATGGCGCAGGAAAGGCGTCTTCACCGTGTGCAGGTAATAATAATATGTACGCGCGAGCGCCGAGAAACGGGCATGCTTGTCATCGGCCACAGGCTCAATCTTCTCAATGGCGATGTCCTGCGGAAGCAGCTTGTTCAGCTTGTAGGCCAGCTGGCGGCAGTCGGGCATAACAACCCCCTCACCCCCATAGTCGAAGTGAGCCACCATCATCCTGGCATGCACGCCGGCATCTGTCCTCCCCGCACCCGTCACCTGAATGTCCTGGCGCAGCAGCAGGGAGAGCCCGCGCTGCAGCTCTCCTTGAACGGAGATGCCGTTGGGCTGCACCTGCCATCCGTGAAAGCGCGTGCCGTCGTAGCTTAAAGTGATGAAAAATCTCATGTCATACCTGAAATTGGCTGCAAAGTTACACATAATAGTTGAAATAAGGATAATTTTTGCAAGATTTTGCTTTTCATGTTTTGCTACTTGCGGAATTATTCGTATCTTTGCCTGAAAATTACTATAAAACCACCCAATCAACTGAAAATGGAAGCGTTTTTCCGCACGCATAGGTACTTGGTAGAGCATGTCAACGCCCCCGTCCGCCGCCTCCTGATGGACGAGATAGACTGGAACGACCGTATGATAGGCATCAAGGGCACCCGTGGCGTGGGCAAGACCACCTTCCTCCTGCAATATGCCAAGGAGAAGTTCGATGTCGGCGACAAACAGTGCCTCTACATCAACATGAACAACTTCTATTTCCAGGGACGGGGCATCTCCAGCTTCGCCGGCGACTTCTATCACTCAGGCGGCCGCGTGCTGCTCATCGACCAGGTGTTCAAGCAGACCGACTGGAGCACCGAGCTGCGCAAGTGCTACGACCTCTATCCCGGGCTGAAAATCGTGTTCACAGGCTCCAGCGTGATGCGCCTGAAGGACGAGAACCCCGAGCTCAACGGCATCGTGAAGTCCTACAACCTGCGGGGCTTCTCCTTCCGCGAATTCCTGAACCTGCTCACCGGCAACGACTTCCACCCCTATTCGCTCGAGGAGATACTCGCCGACCACGAGCACATCGTCAAGCAGATACTGCCCAAGGCGTCGCCGCGCCGCCACTTCCAGGACTACATCCACCACGGCTTCTACCCCTTCTTCCAGGAGCACCGCAACTACTCCGAGAACCTGCTGAAGACCATGAACATGATGACCGAGGTCGACATCCTGCTCATCAAGCAGATAGAGGTGAACTTCCTCACCAAAATCAAGAAACTCTTCTACCAGCTGGCCGAAGCCCGGGAGAAGTCGCCCAACATCTCGCAGCTCGCAGCCAGCATAGAGACCTCGAGGGCTACGGTGATGAACTACATCAAGTATCTCACCGATGCCCGCCTGCTGAACCTCATCTACCCCCCAGGCGAGGAATTTCCCAAGAAACCCTCGAAGGTGATGCTCCACAACAGCAACCTGCTCTACGCCATCTACCCCATCCATGTGGAGAAACAAGACGCTATGGAGACCTTCTTCGTCAATTCCCTGTGGAAAGACCACAAGGTGAACCAGGGACCGCGCGACCAGTTCTACCTTGTGGACGAAAAGCAGAAATTCCGCATCTGCGACGCCTCGTCGCGCGGCAAAATGAGATACGCCCCCGACACCATCTACGCCTGCTACAACACGGAGATAGGCAAGGACAACCAGATTCCCCTCTGGCTGCTGGGCTTCCTATATTGACCCCCCTCTTATCCCCCCGAAGGGGGGAGGAGTTAGGCCGCCACCGAAAATGTAAATATAGCGAAATTGTAAATACTCAACTTTCTGAAGTATGAAAACGACCACAGATTGCGCAGATTTGAAAGATTTTCTTTCGATTCTAAGCAGCCAAGCTGCGATTCTCTTTGAATGACACAGATTCCATGCGGCGCAGCTAATCTGTGAAATCAAGATGAAATCTGTGAAATGCGACAGCCACGCGCAGCAAAAATCTGTGAAATCTGTGTAATCTGTGGTAAAATAGAACTAGCGAAACTTTAATAAATAAATTGTAAATTGTCAAATTGTAAATATACCAAAATTGTAAATTTAGCAAAATTGTAAAAGAAATGAACGAGATTCAAAACCTTCAGCCAGCATGCATCTGGCGCAACTTCTACAAGCTCACACAAGTGCCCCGTCCTAGCGGACACCTCGAGAAAATCCAGCAGTTCCTCCTCGACTTCGGAAAGGAGTGTGGCGTCTACGCCGCCAAAGACCCTGCCGGCAACATCCACTTCCGCAAGCCCGCCACACCGGGCATGGAGAACCGGAAGGGCATCATCCTCCAGGCCCACATGGACATGGTGCCGCAGAAGACTCCCGAGTCGCAGCACAACTTCGAGACCGACCCCATAGAGCCTTGGATAGACGGCGAGTGGGTGAAAGCCCGTGGCACCACGCTCGGTGCCGACAACGGACTGGGTGTGGCCTCCATCATGGCTGTCATGGAAGACAAGACACTCGTCCACGGACCCATCGACGCCCTCATCACTGCCGACGAGGAGACAGGCATGTTCGGGGCCAACGACCTGCCCGAGGGTGAGCTGCAGGGCGACATCCTGCTGAACCTCGACTCCGAGCATTGGGGCAAGTTCGTCATCGGCAGCGCCGGCGGCATCGACGTCACCGCCACGCTCGAGTATAAAGAGGTGGAGACCTATACCGAGGACGCTGCCCTGCGCGTCACCATCAAGAACCTGCGCGGCGGCCATAGCGGCCTCGAGATCCACGAGGGGCGCGCCAACGCCAACAAGCTCATGGTGCAGCTCGTGCGAGAGGCCATCGAGGAACTCGACGCACGCCTCGCCTCCTGGCAGGGCGGCAACATGCGCAACGCCATCCCCTTCAAGGCCGAGGTGGTGCTCACCCTGCCGAAGGAGAACGTAGAGGCGCTCAAGGAGCTGGCCCAGGACTGGAAGGACACCTTCAACGACGAGTTTAAAATCATCGAGCCACAGGGCGTTGAAGTCATCGTCGACGAAGTGGCGACTCCCGCTACAGAGCTGCCCGTGGAGATTCAGGACAACATCATCGATGCCATCTACGCCTGCCACGACGGCGTCATACGCTACATCCCCGCCTATCCCAACGTCGTCGAGACCTCCAGCAACCTGGCCATCATCAACATCGGCGGCGGCAAGGCCAGCATTCAGATTCTCGCCCGCTCCAGCCGTGAGGACATGAAGGACTATGTGGTGAAGATGCTGCTCAGCTGCTTCTCCATGGCCGGCATGAAGGTCGACACCGCAGGCAGCTACGGCGGATGGGACCCCAATCCCGACAGCGAGGCTCTCCACCTGCTGCTCAAAGAGTATAAGGAGCTGTTCTCGCAGGACGGCATCATACAGGTAGACCACGCCGGACTCGAGTGCTCAGTCATACTGGGCAAGTACCCCTGGCTCGACGTCGTCAGCCTGGGACCCACGATGAAGTCGCCCCACACCACCAGCGAGCGCGCCCTCATCGCCACCGTGGAGCCCTTCTGGCAGCTGCTGAAAAAAACGCTGGCCGACGTGCCAACTGCTATTTCGATGCCAATCGTCAAATAGTAAATAAATAGAATCGTCAAATAGTAAATAAATAGAATCGTCAAATAGTAAATAAATTGTAAATTGTAAATCGTCAAATTGTAAATCTAGAATGATGGAAACAAAGACTATCGGGTTGGCCAGCGACCATGCTGGCTTCGCTTTGAAACAGTTTGTGAAGCGCTATCTCGAGGAGAAAGGCTATGCCTATAAGGACTACGGCACCTACACCGACGCCTCGTGCGACTACAGCGACTTCGGCCATGCCTTGGCCAAGGGCATAGAGGACGGCGAAGTGTATCCCGGCATCGCCATCTGCGGCAGCGGCGAGGGCATCAACATGACGCTCAACAAGCACCAGACCATTCGTGCCGGACTGTGCTGGATTCCCGAGATTGCACACCTCATCCGCCAGCACAACAATGCCAACGTCCTCGTCATGCCCGGACGTTTCATCGACGAGGAAACGGCCCGCAAAATCATGGACGAATATTTTGCCACCGACTTTGAGGGAGGACGCCACCAGAAACGCATCGACAAGATTCCCGTTCACTGAGCCCACATCCTCCACTCCAACAAGCACGAACCTGCCGCCAACGGCAGCACCTGAAAACGAGCGGGCTTTCCTCCACGAAGGAAAGCCCGTGCTTGTCGTTCAGCAGTTAGCAGGCCCCACACTTCTGCCCCTTGGGGGCGTTTGTGCGCGGGCCATTCTTGCCCCAAACCTGCTAAATCTTATTAAAACAATGGGCTAAGACAGTGATTTCCGATTGTTTTTTTGTATTTTTGCACCCGCTATTAGGATTGTTCATGAAGAAAGGCATTTTTACCTCTGTCTTAGCTGCCGTCTTGATGCTTGTGGCGGCTGTTCCTGTGTCAGGTCAGGATGCGTTGGGCGGCCAGCAGCCAGCGCTGAAAAAGGTATACAACGAGGACATCAACCCCCTTGAGCAGATAGACTCGGCCATCGTGAAGGCCAAGTCTGAAGGAAAGTTTGTGGTCTGTCAGGTTGGTGGCAACTGGTGTCCTTGGTGCTTACGGTTTGCAGACTTCGTTGCGAATGATACGACCGTCAGCAATGTCATAGACCAGAACTTTGTCTATATCCATGTGAACTATAATCCCCGTAAGTCGGGCGGTGCTGAGAAGGAGGCATTGGCCAAGGCAATGCTGCATCGCCTGAATCATCCTGCACGTTTCGGCTTCCCTGTGTTCGTGGTGCTCGACGCCGAAGGTCATGTCATTCATATTCAGGATTCGAGTTTCCTTGAAGAAGGACAAAGCTACAACCAGGCGAAAGTGCTGCGTTTTTTCAAGAACTGGACACCAGAGGCCGTGAGGTAATCATCCAAATAAAGCCGGATGATGCCACCCTTCCACCGCCCAAAGACGGCAGCTGGAACACGCTGTGCCTGCCCTTCGACGTCGAGATTGCTGGTTCTCCCCTCAATGGTGCAGAGGTGCGCACGCTGAGCAGTGCCGCGTTTGCCAACGGCATGCTGACGCTGAACTTCACTCCTGCTACGGGCGAGGGAGCCGTCACCACGATAAAGGCCGGGACACCCTACATCATCAGGTGGAACAACACAAGCGGCTCGCTGACCGACCCCTTTTTCACCAGCAAGACCATAGTCATGAACTTGAGCAACGTTGTCTGCGACTTGGAAAACGGCAGGAGCATCTCTTTCTGCGGCACCTACGCCAACACGACCTATAACGAGGAAGACAGGAGCATCCTCTTCCTTGGCGGCAGCAACAACCTGTACTTTCCGCAGCCAGGACTCCAATACCCGAACCAGCCATACGGCGCTAGCACCAATCCCTACGTCACCTTCCCCGCCATCGGCGCCCAGCGTGCCTACTTCCAGCTCGTTGGCCTCACCGCCGGCACACCCGACGGCAGCAGAGGAGTCCGCATTTTCAACCTTAACTTCGGCGACGACGCTGAGGAGACTGCCATCCGTTCTCTCTCTACAGAAGAACAGGGTAATGGAGCATCTGCCTGGTATGACCTCAGCGGAAGGAAAATAGAAAAGGGGGGAAACCTAAACCGCATGTTGCGCAAGGGGCTTTACATCCATGAGGGCCGCAAGGTCGTCATTCACTAAGCCCCGATGCCAGCAAAAGAACGACGATGCTGTGACGAAGACGCTCCACATGGCCACAGAACACATCAAGTGCGTTCAAGACGAGGCGAACTCGAAGAGCTAGCATGCAAGCAATGGAAAGACACGGAGAAACACGAAAAAGCCGGAAACTGCAACTTCCGGCTTTTTTTTGGGCGTTTGTCAGTATTGTGGTTCATTCGGCTAAAACCCTACAACTCTGCACCGATGTGCCTTAACCCGGATTGCATTTGAATAAACATTAAAGGTTAAATAATGTTGTAGAAAGGTGCCTTTTGGATGTGTTTTTGCGGTTATGGCTTTCTGATTTGGCTAAAGTTTGCTAAAATCTGGGGACTTCTGAGAAAAGTATGG
>JAEEGL015915011.1_pt1 | contig 18061 bp, 18 predicted proteins | sample 9134231 | NCBI WGS metagenome assembly JAEEGL01 (sample SAMN16246548, study PRJNA631951) | gut metagenome | biome: gut microbiome; feature: rumen; material: fiber-attached | host: Bos | place: Iran: Karaj | collected 2018-10 | reverse complement strand
CAGGACTACTAATATCTTGTACTAATCCTCTCCATTGTAACTCTTCATAAAAAGTCATTTCTTTTGCCATAATTATCTCCCTTTCCTAAAATAAAAAGATTCATAAATCTAAGGACGCATCATAGCGCGGTACCACCTTAGTTTATGAATCTTATCATACACTTTAACTCTTAACGCGAGTAACGTTTTAGCTCCAGAGTCGTAAATTCCTTCATCGCTAATTGCTACGTATTATAACACATTTATTTTATTTATCAAATAGATTTCTAATTTTTTCTCCAATTCCTCTGAAGAAAGCACCTATCATTGCGAAATTAAAGTAAATCTTATAACCTAATACTCTTAATACTAAGTAAATTAATACTAAGATTACTAAAATAACTACTATTATAATTAAGAATACATTAGCACCTTTATTTACTTTTTGAACTTCAAAAACGTACTCAGTAGATTCACCATTTTCAGCCTTACATATTAGCTTAACTTCTGAATGAATCTTTAATTCTTTATTATCTTCAGCTTCACAAATAGTCATTTCATCTTCAGGAGTCCATTCAAACTCTAATGATTTTTCGTTCTTATGTAAAGTAATATCATAATGCATTTGATTTGGTTGGAAATGAACTTCATCATGACCTTTAACAATCAATGTTTTTAATTCATTATTTGAACTTGGAATATGTTCTTCTTGTCTAGTAACTAATAAAGTATATTCTTTAGTAATACTTGGACATTTCTTGCTTGTTACAGAAATTGTAACGTTTCTTTCTTTACCAACTTCTAAGTTATTTGTATCAGATATTACAAATGTATCTCCCTCATCAACTGTAGATACTTCAATACCTAAGTTAGCAACTTCAAAAGGTATTTGAATGTCAGGATAGTTAAATTGAGTTGATTCAAAATGAATATTTGGGAATGTTACTTTTTCTTGATCCGAAACAAATTTAACTTTCTTCAATAAAGCCTTATTTTCAGGTTCACTACTACAAATAGCATCTTCAGTAGCTCTCATCACATTTATTGTATAAACATTAGTAGTTCCTCTTTCACTCATTACTCTTACTTGAACACTATTTAAACCAGGTTGTAATAATACTTCTCTTGGTGCAAATCCTTCAACGAAATGAGAAGCAGGATCAGTCAAAGTTGCATCTATAGTAATTTTTTCAACATCATTATTAACATTTAAATTATAACTTGTTCTATCACTTGAGAATTCTGGATTTAATTCACCAGCACTAACTGTCAATTCTCTTAAAGTATTAACAGCACTTCTGTTATCTGGTCTTACAATATTAATATTATAGATTGCTTGTTTACCAGCACTATTTTGTACTTTAACTTGAATATTATTGCTTCCATACCATAAATCTACTTGTCTTGGTCCAAAGCCATTTACAAAACTAGTTCCACTAGCTGCAGAAGCATTGATAGATACTGAACCAGTATCAGCTCCTACTGTAGCAGTATAACTGAATGTTTCAGAACCAAAAGCAGGATTAATTGATGCTCCAGATACTGATAAAGATGATAATCTTGGATCAGCTACTGGTGCTGGTGGAGTAACAGGAGTTCCACCTCCGCCGCCTCCGCCGCTGCTTTTACTTACACAGTTATAGCTATAAACTACTCTACAATAACGGTTCTTAACAGTTTGACCACCTATTGTAGAAGTTAAACCTTTACAATGATTTTCTTTAATTTTAATACCTTCAGTTGATAATGCATAACCTTCAGCACATGTTACCAACGTTCCAGTTAAATCGGCTTTTAATGAAGTCTCCCCTGCATCTAATCTAAAGCATCTTTCAACAACACCCGCACCAGTCTTATTCAAAGCAACTTGGTTAGAACAAGAACTAGTTACAGTAACAGCACTACTATATAATACAGAATGTGTTGTATCTCCACTAGATACCCAGAAATAATATGTTCCATTCTTAACACCTGCATAGAAAGTGTTACTTGTTACTCCTTGGAAATATGTTGTATTTGCATTAATGTTTTTAGTTGTACCTACATAATAACCATAAACTGTTCCAGATGATCTAACAGTTGCTACATCACCAGATACAGAAATAGAAGTTATCTTAGGATTAGTTGTTGCTAGTCTTTGAATCATGAAACCTTGGTTTTCATAATTGATTTCAGCAGAAACTAAACTAACTCCCAAAAACATAGTAAATATTGAAAATAAAAATAATTTAATATAATTTCTCTTCATAAAAACCTATCCTTACTATAAATAATAATAACATTAATACTAAATCTTTTCAACTAAATAAATAAAAAAAGATACTATTTCTTAGTATCTTTTTCTTCCTTTTTCTTCTTCTCTTTATTTTCTCCAACATTTTCTAATTTCTTTACAGTTTCTTTCAATACATCAATTGTTTTTAATCTAACATCGTTAGCTGCTTTTGCAATTACTGGAGTAGCTTTTTCTTTTGCAGTTGTATATAATTCTTCAGCTTTTTCCTTAACTACAGCTGCTTTTTCTTTAGCAATTTCTACAACTTTTTCTCTATCTAAGTCAGCAATTCCATCTTTAATTTCTTGAACCTTATTTGAAATAGCTTCCTTTACATCTTCCATTTTTAAATCTTTAATTTTTGCATATAAATCATCAAGTTTTGCTTTTAATTCTTTTCTTGTTTCTTCACCAGATTTAGGTGCGAATAGAATTCCCAATCCTACACCAATTGCAACTCCAGTTAAGAACTTTCCAAATCCACCGCTTCTTCTTTCAGCCATTTTATTCATCCTCCTCATCAATCAACTTATCTTCTTTTTTCTTAAATATGTTTCCAACAAATCCAGAAACACCTTCAACTACTTTATCAGTAATTGAAACAATTTTATCAGTAGTAAAATCAATTAAATTAAAGAATCCGTTTAATGTTTGTACTTTGTCATTTACATCATCAACTACTTTATCTACTTTATTAATCATTCTAATAGCTTTTATTCCTAAAACGATTCCTACTATTAATAAAATTATTAAAAGAATATAAATAACTAAAGGTAAAAATGTTTGTAAAAAACTAACCATTATTCATCTTCTCCTTTCTCATACATTGAATCTATTAAATTAAATAAATCACTTTCCAAAGTATTATCTAAATTTTCTTTCTTAGCAACAGGTTCAACATCATTTAATTCCTTTTCGATATCATCTAAGATTTTTAAAGTACTTGTTTTTTCCATATCATCAAGTTCTTTTCTTTCTTCTCTTTTTTCTTCTTCTTCGTCGATATCTTTTAAAATTAAATCACTTACGTCATTTTCTTCTTTTTTAGCTTCTTCATCAAGAAGATCTTCAATCATCTTATCTCCTTCATCAGGAACAACCTCTTCTTCTTTTTCTTCTACTTTATCAAGAATTGGTTCTTCTACTTTTGGAGTTTCAACAACGTGAGAAGTCTCTTCCACTTCTTCCTCTTCTGGTTCTACCACAATAGGAGTAACATCTTCAACTTCTACTGGTTCTGCTTCAACTTCTTTTTTAGCTTCCCCATTAGAATGGTTAACTTCTTCTAAAGCTTCTTCTAATAAATTATCTATTGAACCAAAAGCTTTTTTTCTAACAGAATCTAAATCTACTTTAATTGGTTCTTCATGAACTATCTCTTCTTTTAAAATAGGTATATCTTCTTCTTTAACTTCTTCTTTTACAATTTCTGCTTTTACTTCTTCTACTTCTTCTGGTAGTTCATCTTTTGTTTTAACTTTCTTTTCTCTTTTTAAACCACCAACACGATCAACAATATCATCTTTCTTATAATTCTTATCTAGAATTCCATAAACTGGTGAAATAACTGGAGATGGAGTAAATTTCTTTTCTCCTCTGTTTTCTTCAAGACGTTCTCTTGGAGCATCCGTTGAAGAAAAATTGTTATTTGCTTTTCTAGCATCAACATTATTCAATAAGTTTTCTCTTTCTTGATATGTTTCTCTTACACTTTTTTCTTGTGCTTTTTCTATTTCTCTATTAACTCTAGCATTTAATCTATCAAATTCATCTTCATCAAAAGGTAAAATTGGTGAACTATCTTCCAAATGACTAACAGGTAGTTCTACTTTTGGTTCTTCATCCTTTTTTACTTCTTCATCACCAAATAAATCTGTATCAGTTAATTCAAGATCTCTTTTATCATTTCTAAATCTTGATCCAGTAGTTACTTTTAAAGGTTCTTCTTCGTCATCGTCAAAAGAAACAGTTTCAGTTGCACTGTCTTTATTATTCGCTACACTATCTTCTTTGGAGAAAACAGGCATATTTTCAGTAGATGGGTCTTCACCTTCATCTTCAAATAGAATATCCTTTATTTTACTAAATAATCCCATTGTTACACCTTCCTTAATCAATTAAGTCAGAATCATGAACCTTATCTTCTTTATAAACGTTATCTTCCATAGCTTGTAAATACTCACTATTATCAGATACTGTTTCAAAAATATTAAACTCCATGTCACCGAATTGAGAAGTCTCTTCTTCTAACATTTTTTTGAGTACATTATCATTAAATTTAATTGATGTTAAAATGCTTATTGCATTAGCCACACATACGTTAATATCGGCTTCTTTAACTATCACTTCTATTTTAGCATAATTATACATAATTTCAACAAGATACTTACCATTCTGTAACTCATTAATCTCTATATAACCATACTTATCTTCAAAAGCAATTTGCTTAGAATAATAAGCTTTTCTCTTAACTTCATAAGTTTCAATTATTTTATTATAATAACTAACTGCATCTATATATAAATAATATTTATAATTTCCACTAATAATTACTTCATTATAATCAGTACTATCTAATACGCCTAAACCTTTAGGTAAATTATACTTATAACCTTTTCTATAAGTGTTATAAACATTAACTTTCTTACTATTAGCATAATCTATAATTTCCATAATTTCTTTCTTCTGTACTGGTTTGCAACCACACAAAAGTAAGCACATAAATATTATAACAATAATTCTTTTTTTCATTATTTCACCACACTTATGTCTATATATAATTATATCATTTTACCTATTAAATTAAAATAATTATTTTTTCCTTGCTTTTAGATAATTAATCTTTATTCCTTGTTCTACAAACTTCGTTTCATACTCTGTTCTAACGTTATCTCTATCACTATTAGCTAAATCTAAACAGATATCTTCTATGACATATCCATAACTACTTAAACTAACAATAGAACTCTCAAATAAACCTACATTATCAGTCTTTTGAACAATTAATTTGTCCCCTTTAAAAATCTTATCATAAACAGGTAAAAAGACTTCTGAAGTTAATCTTCTTTTAGCATGTCTTTTCTTTGGCCAAGGATCACTAAAATTAAGATACAAAGTCTCTATTTCATGATCAAATATATTAGCTAATTCTAAAGCATCTACTACAATTAATCTTAGATTCTTTATTTCTTGTCCTTCTAACTTTTGAATAGCACGACAAACAATACTTTCATATTTTTCTAGACCAATAAAATTAATATCAGGATACTTTAAAGCCATATCGATAATAAACTTTCCCTTACCCATACCTACTTCCAAATGAATTGGGTTATCATTACCAAATATTTCATTAAAATGACCCTTATATTGAAACGGATTATGAACAACATAATCACTATTATTAACTATCTCTTTCGCATTCGAAACATTTCTAAGTCTCATAAATATTCCTCACCTACAAAAAATAGATTATCTAATCTTAACCATCAAGTCAATGATTAAACAATCTATTTAACTTAAACACTTAACTTACCAAAGCTAATCTTTTTTAATAGCTTATTAGTACTAGATTTACCTAATACTTTTGTAACTAACCCCATCTTAAATGAAACAATAGCATAAACTAATCCACCTACAATAGCATTTATAGCTACATAAATTACACAAGACATTCTACTATCTAAATTAAGTGGTAATACAAATTTCAAACCAATTAGTACTAATACCATTAAGATATTAGGTATTAATAATTTCAATAAAGTATTAAATGTATCTTTATATTTCAATTTACAATCTTTCTTTAAAGATACTAAAGCAATTATAATACTTAAACTATAACCAACAATACTTGCTGTTACAGCACCCAAAAATGGTGGTATACCAATCTTACTATATAAAACCATTAAAGGTACATCTAATAATGCATTAGTTGCAAAACCAGTTATTGTTGATAAATAAACCAATTTAAACTTATTTAATCCTTGTAAAGCAGAAGATGTAATCATATAAATATTGATACATAAACCTGTCCAAATATTTAATCCTAAGATATATCCGCCATATACATTATGACCATAGAAGATACTCCAAATAGATTGACTCAAGAAACAAATACCTAAAGTCATTGGAATAGATATAAACAATAACATTTGAATTGCTTGATTAAACTTGTTATTAACTTCATTCCAATCATTAAGTGTATAAGCACTTACCATTGTTGGAATAAAACTTGTACTCATTCCCATCGCAATTGAAGCAATAATCATATTGATTTTTGGTGCCCATGTTGCAACAGCTCCTGTTGCAAACTCAATTGTTTTTGTATCTAATTTCAAATGATTCAATGTTCTTAAAATAAGCGTCATATCTGTAAAGCTATAACAACTACTTACAATATTAATAATTATAAATGGTATTGCATAACTAAATATTTTCTTAATAATTTCTTTATTACTTACATCATCATGTTGCTTAGTATTAAAACCTAATTCACCTTTATTCTTTAATACTTTATACCTAACATATGCATAAGCTAACACACCTGAAGCAAACGCTCCAAAAACAGCTATACCTACTGCTAAAGTAACAGTTCCTCCAAACACTTTAATTGTTAAATAAGAACCTATTAAAATAATAGCTATTCTAAATATCTGTTCTATTACTTGACTTAAACTACTAACATTAATAATCTTATGTCCTTGTAAGAATCCTTTTTCAACACTTAAGAAAGGAACAATTAAAATAGCAAATGATACACATCTAATGGCAAATGATACATCTTGTATCGTATTACCACCTTTCATATCACCTATTAATACAGTAGCTATTTGTGGTGCAAATGCAAACAATACAATAAAAATAAATACTGCTAAGAATACCATTATTCTTTTACCTATATGGTAAGCCCTTATCTTGGCATCCATCTTACCTAATGTATTATATTCATTAATAATCTTACTAATAGCAATTGGTAAACCAGCCGTTGAAATATCTAAAAAGATATTATAGATACTATATGCATAAGCATATAAAGCACTACCTTGTACTCCTACAATTGCATAAAAAGGTATTACGTATAACATACCCATTATCTTTGTAATAATAATTGCTAAAGTAGCAATAACAGTGCCTTCTACAAACGAACTTTTCTTCATAAGTTCACCTCTTAATCAATATTAATTATAACACAATTACTCTACCTATATGTTATAATTGTTACAGGGTGGTTTACTATGAAAATACATAAATACAAAAATTACATAATAGTTACTTTTCTAGCAACTATTATTTTTCTTTTGTTTTTAATATTAAATAATATACATCCATTTGGTGATATATCACTATCTAGAACAGATAGTTTTGCTCAATACCAACCATTATTATTTAACTTTATTGCCAGTATTAAAAACCATACTTTATATAGTTATTCTTTCAATATTGGTTTAGGTACCCCACTTGCTTTCACATATATTTATTACTTAGCAAGCCCTCTAAATATCATTGCTTTATTATTTAATAATATTAATGATATGTGTTTTGTTTTAACACTTATTAGAATCATTCTAACTAGTATTTTTGCAAAGTTTTACTTATCTAAAAAAATAGAAAATGAACCAATCTCTAACATAGCTGCTTTAACTTATACTTTCTCTGGTTGGTTAGCTACATACTATGATCAATACATTTGGTTAGATATCTTTATGATCTTCCCTCTATTCCAATATAGTTTAGAAAAATTAATAAAAGAAAAAAAGATTTATTTATATATATTTACTTTATCTTATATGTTGATATCTAACTTCTTTTTAACATTTAGTATTTGTATATACACATTAATCTATTTCTTTGTTTATGAATTTAATAATAAAGATATTTATATTAATAAATTGAAATCTTTCTGGCGTATAGCAGCATCAACAATCATTTCATTTCTCTTATGTGCTTTTCATATCTACTTAACATATACATCATTCTTAAAAAGAGGTATTTTATCAAACTTAGAAGTATGGGAATATGAAATGAATATCTTTGAATACTTAAGATCTTTCTTACCTGGTACTTCTTATTTATCAGCTTTAAATTATGGCTTAAATACACCAAGTATTTATATTTCAACATTCTTTTTAATTAACTTTATCTATTTCTTTACAAACAAGAATATTACTACTAAAAATAAAATAAAAGTATTCATTCTATTCTTAGTATTATCATTTATTTTCTTTTCTAAATATGCTAACTACCTCATCAATGGTTTTCATATACCTAATGGTTTCAACTATCGCTATTCATTCATCTTCTCCATGATAATACTAGTAATATCTATTATTAATTTAAAAAATATCGATGATAAAAAAACACTAAAATACTTAATAATATCTTCTTTATTATTAATATCAACAATCATATTTAAGTGTTTTAAACTAATAAATACTGCTACACTTATCCTAAATATATGTTCTATTTTATGTTACATAATCATATTAGTTCTACTTGATAAAAATAAATTCCAAAAATATTTTCTATACTTTTGTATTCCTTTAGAATTACTAATAGCTATGAATATTTCTTTTAATAATTACTATGAAACAGAAAGTCATGATTATAAAAAACTAAACTATTCATTAAAAGATTTTAAAAATATACAAAAGAATCGAATTCTTACTAAAAATATTGATTATATTGCCAAAAACGATAATGTTATATCATTCCATTCATCAATGATTTATTTAAATACATTACATACTTTAAAACAATTTGGTTTTCAAACTAACCTTTTATCTGGTATCTATGCTACAAATACCAATACAATTAATAAAATGATCTTTAATATTCAAAACGATTATTACTTACCAAAAGTATTTGCAGTAAATAAAGATATATTGAAAATACAACCAGCTAAGAATTCTGTCGAAAGACAAAATAATTTCATTTCTTCTGCAACAAACATCGATAACATCTTAGAAGAAATACCATATCAAACAATTGATGATTATTACTATGAATATCACATTACAGAAGATGGTGAATATACAATTCTTTTAATCGATCAGTTAGATACAATAACAATAAATAATATTAATAGAAATGAATTACAATATCATGATTCACTAACCAGTTATAACTTAAAAAAAGGTGACATTATTAAAATAAAACCAACTCACATTAAGTCACATCCAATAATTATTTATAAATTAAATAAAGATAAATTAAATACTGTTTATGAACAATTTAAAAATAATCAAATTAATTATACTTCTTATACTGATTCACTTATCGAAGGAACTATCAATGTTGAAGATAATCAAATCATTTTCACATCAATTCCTTATGACGATAATTGGCATGTTTTTATAGACGATAACGAAGCAAACACTATCGAAGTATTAAATAGCTTACTTGCAATCGAATGTCCTCCAGGAAGCCATAAAATACGCTTAGAATACAAACCTCGATACATAGTACCAATTATTATAAGTATCATAACATTAATGGGTTTAATAACTAGTTATATTATTCTAAATAAAAAAGATAATCACTCTTGATTATCTTTTTTTAAAAATCTTAAAGTTAAATTTTCTTCGCCTTCACGACGTTTTAAACAAGCAGGACACAATGGTAAATAACCAGCATCTCCAACTAAAGTATCTCCTGTTTTATCTTTACCTTCATAATATGTTAAAGCAGCATCCCTACCACAATCATAGCAACTAGCTTTAATATTAACTACAGAATCACTAATAGCTAAAATATATGGCATAACTCCAAAAGGTTTTTGTTCACTAGTTTGATTTAAACCAGCTGCATAAATATCCATATCTCTTACAATAGATAAATAATTTAATACATCTATATTTCCTTCTAACCACTGTATTTCATCAACAAATATGACTCTTGTTGCTTCATCAATATGATCAAGTATTTCTTCTAATTTATCTATTTCAATAGCAGGTACTGTCTCTTCAAAATCTTTTGATTTTAAAACTCCAGGATCTCTTGTATCTTGTCTTGCTTTAAATACTTTAACATGTTCCTTATTCCAAATCTTATTGTAAATCACTATTAATGATGCTGTCTTTGAACTATGCATCGGACCTGTAAATGTCGTTATCATTTTTTTATACTTCCTTGTTGTTATATTTCACATTATTTAATTCTTTTTATTCTCTTTGTTTCATTATCATATTCATGAACAGATCCAGGCACTACCTCAAATCTCTTCTTTTCCATATCTAATGGAATATTATTTGTTATATAGTAAATAGCATTTATAAATCCTCTATGAGTAATTAATAAAGTGTTATCTTCAATATCAAATTCATCTAAAAACTTTTTAACCCTCTCATAAAGCATTTCTAAGGACTCTCCCTTAGGAAAAACAAAGTCCACTCCTCTTTCCTTATACCCAGGACAAATAAGGTCTGCTTCGCTTCTTAAAGCCCCATTTAGAATACCCTTATTTTGTTCCCTAAGTTTATCGGATTTAGTAAATTCTACTCCCAGTATTTCACTTACTATTTCAGCAGTTTCTACAGCTCTTTTAACATCACTACATGTTATCTTCTTAATATATAAATTATCTTTAATCCATTTGGCGCATTCTTTAACTTCTTCTACACCTTCACTAATTAAAGAAACATTGCTCCATCCCCCAATGTAAGTTTCATCATCTTGTCCATGTCGCATTAAATAAACCATTAAAACGCCTCCATAGTTATTCTAAAATATATCTTTATCTTCAATCTTATTCTTAAACTTATAAACTTTTGCTGGTTTATTACCTTCAAATTTATCACTTGTATTAGTATCTTCAATTAAATCTAAATTAAGCATTTTTTTACGGAAATTTCTTCTATCAAATTTCTTATTTAGAATTGCTTCATAAGTCTTTTGTAATTCTGGCATCGTTACACCATCAGGGAATAAACTCTTTAACATATTACTATTAACAATTTGTTTTTGTAATTCTAACAAAGCATCATGTAAGATTTCTTCATGATCAAATCCCAAAGGTGGAATCTTGTTGATTGGAAACCAATCAGCATTAGATGTTGAACTAGTTTCTCTTAAAAGATTAACTCTTTTAGAATCAATAATACCAATAAAACCAACTGCTACCATTCTCATAACAGGACTTCTATGTACTTTACCAAAAGCTTTAAATTGTTTTATTTCTACACCAGTAATACCAGTCTTTTCTTCTAACTCACGTAAAGCTCCAGCTTCAAGATCTTCATTATTGTATAAAGCTCCACCAGTTAATACCCAATCACCCAAAAATGGTTCATTTTTTCTCTTAATAAGTAAGACCTTTGTAACTCCTTGTTCTACAGTAAATAAAGCTGTAATAACATGAATTCCTTGGTTCTTATAAAGCTTATTTTTTACATCCATGTTACCATTCTCCCTACATAAAAATTATATTGTGTAAGAGATACACTTGTCAACAAAAAGAAAAAGTATTAACACTCTGTTAATACTCTTATCTGTCGATAACTGCAATCTCTAAATTAAATTGTAATCTACCATTTGCAGCATTGTTTTCTAAGTCAACATCTTGACCTTCTAACCAAAGATAAATTCTCATCTTTGTAATACCTTTACTAATTGTAATTAGTTGTTGATCAGACACAAATGTTTGTGTTGTAGCAACTTTTGGACTTACTGGTGAGAAATAAGGACTTGAATCAGTTCTATTAATAGGAACACCCAATCCATAAATATTTTGATTAATACCACGATATGGTAATCTTGCTCCACCAGTTTCTGATGTTGTAATACCATAAACACTCGCTGCATTTCTTACACCATATTTAGTATGAACATCATAGTTTGGTTCCCAAATTACACTACTTGTTGCATTCTTTAAGTTTTGTGCTGCTACACCACTAGCAGTATCAGATATATTTCCTAACACAACAAAACCTACTCTAGCACTATTTTGACCACCATCATCAATTGCATTTCTATTTAATACAGAAGATTGAGGTGTAATAACTAAAGTTTGAGGAGATGTAACTAAGAAGAATAAATCAAAAGCAATATAATGCTTTCCTTCACATTGTTCATCACCAACACAGTTTATTTCTGTTTGTCTTTCAGCTGTTATGTAATAATCTTCATCATGTTTTCTAATAACACCATAATAAACATTTAAACCATCTGGACTTACACCACCATCAGTAGAACATCCAGCTAAAGTATCTGGCAATTGATTAGTTGCTCTTGGATAAGTTTTATAAGCATTAATAATCTCTTCTTTAGATACTTCGTTCTTCCAGTTAATACCATCTACAGATACTTGAATACCAGCTACTGTAGCTACATTAATATCCATAGTGTCAATCGTAGCTCTTTTATTAGAAGAGAACCATGCATAAGTAACACTTGTAAATAAAACAATTAATAATAATAACAATATTATTAAGAATACTAATTTTTTGTTCTTTTCTTCCTTTTTATTCTTAGAAGATTTTTTTATAACCTTTTTTTTACTCATAATATCACCCATATTATCTATTATTAGTATACAATATTTAACCACTATATACCAAGAAAAATATTTTTTACTAGACAGAAAAAAGAACTCTTTCGAGTTCTTTATTAATTTATATATTAACTAAGGATTAATTAGACTTAGCAAATGATAGATTTAAAGTCATATGCTTACCAGTAGCACCGTTTTCAGTATCTACGTCTTGTCCTTCAACCCACCAGTAAACTCTATATTTAGTAACTCCAGCTTCTAATGTAGCAAATGTTTGATCATTTGTTTCACCATAAGCTGTTCTTAATGTTGGAGTAACATTAGCAAAATATTCATTAAATGCAGCATCACCAGTTGTATTAATCTTAACTCCTACAGATCTATCGAATGGAGCCTTAACACCTTTATAAGCTAAACCACTACCACCACTTTGTGGAACTGTTAAGCCATATACAGATGCTGCATTAGCAACACCGGCAGCTGTATGTGTATCATAGTTTGGTTCCCAGATAATTACATCGCTTGAACCAGCAGCTAAAGTTTGTTTTAATGCTTGAGCTTCTGCAGCTGTTGCACCTACACCAACATGTCCTTCTTTAACGAATGCAACACGAACTGTATTTTTAATACCAGTATCAGCTTCTGAAGCATAAGGTGTTACACCTGAATTTAAACCAACTAAAACAACGTTAGTATCAACATCAACTTTAAAGAATAAGTCGAATGCTATGAAGTAAATACCACTACATTCACCATCACCAGTACAACTACCAGTACGTCCAGCTTCATCTACCTTTGTAGTATATAAAGCATAACTACCATCATCATTAGGTGTTACTGTACCATGGTATATATCCATAAATCCATTACTAACAGCACCTACAGTTGATACGTTATCTAAAGTATCTGGTAAGAAGTTCTTAGCAGCACCATAGTTTGCTGTAGCACCACTAATATCGTTCTTTAGAACTTTTGCCTTCCAATTAACTGCATCTGCAGAAATTTGTAAACCATTAACTGTTGTAACGTTTACATCCAATGATTCAACAGCTACTGTAGTATTTGATGTGAACCATGCATAAGTTGACATTACTAATAATAAAATTGATAATGACAACAATAAAATTAATAAAAATAATCTGTTTTTTCTGTTTTTCTTATTATTACTCTTTCTCTTTGCCATAATTTTCTAAACTCCTTAATATTAAACATTTTTTTCTTCAATATGTTCTTCGGTAATATCCATATGAATTTTCAATTCTCCACCTAGAATTGCATTAACGCATTCTGGATCATCGCCCTCTAACCAAACAACAATTGTTATTCGATCAACTTTGCCAGGTTCCATTCCACCCCTGCGCTGATTGATCAAAGTACCATCTTCTTTTTCTTCAAATAAAATAGTATCTTTTTCAGCGTTTCCAGTTACAGGACTTCTCTTAGCATATATAGCTTTATCGTCATCGATAAATATCATTATTCTAACTGCATCATCAACATTTTTGATAACATCATCTTGTACTACTTTGTACCAATAATTAATTACTTCATCGCCCTTATTCTCCAAATAGAACGTATAAGCAATATAATTTTCTCCGTTGTGACTACCTTCACCTTCACTTTGAACGTCTTTTGGTATCCAATCAACGGAAATGTTATCCATAAATGCTAAGTTTTTAGCAGATAGTTTAATGACAGAACTTCGATCGTTCATTGATTCATACATAATCAAATTCGAATCTAAATAAGTATTCTTATCCATACTTATTGTGAAGTTTCCTTCATTGTAAACTAGATTTAATACAAAATAAACAATTATTAGTAACAGCAACAATAGTAATAAAACTAAAGGAACTAATTTTTCCAGTTTCTTTCGCCTTTTTACCTTATTAGCAGTTACAACCACTTCACCTTTCGCCATATTTACTACTCTCCTTAATGCTTTGCTCACCATAAATGAGAATGGAGATTCAACGGACATGACTTTCCTATCATATCGTTATCTAGATTATATCATAATTAAATTTCAAAAACAATAACTTTAATGTATTCTTTTTACACAAAATGTATGTTATAATGTATACATAATGATACGAGAGGAGGCATTTATGAATAATAGAAGAAAAATATTATTACTATTGTCTCTGTTATGCTTATTTACTTGCCTCTACTTTGTAAGAACAACATATGCAAAATATCGAACAACAGGTTCTGGAGAACTGCAAGCAACAATAGCACGATGGAACATAAAAGTTAATAATACTACTATTAAGAATCATGATGTTCTAGAAAATCATATAAATCCAGTTTATGATACAAATGCTCATATAGCTAATAATGTCATAGCTCCTACTTCAAAAGGATACTTTGATTTAACTATTGATGCTACTGATGTTGATGTTTCATTTACATATAACATATCAATAGCTCAAAAATCAGAATATAGTTTATTAAAAGATTTTGTCGTAACTGGTTATTCAACTGATGGTGGAACAACAATTACAAGTTTAACTACTGCTCAAGTATCAGATGATATCTTAATAACAGATACTGTAAGAGTTAAAACAATCAGAATTTATATTGAATGGATAGATCATACAACAGGTGAACAAATGACAGATGCTCAAGATACTGAAGTTACTAATACTTATGAAAATGTAGCATTAGATGTAGTTATGTCATTCTCACAAAAAGCATCATAAAAAAAAACACATTTAAATGTGTTTTTTTAATTGCCATTCTATGGATTAGCTTGTACAACATTAACATCTAAGATGATTGTCAACATTTCTTGATCAGGATGATCTTGTTGATATTCATAAGCTTTCTCACCCCAGTAAGTATCCAAATCATCATCTCCAGATTCATATGCCCAACTTACTGAGAAACTAAGAGTCATAACACCATTTTCTGCTTGAATAACACCACTTGATGCAGTGTAAGTAACATCAAATGGATATGTAGAATCAATATAATCTTGTAATGCAGCAGGATCATCTAAGAATTCTGCATCTTCAATGCTATGTGTTTCACCCATTATTGTTATTGAATGAATTGTAAATGTTACTGTCGCATCCATATCACCATTATTAGAAAGTTCTACTGTTTCACTATAAGTAGTCATACCTGGATATAAATCATCTAAATGAAATTCAATAACACCATCATGTTCACCTGCCATGGAAATATTCCAAGACTTAACAGATGCTGATATTTCACTACTAACAATTTGACTATATACAAACCAAGCAAATACATTCGCAGCTAACGTAAAGAATACTAATATAAAGAAACCCAATTTATTCCTTTTAATTAAAAGACCAATAATACTCTGTTTCTTTTTTTCTTCATGAACTTCTACATCTTTTAATTCATTATCCATAGTAATCTCCTTTCCAATAATTAATCATCTTTTTCTTCTTCGTCTTCTTCTATTTCATCCTGTTCTGAAGAATCATCTTCATCCTCATCTTCTTCATCCTTTTCATCTAAAGGATCTTTACTCTTAGATATCTTAACAATCTCTATAACTATTAAGATAGCTAAAGGAACAGTAATGAATATAAATAACAAATATATATTATAGGTAATCTTACATAGCAAGCTCAATATAAAGAACTTATATGTAACTTTACCTAATATTTGATGTTCGGCCACTATCGGGTCTTCGATATTATTTGCAATACCTTTAGTATGAAATAATAACTCTTTTTCATCTTTATCAATTTTTTCAACTCTATGGGTAATTACTAAATCTTTTACATCTTTATCTTCACCCAAATATGTAACTGCATCACCTATATTAATATCTGAAATAGGTACATCCTTAATTAGTAAAGTATCACCTACTGTATAATCAGGAATCATACTTGATGATGCAACTGTATAAACCCTATAACCAAAGAAATCCTTATTCCCTGAAAACTTTTGGAATCCAACAGTTACTAGCAATAAAACCAATAATACTATTAGAACTCCTTCAAATACTGTTACTAAAACTTTAAAAAATTTATTCATCTTAACTTAACTTCAAATTACTAATCTTAGTAATATATTTTTCAATATGTTTCTTATAAACTTTTTCTACACCTTCCATAGTAGCATTATTTTTATATTTAACAATTGAAATTTGTTCTCCAATCATATCTTTTAGTTCTTCTTCAGTCATACTTGCATTTAAATCAACTATTTTTTCAATTACTTGTTTCATGACTCTTTCTTTCATGTTCTTAGTATCGTATTCATCTTTATTTAATGTACATAAAGATAAATAACCAAGTAAGAAAGTCTCATCAAACAATGCTTTTAACTCACCGTTTTCAGCATAATTTTTATTAAATACTTCATTTTTGTCTTCATCTGCAAAGTGAATTTGTAAGAAATTCCATAAAGTAACTGCATATTGGAAGTTAGTATTTTTTAAGATAACATTTGTTTTCTTAAGCGGAGGTCTAACTAAAGCAACGTGCTCTCTCGCTAAATCTCTAAATACTTGCGTACTTTTTAAATCAATAATTCTTTGGCACAATTTATCAACTCTCGTTAATAAATCTTCGCCATCTTTTCCACCATCATTCTTATTTTCATGAAGACTTGATTTGATACTAACATCAATAGATACTCTATCGTTACCTATCATACTAGCACCTTTATATTGTAATGATTTATCATCTTTTAAATAAGATGAAGCTAACAATTTTTTCTTCTTAAATCCAACGAAAGTTTCCATATTTAATATTAAGGTATAGATAAATCTATTCTCATAAGTATTAAAACTCTCTTCTTTATTTATATTTAATATTTTAGATGGTTTAACACTTTCATCTACTGGATCTATATCTTGAATTAAGCTAGTATGTTTAGCTAAGTGTTTAATACTATCTACAGTAACATGCTTAGCTAACTCTACTTTAACTACTTCATCTTCGTTAATGATAAAACGGTTAGGATTTCTAAGAATATTATCTAAATATCTAATAGTTTCTTCCATAATGTCTAACCATTCAAAGTTGGCTTCTAACTTATCATAATGTAAGTCAACAACCATATCAGATTTTAGTTTTCGTTCAAACGCATTAATACGTTTAGACTCAGCTCTTTGATATAACTCTATGACATTTAACTGATCGTCCATGTCCTAACCTCCTTTTTTATTCTATGTTAATTTCTTCAATCTCATTAAGAAGTCAATGCACTCATGCATTTTTCCTTTACCAAATGTTTGATCTAGGAATTTAATAAATCCATCGATCTCATCTCTAATATAAGAGATATTTAATTGTTCAAACTTACGTAAAATCTTACGAGCTATATAATAATCTACT
>JAEEGL014456596.1_pt1 | contig 18061 bp, 16 predicted proteins | sample 9134231 | NCBI WGS metagenome assembly JAEEGL01 (sample SAMN16246548, study PRJNA631951) | gut metagenome | biome: gut microbiome; feature: rumen; material: fiber-attached | host: Bos | place: Iran: Karaj | collected 2018-10 | reverse complement strand
CGTGTATTGGCGAGAGATTTTTGTGCCTGTTTTGACTGAGAAATCGCAGGAAAACAGGCGGTTTTTCAAGATTTCGACGTCATAACAGGCGCAAAAAGAGCCGTCAAGACGCGTGCGTTGAATTGTGCGGTATTGCCTTAATTTTTCATTTATAATTTTTCATTCGGTAAAAGCCACGCTCGTATTGCGTATATTCGGGTCGGATATGCGGTCGTTGACCGAATATGCGGCGCGTTCGGCTCCTCCGTCGGGAACGGGATCGCAGTCTCCGGCGGCGGCGGCGCGGTCGATAACCGTCCGGCAGACCGATTCGATCAGATCCGTATTGTTTTCGCTCCCCGCCGGGCAGCCGGACGTGAGCAGCGTCTCGATTGCTTCCGAAAAACCGTCGGCAAAATCCAGTTCCCTCAGGGCGCGCGGCGCCCATTTATAGTAGGGTATATACCTGCGGCTGACAAGAAAGGCGGCGTGTATCGCGCCCTCGGCAAATCTGAAGAGCGAAAGCCGCGCCGCGGCGTACTCGCCGCGGGCAAGGCAGCGCGGGTAGTTGTACTGCCCCGCCTGCCCCATCGTAAAGAGAGCGCCGGCAAGTTTTTTCAGCCGTGCGTCCCGGGGACAGTCGGCAAGACGCGAGCGGATATCCGAAAAAACGCCGCAGTCGTCGCGGAAAATCTCTCCGTTTACCGCTTCGGCAAGATAATGATCGGGAACGCGAAGAAAACCGCTCACCGAAAGGCGCCCGTCGGGATCGCCTGTCCTTTGAAGGAAGAAATCGGAATATCTTATCACTCCCCGGCGGTTGCCTCCCGCGGGGTCGAGAGGAGGCCTGCGGAAGCCTATGTATTCCCGCGGCAGCGACGCGTACGCGCGCTCGAGCAGGAATGAGGTGCGCCGGTCGATCACTTCCTCTCCCGGGATAAAGATGCAGAATCCGGGATCGAAATCGTGATCGGTGCTGATAACGTCGTCGTATCCGAAGCATTCCGAGCCTGACCCGCAGAGCCCGGCGGCGATCACCGGAAGTATCTCCGGGAACTCCCGCTCGAGCATCGGTTCTCCGTACTCGAAATAATATGACCGGGAAATATCAAGGCCTTTCATCTTTTCAGCTTTTCGCGGATTGCCGCGGCGCGGGACGAAAGCTCCCCGGCTGCGGCAAATCTGCCGAAGCGGTCGAGGACGGGAGCGCATTTTTCAAATACGAAAGCCGTGTCTCCGTTTTCCGGAAGAGCGGGGGATGACAGGGCTTTTTCGGCCCGGTCGAGGAGGGGGGATACCTCCTCCGCCGATCCCTCCACGCCGTCCCGTGAGACGAGCAGATCGCAAAGATTGAGGCAGGTTATCGCCTCCTCGTCTTTTTTGCCGACCGTCGACGCGATCTTCAAAGCTTCGAGGAGCATTTTTTCGGCTTCGTCGAAACGGCGCAGGGCGCAGAGGGGAAGGGCTGCGTTGTTGAACAGTCCGGCTTTGCGCGGATCGTTTTCCGGCAGTCCGGAATACGCCGGCAAAGCTTTTTCGTAAAAGGCGACCGAGGTCCCGTACTCCCCGGCGGCGCAGAAGACGGTTCCGGCGTTTAAGCAGGCGGTAGCCCACTGGACGGTGCCGTCAAGACCCGCTTCTTCAAGAAGTGAGACCGCCTTTCCCGCGAAGAGCTTTGCTTTTTCGGTTTCTCCCGACTTCCGGTAAAACCCCGCCAGTTCTCCGCAGACGGCAGACCTGCCGGGCAGATCTCCCGCCGCCTGCGCCTCCCGCTCCCAGTAGAGAAGATGTCTCTCGGCTCCCGCCGCGTCTTCTCTTCCCAGAAGCAGATCCAGCTTTTCAATTATCCTTCCGAGGGGGATTCTTTCCCCGGTTCCGCACGTCCGGAGAAGGCAGGCGGGCTCCCGCCAGTCTTCCTCGCGAAGCGGAGTATCGATGCGTCCGCTCATTTTCTGATACCGAAAATCCCTCGGATTATGGCGTTCGCGCCCGAGCGGAGTACGCTGGACAGGGCGCTTGACGCCGCTTTACCGGCAATACTTGTGGTTTTTCCGCCGATCTTTTTGACCAGCGAGGTGCTGACCGAGCGCGCCACCGAGCTTGCGGCACTGGACGCGGCCCTGCCGGCGGCTTTCGAAACCTCGGATTTTTTCTTCTTTTCCTGCTTTTCCTTTGCCGCCTTCTCTTTTTCCTCTTTGGCGGCGGCCGCGGCGGCTTCCTTTTCCTCTGCCAGTTTTTCCCTGGCGGCGGTGATTATCTCGTAGGCCGATTCGGGATCGTCCGGCTCTCTGTATTTTTCTTCGATAGGATCGGACGAGACGGCGTTTTTAAGGATCTCTTCGGGAGCGGGGCCGATCAGGCTCTGAGGAGGAAGGATCTTCGCTTTTTCTGCGATCCCCGGGACTCCTTTCGAATCGAGGAAACTGACGATCGCCTCGCCCGTCCCGAGCTCCGCGAGCGCCTTTTCGGTGTTGAACTCCGGGTTTTCCCTGAAGGATGACGCAGCGGCGCGAAGCGCCTTCTGCTCCGCCGGAGTGTAGGCGCGAAGCCCGTGCTGGACACGGTTCGAAAGCTGCGCGAGCACCTCGTCCGGTATATCGGAAGGCGACTGCGTGACGAAATACACGCCGATCCCTTTGGAACGGATCAGTTTTACTATCTGTACGATCTTCGCGACAAGCGCTTTCGGAGCGTCGGTAAAGAGCAGGTGCGCCTCGTCGAAGAAGAACACGATCTTCGGCTTTTCGGGATCTCCCGCCTCGGGCATCTTTTCGAAAAGCTCGGAGAGCATCCAGAGCAGGAAGGTGGCGTATACGGTCGGACCGGTGATCAGTTTGCGGGATGAAAGGATATTCATATATCCCCGCCCGTCTTTATCCGTCCGGATCCAGTCGTTTATGTCGAGCGAGGGTTCTCCGAAAAGATCAGCCCCGCCCTCGTCTTCGAATCTCAGTAGGGCGCGCTGTATCGCGCCGATGCTTGCAGTCGAAACGTTTCCGTATTTGAGCGAGTACTCGACCCGGTTCTCGCCGACGAATCTGAGCATTTCACGCAGGTCCTTCAGGTCGATGAGAAGCAGTCCGTTGTCGTCCGCGATCCTGAAAACTATGCTGAGAACGCCGCTCTGGACGTCGGTGAGTTCGAAAAGACGGGAGAGCAGGACCGGTCCCATCTGCGAAACCGAAACGCGAACGGGCGTTCCCTCGTCTCCGAAAACGTCCCAGAACCTCGCCGGATAGCTTTTATATTCAAATCCTTCGATCCCGAATCTTTCGATCCTCTTTTTCATATCCTCGGTGTCTTTTCCGGGGCAGAGCATTCCCGAAAGATCGCCCTTGACGTCGCAGAAAAAGGTCGGCACGCCCATATCGGAAAAGGATTCCGCCATCACCTTCATCGTGACCGTTTTTCCGGTTCCGGTGGCGCCGGCGATCAGTCCGTGACGGTTTGCCATCGATGGAAGGATATAGAGTTTTTTATCGCTTGACGCGAGCCAGACGGCGTTGTTTTGGTACATTTATTCGGTCTCCTTATTTATCGGGCAGTGGACATAAAATGAAAAATGAAAAGTTGGATTTTTTATTATTCATTTTTTTCATTTAAGCCGATATCCCTCAAAAGTCCTGTTCGCACATTCCTCCGGTGTTGATATACAGCACGTCGGACGCGCCGGGATGATTCTCAAGATATTTCGTCATACCGTAAAAGGCGTTGATATTGTAGGTCGGGTCGAGAAGCACTCCGTCCTTTTTTTCGGTCTCGCGGCGCAGTTTGAGGAGCTCTTCGTCGGGCCGACCGTAATCGTTTTTCCCGCAGTCGAGGACCTCGATCGCCGGGACGGGCGACGGGAAGGGAGAAATTTCAGCGGAAGCTTCGGAAAGCAGTCCGGTTATTCCGCGTCCGGCTCCGCGCGTCGTGTTGCCGACGGCAAAGACGGTGACGGGAGGCATTGCGATCCCGTAGGAGGAAAGGACCGCCGATCCGGCGGCGACTCCCGCCGCCGTCGTCCCGCTGGCGCAGGGAAGAAAGATCCGCTCCGGCAGTACCGAGTAGCCGTCGAGCCGGGCCATTGCCTCGGCGACGACTCCGGCGTAGGCGCGGACGGCTCCGGGAGAGTGACCCGCGTTCGGAACCAGGAAGACCTTTTTTCCCTCCGCCTCCAGCTCCTTTTTATATCCGTCGAGCTTGAGAAGGGCGGCAAAGCTTCCGGCGAAAACGATCTTCGCGCCGGTCGCGGCGGCAAGGGAAAGATTGTTCCTTTTCGATCTGTAATCCTCTCCGGGATCGTCGGAGGTGATAAGAATATGGCATTCGATGCCGAGAAGGGAGGCGACAGAAGCGCTGACCCTTATATGATTCGAATAAAGACTGCCGACGGTCAGAAGCACGTCCGGTCTTTCGCGTATTATCGACGGAACGAGATATTCGTAAAACCTGACCTTGTTTCCGCCGAAGGCGAAATCTCCGGGGTCGTCCCGCCACATCCAGACGGTGTGACCGCCGGGACAGGAGCGCAGCCGGACAAGTCCCGATTCCAGGTGCAGAAGCGGATACCGTTCTTTGCAGGGGAGCAGTTCGGGAGTCATTTCGCGGTTCCTTTCATTTCGTCGCGCAGGCGCGCTCTGTCGAGCTTGCCGTTGCGGTTGCGGGGCAGTGCGGGAAGATAACGGAAGACGTGAGGGATCATATATTTCGGCAGGAGCGACGCGAGCCCGCGGCGGACCGACTGAGTCTCGTCGGAATCGGCGGAGAAAAACAGGACGATCTTTTCCCGCTCCGCGTCGTACAGACAGCAGGCCCCGGTGACCGCGGGGAGCGACAGCGCCGCCGTCTCGATGTCTCCGAGCTCGATGCGGTGTCCCATGTGCTTTATCTGGCTGTCTTTTCTCGAAACGCAGACGATGTTTCCGTCGGGCAGAATTTTTCCGGCGTCGCCGCTGAAATAAACTCTCCCGGTGAAATCCCCGAGAGTGACGGTGCGGAAGACCGACGCCGTCTTTTCCGGGTCACCGAAATATCCCTCGGCAAGCCCGTCTCCGGCGACGCATATCTCGCCGCTTTCGCTTTCCTTTCCGGTTTCGGGATCGACGATAAATACCCTTGTTCCCGGGAAGGGTTTCCCAACCGGAAGCGTGAAATCGTCGGGAATATCATCCGGTACGGTGTAATAGCAGGAGTTGCCCGCGACCTCGGTCGATCCGTAAAGGTTGATGAAACGCGCGCCGGGCAGCGCCTTCTGCCAGATCTTCAGATATTTGACAGGCATTTTTTCGCCGACGAACAGGACGTTTCTGAGATATTCCGGCATGCCGGCGGCAAATACGTTGAATCTGGCGGCTATCGAAAGAGCCGACGGGACCCATACTATCGTGCCGACGCGGTATTCGTTGAGTATCGAAATGAGATTGACCGGGAATGAAAAGTACTTCTGCGGTATCAGAACACAGGTGGCGCCGAGGAAGACCGTGGCGAAAAGATCCTTGGTCGACGCGTCGAAATAGAAGGGGATCTGGTTGCCGAAAACCTCGTTGGGCGAAAAGCCGAAGGCGTCGACGTAAGCGGAAATGAAGGAGGTCATGGCGCGACGGGACTTTACGACCAGCTTCGGAGTACCGGTGGAGCCGGAGGTGAAGATGCCGAACATGGGAAGTTCGGGCGCCCGTTCGGGAAGGCACTCGGGATCGGCGGGTGCGAGATCGGCCGCCGGATCGATCACGGCAATATCCACAGCGTCTCCCGGGACCGCTCTTGCGTGAGATATCACGGCGTCGGGGCGGCAGACGTCCAGCATCGACGCGATGCGTTCGTCAGGAAGCTCGGAGTCGATCAGGGTATACCATCTTCCGGCCGCGATGCATCCGAATATCGCGCAGACGGTGTATACGTCCCTTCCGGCAAAGACCGCGACGGGTCTTCCGTCTCTATCCGGAGGAAGCGCGCCCGCGATCCCGAGGGCCCTGTCGAAAAGTTCGCGCCAGGTCACCGACGCTCCGCCCGCTTCGGCAAACGCGGTCTTGTCCGGCGTCAGGCGGGCGTATTTTTCAAGTGAAAGAATGATTTCGTTTGAGTTTTTCATATTATTTTGGAGGGTAGACGAAGTTCGACGAGTCGTATCCGATGCCGTAGGCGCCGAATATCACTATCGCGGCGACGCAAAGCAGTTCAAGACAGATACGGAGGACGGGCCGGGAGGAGAGAAGCTTTCTCACTGCGCGGCAGTCGTCCTTTTTTTCCTCGCATAAGGAAATAACAAAGATCGCGGCGGTCCCGGCGAGGGCCGGCAGGAGCTTGAGCAGAAGCGCGGCAGCTCCGCCGTCGGACGCGATCCTTTCGGAAAGAGAACCGAACCCGGGAGCGAAAAACATTTTGAAATAAAAGGTCATCGCCGCGCCGACAGAGGGCGCCTTCGAGATGACGCGGGTCAGGGTGATCACGATGAAGGTCCGGACCGAGCGGAAGACCCGCCATACGGCAAGCCGGTCCATCCCGAGCGGCTTGCGGATCTTAACGAAAAGCGGCTCGAGGAATGTCGAGATCATTATGACCGTTCCGTTGAAAACGCCGAAAAGGATCTCGCCCCAGTTGGCGCCGTGCCAGATTCCCACAAGCGTGAAAAGAAAGAGGGACAGAAGACCGACCGGAAGGGTCTTGGCGACGAATTTCCCGAATTTCTTTTTCAGGAATTTCGAGAATCTCGCAAACCGTCCGGACAGCGCCATCGGATAGAAAACGTAATCCTTCAGCCAGTCGGAAAGAGTGATGTGCCAGCGGTTCCAGTAGTCGGTAAGATCGGTCGCGAAATAGGGCCGGCGGAAGTTCTCGCCGAGCTCGATCCCGTAGCATTCGGAGATTCCGCGGATAAAGTCGATGCTCCCCGAAAAACTGGTGTACAGCTCGATGCCCCAGGCGATCATCCGCAGCCATATCTCGGCGCCTCCCATCTCGGCGTGCGACGAGGCGAGCCCCGCGACGAATGGAGCCACCGTTCCCGAAACCACCAGCTGCTTGAAAACGCCCCAGAGGGCGAGACGCAGTCCGTCGGCGAAGGATGCGGGATCGAAGGAATGGGGGGCGGAAAAGGCGGGAGATATCTTTTCGTATCTCGGTATAGGTCCGTTGGTGACGTGCGGGAAATAGGTCATAAAGAGCGCGAATTTCGCGAAATTCCGCTCAGCCGGGTATTTTCCGCGTCCGACGTCGACGACGTATCCGACAGCCGCGAAGGTGTAGAAAGACAGTCCGAGAGGGACGGCAAGCTTCAGCGCGGTAAAGTTTTTCCCCGCTATGGCGAAAACGTTTTCAAGTACGAAATTGAGGTAAAAGAGAACGGCGAGAATGCCGAGATCGGTAATTACCGCGGCAGACACGAAAAATTTCTTTTTGCGGGCGTTTTTCGACTGTTCCTTTTTAAATTCCTCTTTCGGGAGAGTTTTTTTCAGTTCTCCCGAACGCGCCGCAAAAGAGGCCGCCGTTTTTGCGGCGCCGAGGGCGCAGAAAAAGGTCACGACCGACGAGACCGTGACGTATATCGCGTTCGCGATGCCGGAAAAGAGGTAAAACACCACGCTGGCGGCAAGGAGAACGTAGGGCTGCCACTTCTTCGGGAGAAGATAGTAAAGCAGGAGCGACGCCGCGAAAAAGGCGGCGAACTCGAAAGAAATGAAACTCATAATTCCTTAATCGACGCACGTCGGCACTTCGGCGACGCGCCGGCGACGTTCCGGGGGACGGATATCACGCCCGCCGTGTTTTTATTCGTTCTGAAGGCGGTCGACGAGGCGTACAATGGCTTCCGCCGAATTGAAGTTTTCCGGAATGAGATCAACGACGGTAATCGTTATGTCGAAGGTGTCGTTGAGTTCTCCGACGAGTGTGACGATATCGAACGAATCGAGCAGGTTGTTGTCGATGAGAGCGGTTTCGGTCTCATAGTCGATATCGGGGTTGATGTCTTTGAGAATCTGGATGATCTGTTCTATCACGGCTTCCTCCGTAAAAAATCTGAAATATTATTTTCCAACGCAGAATTTTGAAAAAATAGTGTCGATAACGTCGGCGCTGACGGCGCCCGCTCCGCGCCCGTCGAGTGCGGAAAGCCGCTCCGCGGCTTCTTCGAGACATACCGAGCAGACGTCGGCGCAAAACCCGTCGCCGAGTGCCCCGGCGGCGTCTTCAAGCGCTTCGCGGCATTCCTCCAGGGCGGTAAACTGGCGGGCGGTTGAAATTACAGGGTCGCGGCCCGGGTCGGTCTCTCCGTCGGTGAAAAGCGAAGAGACGAGTTTTGCAAGGCGTGAAAGAGTTTCGGGATCGGAAGATGAAATTTTCGTCCTGATGGGGAACCTTTCCCAGAGTTCCCGGGCCGATTCCCGGGCGGGCCCGAGATCGCAGCGTGAGAGTATCGCCACCGTCCTGCCCGGTGCGTCCGCGACCTGTCGGGCGATCAGTTCTCCGTCCTCGCCCGGATCCGAGGCTGAGTCGATAAGGAAGAGAACGAGCTCGGCCGACGAAAGACGCCCGAGCGCCCGGTCGATGCCGATCCTTTCTATTCCGTCTCCGGCTGACGCGCGTATGCCGGCGGTGTCTGAAAGCCGGAGCGTTATCCCGCCGAAGGACACGGTGGATGTGAGCACGTCGCGCGTCGTTCCGGCGACGTCGGTGACGATGGCGCTCTCCTCGCCGGTCATCGCGTTGTAAAGGGTGCTTTTCCCGGAATTCGTCTTGCCGACGATGACCGTTTCGATGCCCTCGGCTATCGCGCGCCCTGTCTTCCAGGAAGCGGAGAGGCGTTCCGTCCTTCCGATAAGGTCCTGAAGGCGGGTTTTGATCTCCTCCTCGGGTATCGATCCGAGATCCTCCTCGGGAAAGTCTATCCTCGCGTAAAGGTCGGCGAGAAGCCCGGTTATTTCTTCTCGCAGAGAGACGCATTCCCGCGAAAGAGTCCCGGAAAGACCGGCTCTCGAAAGCTTCAGCTGCGCGTCGGTGCCGGCGTCGAGGAGCAGTCCGAGAGATTCCGCCTCGTCCAGCGATATCTTTCCCGCGGCGAAGGCGCGGCGGGTGAATTCCCCGGCCTCGGCCTGTCTTGCCCCGGCGAGAAGCGCCGTACGCAGAACGGCCGCCGACACGAGAACTCCTCCGTGGCAGCAGATCTCGAGGGTGTCTTCCCCGGTAAACGAGCGCGGGGATTCGTAAAAGACCGCAAGCGCCGTGTCCGCCGTTTCTCCGGCGTCGGCCGTACCGGGAGGGAATACCACCCGTCCGAAAACGCTCGTTCTCGGAGCCGATTCGGGACGCGTTTTTCCGGCGGGGACGAATATCTTCCCGGATATCTCCCGGCAGTCGGGCCCGGATATCCTTATCAGCGCCACGCCTCCCTTTCCCCGCGGGGTGGAGACGGCGGCGATCGTATCGGTCAGTTTATCGAAAGAATCAGTCATCGTAGGGAAGGGTCAGCAGGGTGACGGCACGGCAGAGGTTGGAAAGAACGACGGTGTGTCCGCCTTCGGCGCTCTCTCCGTCGAGAGTCCAGACGGTCCCCGAGGGCAGCCGGAATTCGGCGGAGGACGCCTTGAAGAATTCGATGAGATCGCAGTCGAGGTCGGACGTCATCACGGCGGTGACTATTCGGTTGAACTCGACGATGTCCCGGGGGGCTTTTACGAGTATTATTTCGAATTTTCCGTCGCTTATATCGACGCAGTCGTCCGAAAGACGGACGATTCCTCCGACCGAATACGAATTGCAGACGCCTCCGAAAACGTAGTCGCCTTCGAAGGTCCTTCCGTCCGCGGTGACCGAGGCGTGAATCGGCGTTATCCTGAAAAAGTCGCGGATCCCGGTGAAAATATAGGTCAGATGCCCGAGAACGTTCTTGACCGACTGGGGAGTTTCGTACGACGCGGCGGTAAACGCGCCGAAGGAGGCGATATACGAGAAATATCTGTCGGCGCCGAAGCGTCCGACGTCGACGGCTATCCCCTTTTTCGCCTTTACTGCGCGGGATATTCCCTCGGCCGCCTCGACCGGATCGATGGGAATGCCGAGACCGGAAGCGAAATCGTTGGTGCTTCCCGCCGGAATGTATCCTATCGGGAGTCCGGAACCCGACGAAACGGCTCCGGCTATAACTTCGTTTAGAGTCCCGTCGCCTCCCATGCAGATAATACAGTCGTATATCTTCGGCGACGCCGCGGCGGCAAGGCGCGTCGCGTGGCCCTTTCGCCGGGTGAAGACGACGGCGGGGATTATCCGGTTCCTTGTGAAGGTATCTACGATGTCGTATAGCGAATCGCGCGCCTTGAGAGTACCCGATACCGGATTAATTATCAGCAGTGCTCTTTTCATCGTCCTTTTCTCCGGATTCCTCCGCCGCTTTTCTGAATTCCTCTTCCGTGACCAGAAACCCGAGCGCGGCGGCAAAGGCCTTCGCGCTCATCCCCCCGGGCAGACCGAACCGCTTCCCGAGCGAGTCGCGCCGTGCGGCCGAGTCGCGGGCTCCGCAAAGCCCGTATTCGTACAGAAGCGCGGGAGTGACCGAACCGCCTGCGGGAGGATCGTCCGACGCGAAGGGTTCGAACAGCCGGCGCAGAAGCCGCCCGTCCTGTCCCTCCACCCCGAGGAAACCTTCGGCGGAGTCTTCCTTCTTTCTTCTTTCGCGTCCCCTGATCCGGGGGACGTAAAGCATTATCCGCCTCTCGGGCGGTATCATCCCGCAGAGATTCGAGCGTATCACGCCTCCCGCTCCGTCGGGATCGGTCAGAAGTATTATCTTCGTTTTTGCCGAAAGCGCCCGGATAAGCGCCCGCTTTTCGGCGTTTTTGAAGACGGCGAAACCGTCAGTCGTGATTATATTCGCCTCTATGACGCCGCTGAGCGTCTGTCTGTCGTAGCGCCCTTCGACTATGACGGGGAAGGGGATTTTCAGCTTTTCCTCCATTTTCAGTCGGCGGCTCGCAGTATGTCGCCCTCGCGCACTTCGAAGGGGACTTTGAGATAAAAGATCATTTTGGGATGAGGGACGCTTTCGGGTTCGGTTCCGTCTTCCGCGACGATCGTATCCGCCGTGAAGCGGCGGCCGGGCCTGCCGGGAGAGACGAGCTCGACGGCGTCGCCCCTGAAAAACCGGTTCCGCTGCGAAAAGCCGTACAGCCCGTCCCGCACCGTTCCGTCGGCAATGGCGAGATAGGCCTTGTCCCGGACGTAGCCCGGCTTCGACACCGTCTGGGCGTTCTTCTCCGGATCGTCGAAGTAAAAGCCGGTGCAGTACTCCCGGTGAGATACCGAAAGCAGCTCTTCGTAAAGAGCGGGATCGGGCCTGAACGACCGGGGGTCGTTCCCGGCGCCGACGTAAGTCGCGAGGTCGACGACGGCGGTTTTGTAGGCGTTCGTCACGACGGCGGCGTAGTAGGCGGATTTGACTCTCCCTTCGATCTTGAAGGATCCGATTCCGGCTGCCGCGAGCTCTCCGACGTGATCCAGCATGCACATATCCTTCGACGACATGATGAAGGTCCCGAGCGGAGTCTCCTCCACCGGAATGCGGGTGTCGGGGCGCTTTTCCTCTATGAGCGTGTAGTTCCAGCGGCAGGGCTGAGAGCACTGTCCGCGGTTGGCGTCCCTTCCGTTCAGCATATTGGACAAAAGACATCTGCCGCTGTAGGATACGCACATCGATCCGTGAACGAAGGTCTCGAGAGTTATTTCATCGGGGATTGCCTCGCGGATCCGTTCTATCTCACCGAGATTCAGCTCCCTCGCCAGAACGAGGCGCGAGGCTCCGAGATCGATCCACGCGCGGGCCGCCTCGGGGCTGCATATACTCGCCTGAGTAGATATATGTATTTCGGCTCCGGGGATCTTCCTTTTCAGCAGGGATAGAACTCCCAGGTCGGTGACGATGTATCCGTCGATCCCGGCGCCCGAAATATCGTCGAGAAAGTCTTCGAGCCGCGGGTATTCGTCCGCGCGCGGCAGGGTGTTGAGCGTCAGATAGACCCGCACTCCGCGTTCGTGGGAATAAGAGACGGCTGAATAAAGTTCCTCCGCCGTGAAATTTTCCGACGCCTGACGCATTCCGAACTCCCGTCCGGCAAGATAGACCGCGTCTGCGCCGAAGCGTATCGCCGCCTCCAGCTTTTCACGGTCGCCCGCCGGGGAAAGTATCTCGGGACGGGAAAACTCAGTCTTCATAAAAGGTCATTATCCCGTTCGGTCCTATCGTGAGCAGGACGTCGGAAAGAGCGCAGTTGTGGAAGGGTATCTTTCCCGCTTTTTCCGGGAAACGGGCGGCGACGACCTGTTCAGCAGTCTGTATCTGGGTGCTGACGAGGATATGCGAAGGGTTGAGTGACAGCACGCCTTCGGCGGCGTTGTCCCGCGCCATACCGTGATGCGGCCATTTGAGGAGGTCGGGAGACGAGATCTTCTTCGACCAGGCGACAAGCATGTTGTCGAAGTTTTCGTCGGTTATCGACGCCTCCCGCTTCATGCTGTCTCCCGTCAGAACGATCTTTCTGCCGGCGTAGCTTATCTTCATCCAGACGGACGATGCGTTGACGACGCAGGTCGCGACCTTCCCGGGCCCCGGGTTTCCGTGAAAATAGCCGTTTACGATCGTGTCGATCCCGTGCGGATCCGACCAGTCGCGGTCGGGCGGATAAAGCGAGACCTTGGCTCCGGCAAGCTCGAAATGCTCGCGCAGTGCGCCGCCGGCGAGGAAGCCGACGTTGTGTATTTTCGCGCCCTTCTGGTGAGCTTTCATCGCGGCGTCGAGCGGCGCGCGGTATTTCCTGTCGCCGTTCGATTCGTATTCCTCCGAAAGCTTCGATTCGGGCGGCAGATATACCTCTTCGAGTTCGAATCTCTCGTCCGGCACTATGCCTTCGATGGCCGCGGCGACGTGGTCGATATGAAAGTGGGAGAGTACCCAGGTGAGACGCAGCCGTCCGTTCGGATTGATCGTCTCGCGCAGCCGCAGAAGACGGTCGCGCGCGTCGGTGCAGCCCGCCATCCCAGCGTCGTAAAGCAGAACGCGGCGGTTGAGGACGAATATAAACGCGTCGGATTTGTTGATCTTTTCCGGATGCGATACGAATATCGCGCGCAGTACGCCGTCGGACGTAGCGGCGTCTTTATAAAACTTCTGATTGTCTGTCATTTCTGATTATCTGTGATCGTAAGGTACCGTCAGCGTTTCCCTGCCCGAAAGCGCCTCCGCTTCGATGGCGGCAAGGTCGAGTTTTCCCTCCTCCCGGATCACGTCGGAAAGGGATGGGTGGGTCTTCGGATGACGCGGCGTGAATACCGTGCAGCAGTCCTCGTAGGGAAGGACCGAAGTGTCGTAGGTGTCTATCTTTCTTGCGTAAGCGATTATTTCTTCCTTGTCGAGACCTATGCAGGGACGCATCACCGGAAGCGAAGCGGCGTCGTCGGTCACGGCGATCGCCTCCATCGTCTGCGACGCGACCTGACCGAGACTTTCTCCGGTCACGAGGGCGCCGCAGCCGTCCTCCTTCGCGATCTCAGACGCGATACGCATCATCGAGCGGCGAAGAAGAAGGGTGAAAAACTCTTCGCGGCAGTTTTTCGAAAGGGCTTCCTCGAGCGGCGTCAGAGATACAACGTGCAGTTTCACGGTTCCGGACCAGCGCGCGATCTTCCGGGCGAGCTCGATCACCTTTTCGCGGGCCTGTATGCTTGTGTACGGAAACGCCTCGAAGTATACCGCCTCGGGCTTGGCTCCGCGTTTTGCCGTCATCCAGCCGGCGACGGGAGAGTCGATCCCCCCCGACAGAAGCAGGAGCGCCCGGCCGCCGGTCCCGACGGGGATCCCCCCGGCGGCGCGGTCCTGGCCGGCGCTGACGTAGGCCGCGTCCTCGCGGATCTCGCACTTGACGACGACGTCGGGAGAATGTACGTCTACCCGCAGGTTCGGGAAGGCTTCGAGAAGAGATGCTCCCAGTCCGGCGCTTATCTCGGCGCTGCGCATCGGGAAGGATTTGTCGGCTCGCTTCGTTTCTGCTTTGAAGGTCGAAGCCTTCGAGAGGCGTTCTCCGAGCGCTTCCGCCGCCGTGCGGCAGACGTCCGCAAAATCCTTTTTCGCCTCGTACGCCCGTGCGATCGCGGCGATGCCGAAGGTGCGGGAGGCAATGCCGTACGCCTCCTCCGTCGCAGTCGGAGACGCCGATTCGTCGTCGGCGGGTTCGATATATATAACGCTCTGCCCGCGGTGTACCCTGAAGTTTCCGGCTTTTGACAGCCGGTATTTCAGTTCTTTGACGAGCGTCGATTCGAAGCTCGCGCGGTTGGCTCCCTTTAAGACCAGCTCTCCGTATTTGCAGAGAAGGACTTCACGCATCTGCGCCGTCTCCTTCCGGAGATTCTTCGCTTTCGGCGCCATCTGATTCTTCGGGGACGAGCAGCGCCGCCGCGTCGTCGAGAAGCTCGGTAGGAACGTAAAAGTCGTATCCGAAGGTGTTGTAGCCGAGTATCACTCTCGCCCAGCTTTCCCGGTCGCCCTCGCGGAGAACGTATGGGATCTGCGCCGAGCGCAGGATGCTTTCTATAACGGCGGTCTCCGAGTTGCCGTACGCCGTGACCAGCTTTGAATAGGTTATCTCCCCCTCGGAAAGGGTGGGGATATCCTCGCTTGCCACCTCTCCGATCTGCTCGGGAGAGGATTTTTTTTCACTGTTTTCGTCTTTTTCGTTTTCAGGACGGTAAACGTTGCTTCTTCTGAAAAGCGGCATGACGGTCCCTCCTCAGTTCGAATAGTAGTTCGGGAAAAGCTTCTCCCAGACCTTCATGCATCCGATCGTGTCGGCGATGGAGGTGTGGGCGACGCCGTCCCAGTCGATGCCGAAGCACGCCATGGCGTCGGTAAGACTCGCGTGAACGACGTCGGGACGGTGCTCCTGGGTGTAACGGACGAACTCGGAAGCGCAGTCGCGCACCTTCGCCTTGAGCTCAAGCCGTTCTTTTTCGGTCGGATAGATCGACTTTATGTGACTGTAGTCGGTCGATACTCCGTAGGCGATTATGTTGTCGGCGCCGGCGAATATCCGCTTGATCTCGTCGGATATCTCGTCGAGAGTGCGCTCTCCCGCCACCATGTCGGGAGTTATCCCGTGTATCTTTTCGGTCCGCTTCCATTTTTTTGTATGCGTCGGACGGACGAGAGTGTCCATTATCTTCTCGCCGAAAGCGTTGTAAATACTGACCGACAGTATCTCGTCGTGATCGTAAAAACCGGTCAGCTCGAGATCGAAGAAAAGCACCCGCGCACGGTCCATTCCGTAGTACGCGTTGCGGTGTGCGTCTCCCTCGGCGCATCTTTTCAGCCGGTCCTCTTCGTAGCAGTCACGGCAGAGCTTGCGGCGGTATCTGACGTTTTTGCCGCATTTTACGCAGAGAAGCGGCATGCGGACCGTCGTCTGTTTGTCGTAAAAGTACAGGACGGATCTGTCGCCGTGGCGGCGCGTGAAGGCGACCGGCTCCTCGAAGAGCTCCAGCTTCATCGCCTCGATCTTTTCCTTCGGGTAGTAGCCGAGACTCTGCGCGCGGCGTACGGTCATCCGGTCGATGACCGTCCCGCTGGGAAGAGTCAGCGTTTCCGCCGTTTTTTTGCCTTCGGTGTACCAGAGCTCGGGGTCGGCGTCGGTCACCGTTTCGGGGTCGAACCAGATCTTTACGCTTCCGTCGTTGAGAAGGGAATAGGCGACGGGAAGTCCCGTCGGCACGAGATGGAGCATGCGCAGCGTCGCGCGGTCCAGATAGTTTTTCGACTGCGCCTCGCGGGAGTTGATCTGCACGACGCTGGCTCCCGAGCGCAATTTTACGGTGTCTTTCAAAAGGTCCTCCGGTAAAGTTCCCGCCGGCGTCTGTCCGCGGGAACCGTTAATTTCAGAATCAGAAAATGGAATTTGCCGCTACCTGGCTTATCTTATGCTTTTCGCGGACTTCGTCGCGGCATTCGATGCGGTCTTTGACGACGCTCTGACGTTTTTCGATATAATCGAGGAAAAGCGGAGTGATGATGTAATCCTTCAGCGAAACGTATCCTCCCGAAGAGGAATCGTAGAAGGAGAAGAAATCGCTGTTTTCGGCCTTGTCGTAGGCGCCCTCGTCAAGCTCCAGTTTCTGGATGACGTGAAGGGTGTTTTCCAGCTCGACGAGACGGATCTCCCCCGCCTTCATTTCGCAGAGGGCGTCGAAAAGCTTTTCGGTGCCGTCGCCGGCGCGGTATACCTGTTCCTCGGAAAGGTATATCCCGTTTTTATACGCGGCGGACGCGGTGTTTTCGTTGTAGGTCGCGGCGACCTCGTCGAAGTCGGCACCCGCGGTCAGTCTGGCAAGGGCGTCGGATGCCCGTTCGCGGGCCGCCGTCGTCTCGGCGGCGGACATGTCGCGGTAGGCGACCTTCCCCTCGCTGTCGGTCAGATACTCGCCGCTGTCGCCCTTCTCCGGGCATTTGTTAATGAAGATGCAGATCTGGCGCATCCTCTGATAGTTGTCGCGGTAGTATTTTTCGACCGTTTCGGCGGTGATCTCCTCGGGGCCTCCGGCTCCGAAAAGCGTCTTCTGAAGCTTGTATACCAGCTTTTCGGTGTTGTAGCAGCGGCGCAGGGTCGCGATATTCAGCCCGTATCCGGCGAGGATGGCGTTGAACTCGGTCTTGCTTCCCTCGGCAAGCTCGGATTTGAGACTGTCTATCGTTTCCTCGGTCTTTTTCTCCTCCTCTTCGCTGAGGGAGATACCGAGCTCGTTGCACAGGTCGAGCGCCGTCAGGTAGGTCAGGGCGTTCTGATAGATGAACTCGGTGAATACGTCGTCGTAGGTCTTGCCGGATTCGGGATCGGTAAGCTCCCAGAAGGCGTCGACCGACGAGACCCCGTATGCCTGCTTGAGGGACGAGGAATATCCGTATATGAACTGCGCTTTGTATCTGGACAGCCAGAAGACGAACATGTTTTCGGTTATTTCGGCTTTTCCCAGCTTAAGCATCACGTCTCCCGTCTGACCGCAGGCGGCGAGAGCGAAAACAGACGAAAGGATCAGCACCGCGAGAACAGCGGATACCGGTCTTGCGTATCTTTTTTTCATAGGTGTCTCCATGGTTTTTCGAAAGAATAAACTTAATCATATTATTATACTATATAAAGGCGGATTTGTCTACAATTATTTGGCGGGTTTTTTTATAATTGTGAGTTGCGAGTTCCGCGGATCGAACGGTCGGAGATTATATGCCTGTCCCTTTTGTCCTCCATTGGCAACACTCGTTTTCCCGGCGCGCTTTATTCTTGACTGACGGTTTGAAAGATGATATAATAATATCAAATGGTTGTTTTTCTTCACTTGAAAAGATGACGGATACAATTGTTCGTTCACTTTCACATTCTAAAGAGAAGGAGGATGACATATGAAAAAGCTGAAAAAAAGAACCCTTTTTTCGCAGCCTAAGAATACAATAGAAGCATATCGTGCTTGTGTTGGATGCCATTGTGGATGTGGATTTAAAGATACAGCCGCAAATGATGCTAGTGATACTGGCGGAACAAAAAAGGTTTAATAATCGTTTGTAATCATGGTAATGTTTCGCATCATTTTTCCCGAAAGGATGGAGTCGAGTATGAGAAAAGCAAAAGAGATGTTTTCATCCGGATTGTTTGTGTCAAGGATACTATATAAGGCTGCGCCGTTGTTCTCTTTGTTGTATCCGTTTACAAAACTGCTCTTATCTTTGTTTCCGTCGATCGAAGCGTATTTAACCGGTATTGTTGTAGACCGGTTTTCGTCAGCAATAAAACAAGGTAGCTTTTCTTCGAACGGCAGCCTGTCGGTGTTCGGACCGGAAACGTGGAATATCTGGCTTCCGATCATTTTACTGCTTTCAGCCGTAGCAATACAGGAACTGATAAAGCAGGCATCGCTGGCTTTTCAAAACTTCATTCGGATCCGGTGCGATAAAAACTTAACCGCGCTTATGCTCCGAAAGCTGTCTCGCCTGAAAATGCAGTACTTTGAAAACAACGCGATGCAGGATGCGATCAACGTCGCTTTGAAAAGCGATTTTGCGGTAACGCGGTGT
>JAEEGL010238516.1_pt1 | contig 18061 bp, 20 predicted proteins | sample 9134231 | NCBI WGS metagenome assembly JAEEGL01 (sample SAMN16246548, study PRJNA631951) | gut metagenome | biome: gut microbiome; feature: rumen; material: fiber-attached | host: Bos | place: Iran: Karaj | collected 2018-10 | reverse complement strand
CCTGTTGATTATACGGAAGACATGTTTGCAGCGCTTGATATTCAGGATGAGCTTCAGACCCTTTACACATCCGGAACTGTATTCCACGCATTTCTCGGAGAAAAGATGCCGTCGTGGGAATCAGCAGCAAAGTTGGTAAGAATGATAGCAAACAACTATAGGCTACCTTATTACACAATAAGTCCTGTATACAGTGTTTGCCCTGAGCACGGCTATATTGCAGGGGAGCACAATAAGTGCCCTCTCTGCGGACAGGAGGCAGAGGTTTACGCAAGGATCACCGGTTACTACAGACCCGTGAAGAACTGGAACAAAGGAAAGTCTGCAGAGTACAAAAAGAGGAAAGCATACATCGCTCCTGAAATTGATGTACTCACCTGCAAGCCGAGAGTCAAAAAGGTTCAAAATGTAACAGAGCAAACGACTCTCTTCCCGGAAACAGATTCTCTTGTGATCGTAACGAAAAAGAACTGTCCGAAATGTAAATCCCTTAAGGCAGAACTTGATCGCCGAGGGATCCGTTATGAAGAACTTGACGGAGAGAGTGAAAAGAACCTGGCATTCGTCAAAGACAACAACGTGATGAGTGCACCGACGGCTTTCCTTAACGGGAAAAAGTATGTTGGAGACAAGGTCCTGAATGCAGTATGATGACTGAATTTAAAAAGATTACTCCTGCCGAGTGGTGGGAGTTTTCTTTTTGAAAGATGTATTTATGGTGAAAACGTTAAGAAGTCATTGAAAAGTGAGATTTAAACGTCCATACTATAAGTGTAAGGGAATTGATACAGTTCTTACCGGCTTAAGGCTGTGCCACCTTTGGTGGTGAAAAAGGTTGCCTACAGGGATCTCCACCCGCGTACGTGACCTACGTATCCGGTATGTAGAAAGGATCCATGCTCGACTCGTCCTTAGCATACTGTCTTTCTCCTTTGTTTCCCCGGAGGGCATGGCCGGGGGTTTTTGGTTATCTTTTTTTCGATTCGAAACATTTATCCATACTTTGTACAAACCGAAAGGTTTTCAAACCAATGCAAAGGAGATGTTTAAATGCCAAAGAAAAAACTGATAACCAAAGGATTCTGGACGGTGTTCGGCCGTCCCCCATTTGGAAAGATTCGAAGCAAAAAACGCTTGCTTGCCGCTATGGCGGCTGATCCATGGGCGTACAAATACGCATCAGCCCGCCTACGGAGTGATCCGGATATCGCAAGGGAAGCAGTAAGCAGAGCAGGATTTTTGATCAATTACTGCCCTGAAGCGATCAGGAGCGGCCTTGAGAGAGCAGATTTGCTGAACATCGAATGGGGGTGACGATATGTACAGATGTCGTTACCAGGGAGAAGGCCACTCATGTCCATGGGGATGCGTGGCCTGCGAGTACTCAGATGATGAGTACAAGAGCAGAAAGAAGGATAATGCACTTTGTCCGTACTTAAAAGAAGATCATTTTTCAAAAGTACCGAGGGACGAATTTATCCTTCTTGTAGCGCCGGATATTGATAACGGAAAACCGAAGACTCCTATAAGTGAAGAGATTTTGGACAAAATGTTATCAATACAGTACAAAATGCGAAGACATATAACTATGATCGCGTTTGACGGCTATCAGAACAATGCCATTGCAGAATATGCCATGTCTCGCGATGTTGAGCTTCATATGATTAAGAATCTTAACGGCAGAAGCCCTATAAGACAGTGGACCGTACTTGAGTACCTGGACAAGCATCCGGAAACGCCCAAAGGAGCACTGCTTATAGATCCGGGACAAGAGGCTAGAGCAGCCGTGAAGGACATGCAGGAAACCTTCGGATTTCCGGTCAGGTTCTACGGAGCAGTGGCAAACTAACAAAAGCATTTGAAAAAAGAGACCCCAAAGGTCTCTTTTGCTTTGCAAATATATAGTGCAAAAGAAGTCTGAAAATCAGTAAAAATTAGCGGATCTGCTGATCTCTCTGTCAGCTCTGGGAGAAGGCTGGTTAGCGCCATATCCGAGGGCAATCACAGCAGTTATCTGCTCTGTTATCGGGATATGAAACGCATCTCTTAAAAGTGCAGCGTCCCTGATACCCATGATGAGAGTGTCGAGACCCTTCTCTTTGGCCGCCAGAATGAAGTATGCGTTGTTGAGACCAAGATCATATGCGCCCCATTTGTTACTGAGCTCATTTTCTGCAACTCCCGCGGTAAAACCGGCGACGTCCTTAACAAAAGTTGTTATTACAAGCGCGGCATTGGCAGAGCTACGGTTGTTAAACTCTGGAAGTGCTTCTCTGACTTTCTCTATTGCCTCCGGAGTGCAAGCTACATAGTAACGTGCAGTCTGAGAATTCTTCCAGGACGGAGCCTGGTAGGAAGCTGTGATGATCTCCTCAATGAGCTCCCTTGATATCTCTTTGTCAGGTGAAAAAGATCTCACCGAGCGTCTTTTCTTGATCAGTTCGTTGTATTCCATATGCGACCTCCTTCGTTACAGAGCTTTTGCGAAATCTCTTATTTCCTTAAGCTTTGCTTCAGATTTGTTTTCGCTGCCGTGCGCAGTGATAATTCCCGTGGCTTCTATTCCGGCATATCCCATGTAAGCTTTAAACTGCGCAATAGCGGCATCATAAACGCCGTCGGAGCCCGATGAGAGCAGGAGAGCAGCTTTTTTTGCTTTTAGGGGCTTCCCGATGCAGTAAACCCTCTGAATGGCAGCTTCCATATGAGTTGTCATAGTAAAGTAATAGATAGGAGAGGCGAATACGATCATGTCTGCTTCTTTATAAGCAGGCAGGAGCTTCTCAAAATCATCTTTCTGAACACAGATGCCTTCTCCTTTTGTATGGCAGTATTCACAGCCAAGACAGCCCGTGATCTTCATTTTCCCGACATGGAACACCTCGACGTCGTGCCCGGCTGCTTTTGCTCCCTCGCTAAACGCTTCTACCATGGCATATGTGTTCTCTTTTCTAGGGCTTCCGTTGAATACAGCTATTTTCATGTTACGCCTCCCATCTTATTGCTGTTTTTGGTCATTGAAAAATGTTACCTTTTTTATTTTAAGGCGATTAATGGGTTTTCGTCAACAAACAAGCATTCTTTGGCCTTTTTTTGGATGCAGTTCTTTTGACCATATTTAAGACATACCGACAACGGTAAATACATACAAAGGAGAAAAGCTATGGTTGCAAAAGGAATGACATCTAAAGAAAAGAAGGCAGTTAAGAAGATTCGCTCTTACGGAGTAAACAACGTGCACATACGGCCCCAATATAAGGGCTGGGCGATCCTTCACCAGACCGGCATGTTCCATGCCACTCAGATCTTTGAGGGGACAGAGGAAGAGTGTCACGAATTGGTGCAGCTAGCCGCAAAGAGCCGGGACTAAAGAAGTTGGGAGGAAAGTGCTATGTACAGATGCAATTACACAAGTACAACAAGCAAAACCTGCCCGTGGGGACACGTCTGCTGCGAAATGTCAGACGAAGAACACGGGATGAGGAAGAAATCCTTCACAACATGCCCCGAAGGGGAAGTAACGGATCACTTTGTTAAGTGCAAAGAGGATGAATTCCTTCTTCTTGTTCTTTTTGATGATCCGAAAAAGACCGGAGAAACTCTTTCCTTAAACAAGAAGAAAGCGGAAGAAGCGCTTGATAAAACGCTTTCAGCTCAGTTCAAGGAAGGTCGCCACGTTACGATCCTTACCGATGACGACTACATTCCCGAAACCTTTCTCCGCTACGCAAGCCAGCGAGGGATAGAAGTACACTTGACCGGCTGCCATGCAGGAATGTACGGAGAAACGACGGCTGAAGGGAAAGTAAGTCTCGCTCCGGGGAGGGAAGACCGAAGCAAGCGATTGTTCCGGTTCATGAACAGTCACCCGGACAAAAAGCGGGGTTGCCTTGTCTTCTTTAGCGAGAATTATCTCGGGAAAAGTCCGGAACATAGAGGCTTCTTTGAGGAAACAAAAAAGAGTCTTCCCGGGAAGCTTCCTTATCCGGTAAGAGTGTTAGCAATCTGACAAAAGGAAGGGCCAAGAAGAGGAAATCTTCAAGGTCTTTTCTTGTTATAGAGGTCTTCAAATGGTGCTTCTTGAGCGTGGAGCGTAGGGGCTGAAAACATTGAAAACAAAGGGGAAAATCAGTACAATGGATACAGATACGGGAGGTGTATGATTATGAATGGACAAAAAACGAACTGTAATGACTATGATTCCGGCTTAATCATGTGTGACTTTAAAGTCCCCAAAGCAAAGCTTGATCTGCGAGGCGCAATTAAGTATGCCAAAGAAAAAGGCGTTCCGGTAGGTGACCTGTCTCGCGCTGAAAAAGATATGTTTATCGAGTATCTTGAGGACCCAAGCGGTTACGATCTTCCCTAACGTTCGCTGTTCGCAACAGCAGCAACAGCACACCTCAAAACGTTGAAAAATCAGCAATAATTAGGTATAATACAAGGTGAAACCGAAAGGTGATTTCGCCCTTTTTTTTCGTTTCGAATGTTTCCTCCATACTTATGTTGTCAGTTAAGACAATGAAGTATAGGAGATGCGGGTATATCCCATTAGGGGTAGCTTGGTGCTCGTGTCTCCGCTCTAAAGAGTAAGGAGGAAAAGAAAATGATATGTGTAACTATTGACGAGTTGTCTCCGTGTTTAACAGACATCGAAACGGGAGAGACTGTTAAAACAAAGGTGGTTCGGATTCGAGAAAAATCAATCATTGCAGGATTAAACTCCAAGAATCATTGGTACGTGAATTGGCAGGAGCTTGCCGACAAAAACGAAATATATGCGCTTACAGTAAAGGATACTATGGAAATTCAAGGTCTTATTGCTTTAAGACCGCTTCCAGAGTCAAAATCAGTGTATATTTCGTGGGTGGTGGCAGCTCCACAAAACAATCCCGAGTTTACCAAGGCAAAGAAATATAATGGTGTTGGAGGGCATCTGCTAGCGATTGCTATAGATAGATCTGAACAACTTGGATATGGCGGAGATGTCACAGGTTTCTGTAAAAACACAGCCATCATGGATCGTCTGATTCAAAGATATGGAGCAGTGCACATTGGAGCGATGCATCCATATCAGATTGGAATATATGACGATGCAGCAAGACACATACGGGAGGTGTACGACTATGAGTGGACAAGAGATGACTTATGATGAGACTATTGATGACTTCGAAAGTGGTTTACTCTTTGAAGAACATCCTTTCCCTCGCGCATACGTGGATATGCGAGGCATAGTGAAGTATGCCAAAGAACGAGGTATCACCGTAGAAGAGATGACCCGTGCAGAAAAGGATCAGTTCGTGACATACTACGAGGATCCAAGCGGTTACGATCTTCCCTAGAAAACACGACAACCAAACACACCCCTACAAAGCGTATTCAAAAAAGAATGCGCTTGTTTTTTTCAATTCAAATCTTTCGTCCATATATATGACAAGCCTATGAAAATAGGTAAAAAAACGCAAAGGAGAAAAAATATGACAACACAGACAACAATGGCAAAAGAGGAATTTGCAGAGGCAGTTAAGGGGAAAGTAATGGAGATGCTTGGCCCCGACGTTGAGATCACGATCTCAGAAATGAGAAAGAACAATCAGGTATCATATCCCTGCATGGCGATCAGACATCCTGAACGTCGACTTGCTCCGAACGTCAAGATCAACGACATGTACGCATTGTACAACAATGGGCATATGGATATCGAAGAGATCGCAGAAAAGATCGTAGCAGCATACGAAGGCTCAGAATGTGATACTTCCGATCTGGAATATCTTCAAACTGACCCCAAGAAGCTCTATGACAAGATCATTTTCCGGATAGTAAACTACGACAGAAACAGAGATAGCATTGATCAGTATCCGCACTTCAAGATACTCGACCTTGCAGTGATGTTCTGCCTGACAGTTTCGCTTCCGGGGAAAGATTCGGGCGATGTTAAGATCGACAATCGGATCGCATCGCTGCTCGAACTCGACGCCAAAGAGCTTTTAAAGTATGCAGTCGAGAACACACCGAAATTGTTCCCTATGTCCTTCAAGAATATTGATGAACTCATTCTGGACATACTTCGAAAGAACAATTTCCCCGAGTCGGCGTTTCCGTTGTTCGCTCGTGATGCAGAACTTGGGTGCCACTTCCCGATGAAGGTTCTCACGAATTCAATCGGGTTCTATGGAGCAGCCACAATCCTTTATCCCGGAGTCTTGGAAAAGGTAAAGGAGGCACTTGGCCAGGAATTCTACATCCTGCCTAGCTCGGTTAATGAGGTCATTATTGTGCCTCGCAATGAGAGTGGTCTTGATTTCTTCTGTGATATGGTCAAGGAAGTCAATCAGACGACGGTTCCGCCCGAAGAGATACTCTCGGACAGAGTTTATCAGTATCCGGAGGACTTTAAGGAATTGGAAACCTTTTTTGCTTAGTCATCAAAAAAACAGTCAGAGCCTTTGGGCTTTGGCTGTTTTTTCTTAGAAGAGTACATCTTCGCTATTTTTATCACACATCAACGTAAGATAGTATTTCCGCTAAAGCCCAACACTAACATGTTGTTTTGTTGTTTTGATGTGAAGAAGTAGAATGTAAGAATTACAACTGCTATAATATACATGGGTTAATGTATTGTAGTAGAGGAAGAGTGATTATATGGCATGGGTCGCTATTCAAAACTTTGGAGATATAAAGGTGATTATTTAATACGGATGACGTTATGCAGTATAGTATGACGGGCCTCATTTATTTGATCCAACATAGAATTATAACTAAGAGGGAGAGAAATGGTCAAAAAAGCGACTTGCAGAGTAAGATCTGAGAAAGAAGAAAAGAAAAAGAGTGAAAATAAACAAGATATAACACTAAAAGACAAAAGACACGAAAAATGGAACAGAGTTTCTGTGATTTGCACAGCCCTCTCCGCCCTCTTTTGTCTATTCACTTGGCTAAATGACGTTACATCCTATGAACGGCATACGAGTTCTGATATGTACGCAAAGGCAAATATGGGTGATTGTGATGCGCAGTTTTTTTTGGCTGACTACTATTATACCATAGGTGACTTTGCACAAAGCTTTTACTGGTATAAGCTTGCGGCGGAGGGGACGGCTGAAATTAGCACTTACGCAAAGAATAATCTTGCTATACTTTATATAAAATTGTTTAACTCCGAGGAAAACAAGGTATATAGCGAAGATGAAATTGATAAAGGGTACGTAAAGGGCCTAGAAGAGTATAAATCAGAAGAGAAAAAGAGGATTAACGATAAAATTGTGCGGTTGTTTGACGCTGCTTTTTCTGAAGGATTAGAGACGGCAGGGATAAATCTATATGCGTATATTCAACAGACGCCAGAAGCATATTTCCCCGGAATTAACTTAGAAGAGAAAAAAGAACAAATATATGATAAGATAAGAAAAGAAGAGAATTATTACAACCTTGATGATTTAAAGGTAGGGAAATATAAAGAAAGTGGAATTATAGAAAAATCTGTTCCGCTAACTTTATCTCAGGAAAAAGGAGATACTTACAAGTATGTATTCGATGAGGTAAAGTTTGAACTTGGGGAAGATTATAAAACAAAAATAACATACAAATATAAAGTGTATAAGAAAATTGGTGATAATATGTATGATTATCAATTATCTTATCCCTAATATGGATGACTATGGTTCAATCGTTTAACGGGAAGTATGGGCTACTTTGGCGATGATGCTCATCGAATAACCCTTTTCTCTTGCGTATATTGTACATTCTTTCGGAGGACGTCATAATATGCTATGGGCACATAAAAAAGCCAGCACCCTTTTTGAGTCTCTGATCTGTTTCCTGAATAATCTGAGTCTCAGAAAAGGAAGGAAATGTTATGTGGAGCAATTCGTGTAAAATCACCGCGTACAACTGGTCGTTGGAAAGTTCACATACGGTATTAGACAAATGGATTTCCTTTTTTGAGGGAACGCTATAAGCTCTGTTGTTAGGGTCATGTATAATCCTGTTATTCAATAAACTATCTTCATAAAAATGGAAAGAAATGTCGTTGTGCAAATCTTTATGGGTTTTCAATATTTTTTTTAGTATTCGTTCAACTTTCGCGTTATAATTTGCCCTTAATGCGTCGTCTCTTAAATCCATGCGTAATCCATCCTCCAATGATATTATTAAATTGATGTCAGTTTGCTCTATGGGAAAAACCCAATGCAATTATACTCGAAATAAGTTGCTTGCCAAGTTATTTGTAACTTGGCAAGCAACAGAAATTTGCAAAACAAAAACACGATTGTAAATCAGATAAGATGTAGCAAGTAAGTTCGTAATCTCTTTAATCAAAAGTCGCCATATACAAACAACGACAACCCCCGGTTTTTCTTTGACCCCTTTTTATTTCCCATACTTAATACAAACCTGCGAGAGTAGGAAAACAAAACAAAGGAGAATGGAAATGACACAGACAGAAGAAAGAAGAGAAAGATACGTCCAAATGACGTACGTCAAGGAGACGGCGACCGGCAAAGGGTTGAACCAGATCCTTACGATGGAAGAGACTGGCCCGAATTTCAAAGTAACAGAGGGCCGTGTAGACATCAAGATCGGAACCGGAAAACCACGCAGCTATTTCCTCCCCATTTCTCAGTGGGAAACGTTCTTGTCCACAAAGATTAATTGCGGCTGGATCATCACGAAGAAGCAGAGGGGAAGAGACCTAAAGAAGGCGGCATTTTCGGAAATTGAAGATGAATCTGTCCGGCAGATAGTGTCAGCTCTTATTATGTATACCAAGCAGATGATGAGCGAAAACTATACCGCCCGCGTTGAAGACATTTCGGATGAGATGATCGCGCTCGGAACACAGATCCTAAAAGACCTTTCGACCGGATACGAGAGGATGTCGGTAGCAGAGTATAATATTAAGCTTAAGACTCTCTTCTCGGCTATCCCGCGAAGGATCAAAATGCTCTCGGATCTTCTTGCGAAGGATAAAACGGAGCTTCTTAAGATCCTTGAGCGAGAACAGGAAACATTTGAGCTTATGACGGCTGCTGTAAAGTCGGCTCGCCTCGGGGTAATAGAAGGAAAGACCATTCTTTCGGCTAATCAGCTCGAATGGAGAGATGTTACTGACGAGGAGTACAGCTGGATCCGTAAGCTGATGAAGGGAAATGCAAATCGTCTCAACAAGGCATGGAGAGTCAAGAACCTTGTTACACAGAAAAGATTCGATGACTTCTGTGCAAAAGAGGGATTATCTGAAAAAGATGGCGGCATTTCTCACCTGTTTCATGGCAGTAAGCACGAAGCATGGTGGTCGATTGTCACGAATGGGCTTGTAATCGATCCGGAACGATTTGGAGCGGCTATAACCGGCAAGGCATACGGATATGGTACCTACTTTGCACCGGATGCGATCAAGTCTTTTGGTTACACCAGCATCCGCGGAAGCAAGTGGGCGAACGGTTCTTCTGAGTGTGGGTACATGGGAATATATAGAGTTGCCACCGGAAGCGAAGAGAAGAGGTTTTCCGGGTGCTGTAACAGCAGTCTCTCATGGAACAACCTTCAGAAAGAAAAGCCGGGAGCCTTGTGCACCTGGGCAAAAGCCCGTCACTCCGGTTTCATCATGGATGAAGTCATTGTGTACCAAGACTGTCAGGACACAATAGAGTATCTTCTTGAAGTCAGATGAAAACATAGGATCCGAAAGGGTCCTTTGTTTTTTTGGAAAAACAAGTTTTCTCCATACTTAAGACACACCTATGAAAATAGGTAAAACAAGCAAAGGAGAAAAAACATGAAGAAAAAGACTTTTTGCAGGATGGTCGTTGAAGCAATCAAAAGGGATTCAGAGATTGATGCGGAAACTGTGGAGATGTGCCAGGATGGAGTGAAGCACTTTGGCGCAAAGTTTTCCGGCCCTTTAATGGAACATGATGAGATCATCTGGTTTGACCCATTTATGTCGAGGCAAACAAGTTGCGAGGTAGCATCCATTGCAGCAAGGGTTCTGTCGGAACTCAATATAGACAGAATCACAGACGCAGATTGGGCGCATCTGTGCAGTAAAAAACTATCAGTTAGACTTACAAAGCCTAATGATCTTATTCTTGAGGGAATGGCTGTAAGGAAACCAATAGGGAAAATGTTCCTTGTACTCATGATGTATGATAGTGACGGAATTTATCGTCCCGTATTACAGGATGATTATGAGGACACTTTCGGAAACTTCTACAGACTTGAAGATGTATTCCGAAAGGCTGTAGAAAACATGAGGGTTGGCCTGACCTGGAGTTTGAAGTCTCGCCTAAATCATTGTTTAAGAGTCCAGTTCCAGATAGAACGGGACGAGCAGGTAAGAAAACTGCAACATGCAGCCCTTCTGGCAAAGATGGAGCGAAGGTTTGAAAAGACTCTGCGCAGACGATACGTATGCAAAAAGGAAGGGATAAGAATTTAATCTTCATCCATTACTTCAAAAAGAAGAGACGGTTTTTACGCCGTCTCTTTCTCTTGTTGATTAGCATCTCTGCGGGCCCTGGCGGATTCCTCCGAGGTCTGATATGCCCTTGCAAAGCAGCTTATGTAGAAGGCATCAACGGCCCTCTTCATGGCCTCGACTGCGGCAAGCCATTCGCTGTCAGTCAAGACAAAACTCTTCCTTGTCTCCATAGTTTTCTTCGATACCTGTACGTTTAAAAGTCCGTTTTCCTTTTTTACTACGGGAGCGTAGTAGTTTGAAATCTGAGCTTCAACGGGGTAATTCTGCCCAGGAATCCACGTCACTTTTCCTTCGTAGCAGAATGATCGTCCGGACTCGTCCGTCTTACGTGTCAAGGGACGTGCAGTCTGTTCGAACAAGACAAACGGTGACGTAGATTTCCCGGTCTCTTGGTCCTTCTTTTTGAACACAGACGGATCTAGCTTGCTCGCCTGAAGTATTGCCTCCATTTCCTGCCTATTATCAGGGTAATCGTCAACACCTTTTGCAAGAAAAGTGTATTGATTGTTAAGGAGCTGCGATCCGTTCTCGTAGTTTTCGCTGAGAATCTCGTAGGGAGTTTTCCCTTTTACTTTTCCCATACGGAACCTGACAGAAGTCACAAGTGGAGCATCCGGAAACTCCGGAGGGGGGAGTGCCTCACGCTGAAACGAACTTGCAAATGCTATATCCGTAACAGCTTTGATCCGTGGTAGCTCATCAATATGAATGTTCATGTAAGCCACCTTTTGTTCTGATTCCCTGTCGAGAATGGTAAACACGAATCTCGAAAAAGTATCATCAAACACTTTAAGCGGACTCGTCTCAAAGTCCGGGATCAAATGTGCCTCCACAGAGAAGGTTTTCTTTCTCACGATACTTACGATATCGTAAGGATATTTTGAAGCCATATAATCTCTCCTTTGCTGTTATTAGTCTTACGACTTGTCATTAGTATGTAAAAAAGATTCAAAATCAAAAAAACCTTGGAAAGATAAGAAATGTACATGCGCAAAAAGGAAACGTCCATAATTAAGGTATAAAGAAGACGAACGAAAAGACTTGAAAATCGCAACACAATACTATATACTTGTAGCAGATACAACAAAAAGCAACAAAAGACAATTAAGGGAGAGTTAGGAAAGAAAAGAACTGAAATCTTAAGAGTCACAGCGAAAAGCGTGAATGTATAGAGAAAATCTGTACTTAAAAGTTTGATCAAGAAACACACACGTAAAGATATGATAGAATTAAGGAAGGAGAAGGCATATGAGTGTTTTGACAGCTATGAAAGATAGGCTTGCGTTTTCCATATTTGCTCCAAAGGAGCTCAAGGTAAGGGAAAAAGAGCGGAGACCGCACTACTTTGGGAGAAGAAACAAGAGAATCCTTGAAAACCTCGAAGATGCCATAGAATACGAGAAGTGCTATAAGTTTGATGACGATCTGGCAAAAGAAGAGAGAAGAAAGCTCGAACAGAGACAGGCCATCGAAGCGGACAGGGCACGCAGGCAGGAGGAGTTCGCTAGGCTTGGGTACGAAAACCTTCGTGCTGAGGTGATATACTACTATAAGAGGCCAGGGGAAGCCTCCTGGGAAGAACCCGGAGAACTTGAAAACACGCAGATCTGCAGGACGTGCAGGGACGCATGTGGGACTTTGTGGATCTACTCGTACCACAAAGATGAGGATATCCTTAAGGCCATGTTTCCGGAGGAAACTGAAAAGCTCGCCGGTATGAAGATCCATATTGCGAACAGAAGAAAGCGGGAGTTACTCGATTCCATCTCTTGGGATAAGAGCGTGGTGGGATTCTTTGCAACGCTTGACGCTGAAAAAGTGGTTGTAGTTTAGTAATATTATGCATAAGAAGTGAAGAGAGATTCAATCGAAAGACAATAATAGATACAGCACCTAAATATATCAGATAAAGATTAGATTACCTAGCAGGACTTGGGAGAAAGGAATAATCCAATTATAAATTGGATAATACGTGAAATAAAAAAATGGATAATGCTTTATTAACACAGATCATTACGGCCGTTGTGAGTCTTGTCAGCATAATTGCAACAAGCATTGTTTCAATTGCTTTAAGTAAGAGCAATCACAAACAAGAATTGGCGAGATTAGAACATGATTATCAATTGAAGCAAATTGATTCCTCTATGCAAGAAAAAAGGGAATGTTACAGAGACGTTTGCAGAATTATATCAAGGGTAAAAGAGTTAGTATTTAACTTGTCGGTTGAAGCTCACAAGCCAGTTGATGAAGAGAACTTATTGGAATACGGCAAAAAAAATGAAAAGCAGATTAAAGAGTTATATGATATTATGAATACGTTTAAAGAACAAACGGCCGATGCATATTTTGTATCATCATGGCTGAGTGATTATTTTATTACGTGCTTCCATGTCATTCTTAACAGAATAATTATGGAAAGTTGCGAAAACGGAGATCCAATAGGTTTTTTTAGATCCGAAAGATCAACAGATCTTCTTCTTGCGCTGGAGCGTATGGAATTCAACATTTTTGAACAAGCACGGAAGGAGCTTGGATTTTCTAAAAATGACGGCGGGGAAATCATTACGCTGAATTCGTTAAACAATGAAAGCAATGGTTGTATATTAAAAAAGACTAATGGCGAGGTCGTTTTGTTTGCAGGAGCAATAACAAAAGAGCCACCGACCGACAATTCCCTTGAATTCTGGACTGATGAGTTTGGTTATGTCTTGATAGACAACAAGACCTTTCACGATATAGAAGAAGCCGCAAAGTATTTTATGGGGAATAAAGAAAAATATGAAACCAAACAGATTTGCAAACTATAAGGGAACCAAAAGGAATCAATTATAAAATTACGTTTTTCAGAGGAGGTTATCAAGTGTTGAGTTTTGTTTCATTTGTGGTGGGTGTTCTCAGCGGCCTGTTTGTAGAATTTGTAATAGTTAGACAAATAGATGCGTGGAGAGCAAATAAATCAGATTATAGCGGAAAGTGGCGGCAACGCATCTATGAGGACAATGACTTTGAATATGCAGGTGAAGTCATAAAAGAAGATGTTTACAATTTGCAATGCTATGAATCGAATCGTTTTTTTAAAAACAAATACATAAACAGGATGAATATAAATATACGAGGTACAATTGAAAGAGAAATCCCACCGAATCAACAACGTGAATGGAGATTTATAGGCTATATTGCAGATGATGTTATCACAATCCTGTATGAACCGACCAACAAAAGAAAAAAAAGCCGCGGGTGTATTTATCTAAAAAAAGTTCGTGATGAGGTCACTGCAAACGATTATTTTCGTGGTTATTATTTAGAAGAACACGATGATAAGGGAAACATTGATAAAATTCCGCTAACATTGACTAAGGAAGAATGATTATATGGGCAAAGAATATGTTCTTTTTGATTGGGATAACACTGTAAGAAGAGGATATACACTTTTTTCATGGATTGATTATCTGTGTAATAATGATGTTATAGAAAAAGGATTCAAAAACGAAATTGCTAAAGTACGATTGCAATATAGTATGAATTCAATTACTCACGATCAGTATGCTAAAATTGCTTGTGAGAAATATGCAGAAGCGCTCAAAGGCATTTCCGAAAAAACCGTTCTTAAAGCAGTTTCACAGTATATTGAATTAGATAAAAAAACACTATTTTCGAATATTGGTTCCTTATTCGATGTTATACGTAACAAAGAGGTTGAGATTATTGTAATTAGTGGTGCGCCGATACTTGTTTTATCAAGTTACCAAAAGGAATACCATATTGATAAAATCTACGCTTTTAAAGAAACAGTAAGAGATGGCATTTTTACGGGTAGAGTGGATTACAACTATGGCTTTGATAAAAGGGTTAAAGTTCAAGAGATTATCAATTATTATGGGAGGTTTCCTTTGATGGCTTTTGGTGATTCTGTTTCTGATATACCCATGTTAGAATGTGCATCTCATCCATTTTGTGTGGGTAATGGATTAGAAGGTTTCAGAAATATCACGATAACAAAAGACAATAGAATTCCGCAAAGGGTTCTGGCTACTATAGGGCGTATATTAGAGGGTCGACCTGTTAAATGAAGCAAATGCAAAATCAATGTGAAAGTCGCTTTGGAATTCTAAATTCGCAGAGAATTTGGAAAATAGGGCGGCTTTTTCTTTTATGAAAACCGTTGGCAGAGAGTTTCGAACCCTTAATCAAGAAGTTCTCCACACCGAATTAAAGGGATCTTGTAGGAAATAGCGTGGAAGAAAACATGAATTCTATTTTTGATGTCGAAGCTAATCGCTTGTGAATGTTGGGCGGTACGCACGCGATGAGGATCGGAAAGAATATCGCTCAGGTCACTGTAATAGGTCTTTCACGACTACACCGGGTAATGTAAATCTTCGCGTCCCTAAGCTCAAAGGGTTTACCTTTGAAACCATAACAATAGAGCGCTGCAAGCGAGGTAAGAACAGCGCTGAGAAAGCTCCGATCGAGATATACTTGGTAAGTGTTACTGTTCGCTGGGTAGAGGACATCACAGAATTATTATAGGGTCCAAGGTAAGACAGCAAAAAGCATTCTACACTCACAAGGGTCGAGCTTGTTTCTTGAAACCCAATCTTTTCTCCATACTCCTTTTATACCTATGAAAGTAGGCAAATAAAAACAAAGGAGAACTACAATGGAGAAAATCATCGAGATGCCCTATGTCAAGGGCATGGAAAGCAACTATCGACCTGCTTCACAGTACCGTGGAGCGGGAAGGTGTCAAACAGCCAGGGCGCACGACCTTGGGTTTTCGACTGAAAAGAATGAGATCTTTGATAACGCGGTTTCAAAACTTGACGTCATCAGACTCTTCTATGCGGGAGAGCTGGAGATCGAGGAAATCTCGACAGACCTCATGAGCCAGGGAATAGAAAACCCTCTGGAGCAGAAGAAAGCCGTAAGAGATCTTCTAAGGTATCTCATGGGTCAGAGCAAGAATGACAAGATCACGGTAACGGAAACCCGTTACTTCGTCGTAAACGGAGAAAGAGTGAAGGTCTCCCCGACGCTTGTCTTTGAGCGTGACAATGAGATTGAAGTCGTGACAGTCCGTACGGGTAAACCTACCGTTATGCAACGCGGCAAGAAGCGCGACGCATCCGTAGAGAGTAGTCTTGAGATGTTCTTTAACCTCATCTATGCAAGAAGCCTTGTGAAGAGCGGGGAAAAGAAGATCGTAAAATCAAGTTTCCACTTCCTCCGTAAGAATACGGATAAAGGTGGAATCGCATCTCATTATGACAGCGAGTTCTACGGTGCTCCTGCAGATGGAAATGTCGTGACCTTGAATGGCGGATGGCATAAGGGCGGTGACTCGCTTTACTCAAAGTCGGATGAGGCGTATTTGGCGCAGCTTACCGGATTTCTCGAAGGAATACCGGCAGAACAGTGCAGTGAAGACGACTGCAAGAACTGTTCAAACAAAGCAGCATGCAAGTACCAAAAGTCGCCTGACAGGCATGAAGTGAAAGCGAAGAAAAAAGGCGGGAAGTTCGAATACTCGCCCGTTCAAAGCGCGATCATAGACTGCCGAGATCCTTTTATCCGTGTAATTGCAAAAGCGGGTACCGGAAAGACGGAAGTTCTGACAGAAAGATCAAAGCGCATCATCGCGAGCGGAACGGCGCCGAAACGAATGCTGCATGTGACTTTCACAGACGCTGCAGCAGGCGAAATGAGGGAACGAATCGTTGCCAAATGCATGGCTGAAGGCCTGAGCGTTACCGAAGAGGATGTGGAGGTTATGACGTTCCATTCTCTTGGATTTAGGCTCATCTGTCGTAATTACGAGGAACTTGGGTTCTCTAAGGTTCCCGTAGTCATCGATAAGGATGACGTCCTCAAAAAAGACACCGTCGATAGGATCTTAAGGGAATATGATTTTTACACTCTTGAGAACCAGTATAACGCCCTTGACTGGACGCTTAAGTGCTTCTCGCTCATTAAGGGAAATGAGCTTGATACAAGCGGAGAAACAAGAGCGTTATATGATGCACTCTCAGCAGCTGATTGCGGCTGGGGGAATTTCTTATCACAGGCAGATGTACAGAAAATATACATTATGTACGATGAGTACGACGAGACCTTGAAAAGAAATTCCTGGATCACATATTCAGACATCGAACCGATGATGAATAGGATCCTTGAGATGCATCCCGAACAGGCAGAAGAGCTTGGCTATCGGTTTGTCACGGTAGATGAGTTCCAGGACAGTAACGATGCTCAGATGAGGACGATCAAAGCACTTATAAGTACGAGCTGCTTTGAAAGCCTTATGGTAGTCGGAGACGATAACCAGAGTATTTATGGCTTCAGGAACACTTCCCAGGAGATGTTCCTTCATTTCTGGGACAAGCTCGGGGTTGTTGGAACGGACTTCCGTCTTACCGATAATCATCGTTCGACACCGCAGATCCTAACATTCGCCAATGAGTACATAGCTCTAAATAAAGAACGTGATGAGACGATCATGACTGCAGTAAGAGCAAACGGTCACAGACCGAATGTACAGGCGTTTTGGGATCCGAAGGACGAAACGAAGTTCGTCTGTGAGGTGATTGAGAAGGCGTATGAGGAAGGAACGCCCTATGAAGACATGGCTATCATGGCTTTTAAAAGGACAGACCTTACAAAAGTCGCCCAAGCGCTTTCGGAAAAAGGGATCCCCTGGATCACTAAGTATCCGATGCCGCTCATCGAGAACAGCCGAGTTCAAGCCGCAATCAAGCTGGGACTTGCTTTTTATCAGCCTGAGGCAGAAGAGCTTTATTTTGATTTTGTAATATGTCGCAATGACGGGCAGATTTTTGAAGACAAAACAAACGCTGAGATTAAGGAAGAGGTGTTTGCTCTCAAGGACGAGTGGTTAGACATGAACGAATATGATCTTCCGTATCAGCGTAAGCTCTTTCATGAAAGGCTTGAGGAACTTCGGGGGACCGATGAACTTTATGATGCCTTCCTGGAACTCCTTTACGAAAAGGAAGACATACAGTCGGAACTTGAGTACATCGTAAAGTTCAGAAAGTTCGGTGAAACCGTGGCAAGAAAGCTTAATCAGAACTACAGAGGTGTGGTTCTGACAACGGCACACTCATCCAAAGGGTTGGAGTGGCCTATGGCCATTGTTTCAGTAAGCTCGTTTGACAATGAATACCTCCACAAGGGGAAATCTGAGTCGAACATTGAGGAGCGTAGACGACTCCTGTATGTTGCCATGACAAGGGCCAGAGACAGCCTTTTTATCACCGGCAACTACAAGGCTTTCGGAAACAAGAAAGATGGCTATACCTACAATCAGTTTCTTGCGGAACTGTATGGGGTAGCAGGTAAGTCCTTCAACCCGGCGCAGGCAGAGTGGGAACACGAAGAAAAAAAGAAGGAGAATAAACCGCAAAAGGTTTCGAAAACACAGCTTGCAGCTGCAGCACAGATAACCCACGATAGCGGTATGACTCCGGAGCAAAAGGAAGAGTATGAGAGGCTCATTAAAGGAGCAACACAGATCTCTTTCGCATCTTAAATGATTAATCCATAAAAACAAGAGCGTGG
>JAEEGL016750121.1_pt1 | contig 18062 bp, 10 predicted proteins | sample 9134231 | NCBI WGS metagenome assembly JAEEGL01 (sample SAMN16246548, study PRJNA631951) | gut metagenome | biome: gut microbiome; feature: rumen; material: fiber-attached | host: Bos | place: Iran: Karaj | collected 2018-10 | reverse complement strand
GTCATCGGACATAAAGATGACGGAACGCCGATCTACAAATCCGTGTTCGCAAAATCGCAAAAAGAGTTGATGCCATTGCTCCATAGCGCTATCGATTGCTATCGCGACGCGGACCTGAGCGAGCAGGGAAACGTGACGCTCGCCGAATGGATCGGTCAATGGCTTGTGACCTACGCCGGACCATCGCTGCGGGATAGTACCGTCCGCGGGTATCGAAGCGACATCCGTAAACATATCGAACCGGCACTCGGCAGTAAGATGCTTCGCTCTATCACACAGCGGGACGTTCAGAAATTCTATAACGCGCTGGGCCGGAAGACGTACAAAGCCGGCGACGGAACCGAACGTAATCTTTCAGAAGCCACCGTGCGCGGCGTTCACATGCTGCTCCACGAGATCATGGAGGCGGCGGTGCGGTCCCGGCTTATCGTAAACAATCCGACCGAGGGAACGGTGATCCCGAAGCTCAACCGTCAGCCCATGAACATTCTGAACGAAGAACAACTCGACAGATTCATGGAGGCGATCCGCGCCGAGCCGCTGTGGTACGACTTCTTTTACACGGAGATCACCACCGGCCTGCGCCGCGGCGAGATCTGCGGACTCAAGTGGTGCGACCTCGACGCGGAAAGCGGAACGCTGAAAGTATGCCGTTCCATTCACGCGGTCCCCGGCGGTGCGCTCGAAGTGGGCGAGACGAAAACCGAAAAAGGAACTCGCACGATCCTGCTGCCTCCCAGCACGCTTCACGTGCTGAAGGAGCGACGCAAGACGGCGATGACCGAGTGGATCTTCCCCAGTCTGCTGGAGCCGGAGAAACCGACGTCCCCCAGCGCAGCATATCATCGGCTGAAGGTGATTCTCAAAGGGGCGGGTCTGCCGGACATCCGCTTCCACGATCTGCGCCACACCTTCGCCACCCACGCCATGCGAAGCGGCGTGGACGCCAAGACGCTGTCGGGAATCCTCGGCCACACAAACGCCAGCTTCACGCTGGACAACTACACCCACGTTACAAATGATATGCAAAAGAACGCCGCCAACATCGTCGGCGGCTTCATGGAAGAATTATTCGGAAAGGAACTGAAACCATGGCAAAACTGATAGTGAGATACGCGCCGTCTGAGCTTCTGTCTGTAGATAACCTCAACGAGCTGCCTGATTCCGATTGGGACTGGCGCCTTGAGTATATCGGAAGACCCGGATACATCGACGTATTCGAAAGCCAATACAAACACAAGGGAGAGATATTCATATACCTCGGCTGCTTTGACGGAAATCAAATGACCACCGGCTTCGGAACAATCGAAACCGGTGACGATCACTTGACTATCACAACAAAGAACAGCCGATATGAGTTCAGAATCGGGAAGGAGTATCATCCGTGGCAAGAAAACGCAAACAAGGAGAAGGGACCCTCCGACTGAGGAAGGACGGCCGCTGGGAGGGAAGGATCGTCACCGGCTACAACGAGAAAGGCGCGCCCGTCACGAAAAGCGTTACCGCCTTGTCAAAAGCGGACTGCCAGGACAAGCTGGAGAAGCTGAAAACCTCTCTCGGCATCGTCACCGGCAGGGTAAAACCGGACATGTCATTCGGAGAGTGGATCGACCTGTGGTACAAAACCTGGTCCAAGCCCGGTCTGCGGATCACAACGCAGCAGTGCTACGAAGACAGGATCTACAATCACATTATCCCATGCCTTGGTGAAATCCCGCTTTGCAAGCTGACCCAAACCGACCTCCAACAGTTTTACGCGGAACTGAAACGGAACGGTCGGCGCGTCCACCGGGATCTGTTCGGTCCCGGTCTGTCGGACCGCATGGTACGGTCGTGTCACACCACCTGCCGGATCGCGCTGGAAAAAGCGAGGGTGGAGAGACTGATCCGTGTGAACCCCGCAGTCGGATGCAAACTGCCGCCGAAGAAGGCGCGGGAGATGCAGGTGCTCTCTCACGAGGAGATGCAGCGGTTTCTGATCCAGGCGAAGGAGGACGGCTTCTACGAGATGATGCTCCTGGAACTGGCGACCGGCATGCGGCGCGGAGAACTCTGCGCGCTTCAGTGGGACGATCTCAATCTCCGGACAGGGGAACTGCATATTCAGCGGCAGGTGATCCACGTTGCGGGCTCACTTCACGTATCGCCACCTAAGACAAAAAGCTCGGATCGGGTCGTGATCCTGCCTCCGGCGGTGCTGACCGTGCTGCGGGAACTGAAGGAGCAGACGGATTCCCGCTGGATGTTCCCGTCACCGGTAAAAGAAGACGCTCCGCTGGATCCGCAGAGCGTCTATCGAAAGATGAAAAAGGTGCTGGCGCGGGCACAGTGTAAGGACATTCGCTTCCATGACCTGCGCCACACCTTCGCAACGACGGCGCTTGAACACGGAATGGACGTGAAAACGCTCTCCGCCATCATCGGGCATATTTCGTCGGCTACGACGATTGATATCTATAGCCACATCACTGGTGCAATGCAACGTCAGGCTGCGCAGAAGATCGAACGCGGAATAGGCCACAGCGAGGCGTATGAGCCCCATGAGACGCTGGCCGACCAACTTCCCGCCGAAGACGGAAAACCGCCCGTAAACCCACCGTTCGCCCCGTACAAGGGCAAGGTGCGCAAGCCCGGCACCGGCGGGATCTACGAGCTGAACGACCACCTCTTCGAAGGCCGTTATTCCCCCACCAACGCACATGGCAAACGCGAAGTGCATACGGTATATGCCAAGACGAAGGATGAATGTGAGGCGCTGTTAGAGCAGATGATCGCCGAGGTGCGGGAGCGGATAAAGGAAGAGAAGCGACAGATGAAAGTGGAAGTGGCTGCGGGCAAATGAGGCTTTTCCTGAAAAATTAATACTCATTTTAAATGCGCAACCTCAAAACAAGGAAAATCCTGGCGCCTCAAGGGCTGTGTCGCTATAAACAAAGAACTAATTGCTGAGAATTATTGACCTGATTTAAGAGTAAGAGTAAGAGCGTGTATTCCGCTTCATAAAACCCTTACGGTTGTTATCTCCCACAACACTTTTTATACTTTTTTCCACTCCCACAAGGGCAATCTTCATTCCTGCCGATTTTACTCCCATATTTTAGCTTATATGCTGTTAATCGCCGTTCAGCTCTCTCTTTTCCTTGTGAAAACAATTCCGCAGTCCGATCAAACGGTATTTCGTCTTTTTTGTATAAGTGAAAAACAACATTGGTTATTTCTTCGGCAATATCGAACTCGAGACATAGGAGTACACGATCCTCGTCGCCGTTCCAAAGCATAGTTGACATAACATAATCTGCCTGTTCAGTTGCTGAAGCAATGGTGATACCTGGCTGGTTTATAAAACAGGTATATCTCAAATCTGTTGGAAGTCGTCCGGCTGAGCTTAAGGCTATGTACGAATGGGTTTCGAGTTGCCGATTCAGGGTATATTTGATTTCGTTACAAAGCTCTTCTTTTGCATCTTGAGAAAAATCCAGAAGGTAATTTGAGATCACGACCTTATTATAAATATTTGATTTCTCTAAAAATTGAATAATGCTTTCTATGATTGGCGGGAGCTCCTGTTTCGGCTTGTTTGGTTTCAGTTCTGGGTGATATAGTTTTCCAAAAAAAATGTCAAGATCTTCACGATAGCCAATTACTGAGATTGAAGAAAATTCGTTAGCGTCTTCGAAGTCCATATGATAGCAGTTGCGCTTTATATATAGGCCCAAGTGATCAAGTTCGTCATTTGTAGCAAGTTTAGCCACATTTGTAGCTGCACGACGTTGTTTTAGAAAGTGCAGGAATTTTAATGGTGATTCAAAATAGTGTGCATATATCATCAGATCATCAACCGATATGCTTATTGCCTCACATTGCAGTTTTAGGAAACTAAGCTTTTCTGCTTTTGAGGCAAATTCATTGATATTGTCAATTGTGACTGATAACATATAGACATCTGATAATGCTGCTTTCGCTATACGAGCCTTTTCTTCACCGCTTTCCGTGTAGAGAGTTGATGTGTCGTTTGAAAGCAAATAATCGTATGTTCGCTTACACTGTAAATCGGGCTCTTCAATCAGCTTTTTATAAGATTTTATATGTTGCTCATGGTCTACTAGTGGCGCAGTATATACGAACGATCCTGCCTTAACTTCAACAATTATCGCAACATCATAATAAATGACCAACAGATCATTTTCAGAGAGCTGTTTCTTTGATTTGCCTTTCGGGTAGTAATTGTTGTAATAAACTGTACAACCAGGTAAAAGGCTTTGAAACAATTCAGCAACCATTTTTTCACTTGCTTCTTTTTGAACGGCGTTCCAGTTATACCCATTGTCGAGCCTTGAAACTGTCTTTTGGATTGTACGGTAAAAATTATCTATAAATGAATAGTAATCAAAGCAGTAATACTTACCCTCAATCTCAATAAACGGGCGCTTCTGGATGGGAAGGTCAATGATCGGCCAACCTGGGTACTTCGGATGTTTAAAAAAAGAAGAATCTGCTCCTAAACCATAAGATAGTTCTCGTGCAAATTGTTCTGGCCATCCTGTAATACTACAGACATCATTTAATGTGGTTCCAAATAAACTGTCTAATAGTTGGTGTCCGGTTTCTCTCTGACCTTCAATTAAAGATTCGCGCTCGTCTTCCGCTGTATCTAAGAATGTATTATACATTCTACCGAGTTCATTTAACGGCTCTATCCGGCCTTGGGATAGGGCATATTGCAATTTGTTTATCCCCTCGATAATGTCCCCGCTGGTAATATGGAAGATTTTTTCGAACTCCTGGCTGTGTGGCGTAAGCAGTTTTTCAAAGTACTCATGCTCGATAAACTGATACCTTTTTCCGCGGACTTGATACATTAATTGAGCTTCGAATAATTCTTTATGCAAGTCTTCCTCGAGTATTCCGGCTTTTCTAGTCAACGCTCCGTATGCAACGTAGTAATTGTTTATTTGGATAAAGAGATCAGATATGTCTTTGCTGATTTCAAAAAACATTTCTGATGGATCACCATCATTTCTATTATCACTCTCGGGGCAAGAAACGAGTATGCTTTGGATGTACTCGGCCATTCTTTCGGTAGAAACATACTCCAGCCCAATTTGCTGTGATTCCGATGTGATGCCAACCATACTTCCTAATGTCTGTAATTGAGCAAATGTGAGTAATTCTAGCGGATTGCACATCAATACTTCATCGCGAATTCTACACACCAAGTGATCAATTTGATCTTTGATGTGCGGACACTGGTTGACAAGTTCATCCATAATCTGCTGATGCACTTCAGGGCTCATAATATTCTTTTGAATAATGCTATTCCCTATACGCGCTACTTCAAACAAACCATTGTTATAGTAATCGTCAGGTTTCCTTTTCATGGAGAACCTCCATTTCTCTGCTATTTATCTATTACGTCTAATTAAGAATAACAAACCTGCTTCCTTGAGGGTGCAGGTTTGTTATTCTTTGTCGTGGTGCGAATATCGATAACGGACTTGACTAAAACACATTTTTACCGCAGCCGAACAGCCCATATTCAAGCGCAAAATCACTCGATCGCACATTTTTGTTTTCCGCCAAACAGCGATATAATGAAGTCGCAAAGGAGGAATTGCACTATGAAAGATAATTTGAAAGACGTGGGAATTTGGGGTCAAAGGCACTATCAGTACCTAAAGGAGAATCACCCGACAACCGTCAATGTCATGAGAATGAAAGGGACGTTGAACTCTTATCTGCGCGAGGTCAACGAGCAGGCGGATGAAATGACTTTTCAGCTGGTAAAACAACTTGCCAAGCAGGAAGGCGTCACCGAAGAATTGAAACGCCGTGACCAAATGGCGTGGGTCGGCGCCATGAACAATATCCGCGAACGGGTCAATGAGATCGTGCAGAACGAGGTGATCTTAGTATGACACCGTTGGAAGAATTGTGGTACGGAAACATAAATCCGCATGAGGAGTTTTTGAATCATAATCGGCAGCACAAGAAATTACTTTCACTTGTTTGTAGGAACCGGGACGAGTTGAGCGCCATGTTTACCGAACGTCAAAACGAAACTCTCGACAAATATGACGCTACTGTCAATGAGATGCACTCTCTGTCGGAGCAGCTTGCGTTTCGGTACGGTTTCTCCCTCGGGGTTCGGCTAATGATGGAAAGCATATCTATCGACTTGACAACAAACAAATAATACCAACGAACAGCGGGGCTTCGGCTCCGCTGTTTACAATTGATATACCAAAATTTTAGTTGTAATTCCAATTATATTATTGCTTTTTGTCGAGATTAGTGTTATAATAAGTTTTAATGGGAGAATTACTGAATAATATGACAAGAGTGATGGAGGATTAAAAATGTCAACAAGTTATAAAAAATTATGGCACCTATTGATTGATAGAAATATGAAAAAGAAAGATCTTCAAGAAAAAGCACACTTGACGCAATACCAAATGTTTAGACTGAATCATGATGAGGATATAACGACAGATATTGTTGGACGAATATGTACAGCTTTAAACGTCAAAGCGGATGAAATAATGGATTTTATTCCAAATGATGATCCAAAATGAACTTGTTATTTTTAATTTAGTTTTTTTCTGAAAGCACATATTCGGTTGTTTTATAAAGCATTTGTTTAACAACAAATATAAAAGCGTTTTGTGATGAGGAGAATCTATGAGTTATAGGGATAAAATAGACAATTTTTTAAAGAATCCTGAAACCCGTCTTCTTGGTCAGATAGATATAACTGACAACGAATATAAAGAACTAATATCTTACACAAGGAACAGGGTGCTATATCTTCAATTCCAAACTATCGCTCCCGCTGACATATATCTTTCCGTGGCACTTGTACAAATAGCAATTAGGAAATACTCTGATGGAAACTACTGGGATTACTTTAAATCAGAAATAGATCCCAACCTACCGTCTTCACGAACAAATTTGGTTGGACAAGTTTTCGCAGCCACTTTAAGAAAATACCATCTATTTCAAATTGATAGAGAAGCTGGTGCAAAATATGCTTATGTTGAAAACATAAAAGCACATGCATTTGTTCCAACTAATTATCTGCATGGTTATTTTGATTTTCTTTTTGCTTTTTATGATAGAAACCTTCTAAGACAGTTGCCTGAAGATATCTCAGAAGATTTTTCCGAAATGTCTGAGTTTTTCTCAAGTACACTAAGAGAAACTAGTGACAGTTTCGTATTGAGGAATCTGGACAACAAGCCAGCAAAATCCTACAAGCTCTTAAAAGCCACGCGAACCCTGTTTGCCCAAGGCGATCCTACGGTTCTTTCAAAAGAAATCTATTCTCATCTTAAGATAATTGACGATTATTACTATGATGGCTTGCTAAAGGCAAGAGACAATCGATTTGCAGCAGGTTTTTCAGAGTGGATTAAGGCAACCTCTGAACAAATTGAGAATAACAAAAAGGGAAATAGAAGACGTAGCGATGTCTTCTATCGCAAACCGTATTTCTATGTTGATCGTAGAACGGGAATATCATACCTGATCATCCCAGAACAAAAAATCCGCAATGAAGACTACGAGGGGGCAGCATATGTTGACATCACTACCGAAAGCTTGCATCGGAAAGAACAACTAAGCCTATATCGGGCATTTGGTATATTAGTTTCAGAACCGATCAAAATCCCGGTTACCAATCTATTTGAGGAATACCAGATAATCATCTCATCAAAAAATGAGAGGTTATTTACGATACCCAGAGAGAATTATCGAATATTTGATGAAGAGTTTTATGAGACACCCAAACTTCGTAATGGACAGAACTATCTGTTGGTAAAAAAAGCAACTGTAGTTCGAGGTGAAAAACCGGTCTATGTCAACGAAGCATATCCTGACTGGAGTGAGTACTCTTTCGCTGACATTGATGATAAAAGTGTAATTTATATTGATAATATCCCAGTTTCTACTACAGGAAGTTTCGTTGTGGGGGCGGACTATGCTTTTGTGTCTAGAGAGTATGAACTCTATGATTTTGATCGTAGGGTTCAGACTGCTTATAAACATCCCACGATTTCATTTACGGTATCTAAAGATGCCTTGGACGGGTGCTTTATTGTAGTTCGTGATAAACGTATGTCTGTCAAGGACAATGCAGCATCTATTGTTGAACTACCCGGCGAAAACGACAGATGCGGCGTGACTATGATTCTTGAAGATTTGGTTTTCGACCATGACGGACTATACCGTATCATCCTCGATGAACCTCGAAAAGCACATAAAGAGCTTTGTAAGTATGTATTATTACGCTCCCTCAGATGTCATACAGAGAAACGCAGATACATTTTTGCTGATGAAGCACTTATTACGGTTTCCGGCGACTATGATTTCAAGCCAATCAATTGTAAAGAAGTTGGAGATGGGTACAACTATATTCTTTCCCTGGATGAAAATGTGGAATGTGCCGACTTCTCTCTATGGATTGATGAGCATGATTACACGGTGAAAGTACCTGTATTGGTATTCAAACATGGGTTTGAAGGAAACTTGAGGTCATCAAGACCGGAATATCTTTGGCACACGGAATTAAAAAACGATTTGTTTATTTCTATGCCAGGAGCAACAGAGGCAACAGCATATATAGCATCAAAGGATATCAGAATTAACGCACAAGGTACTTCATTAGGAAATGGTGTGTTCCGCTTTGACCTTTCTGCTATTGCTCAAGCTATACGCACAAACGATCACCCATATAACTATATTTCTATCAAATATACAGACAACACGTGTCGCACTCTCAGTTTGTATAGGGTGCTTAACAGGATCTTTGTTTCAAAAGCAGATGTCTTCTTCGATGAAGAAAATCGCGTTGTAGTAAATGTTGACTATGAAGGGAAAAATGATCTTGTATTGAGGTTTTGCGAAAACAATACGGAAACCGTGGTTGTTGAGCGAACAGTAACAAATGGGATAAATGCATTCCCTGAATTATCCGGAGATGGGCTTTATACAATGCATATGCTGGAGGTAACCCCGGATCCATTTGGGTTTGCTTCAACGGAAAGGGAAATCGGTTACCCCAAGAGAGGCATAGGTGCAATTGATTTAGAGGATATTTCGAACTGTAAGATTATGCTGGTTGGAGCATCTCAAAGTGGCGTGAGGCTTAAGTTCGATTATTCTTATGGCTTGTTTAATCTTAAGCGGATAGATGAGTATACGTATCGAGGAACTCTAACTGAACAGAAGAGACAATCACAATCTGGAACAAGGTATAAGGTAAATACTGTAGCGGAGAATGCACTTATAGAGTGTATCCCGGATCAAGGAAAACTTGTCGTAATATCTATACAGACAGAATATGAAGAAGATGTATTTGATCCTATTTACTATGATAAAAAACTGCGCAAATATGTTTGTAGTGATGGCGTCCTCGATAATGATTATACTCGATATATAGCCATGTATGACGATGAGGCAGTTTTCGAAACTGAAGTTCGGAGGATAAAGTAATGTTATTTCGACCGGCAGAGAGCTCAAAAGAGATCGTAAATTTCTATCGGCGGTATCTTTTGTCAACATTTAAGACCAACAAAGAATACTACAATAGGCAGATGGAAGAGCAGCTGTCACAAGATGGTACTATTGCAAATGGGCCGTTCATTAGCATGAGCGATTCCTATGCAAAGGATAGAAGCATACGAGAGCTTGTTCAAGAAGGCGTTCTATGCGAGTCAATGCTGAAGTTAACAAAACTTCATCCGGACAGAAAACTGTATAAACATCAGGTAGAAGCTATACGTAAGGCTGTATCCAATAATAATCTCGTTATTACAACAGGTACAGGATCAGGTAAAACAGAATGCTTTTTAATACCTGTCCTGAATCAATTGATGCAAGAGAAAGAAGCAGGAACACTTGGTGCTGGAGTTAGAACACTGATCATTTACCCGATGAATGCCTTGGTCAATGATCAGATCAGAAGGCTTAGGGAGATATTTGAAGACTATGCTGACCAGGATATAACGTTTGGTAAATTCACTGGCGAAACAGAGAATAAATATAGTGTGGCAAGAAATATATTTATCGAAAGAGAAGGAGAGGAACCCCGGAAGAATGAGTTGATCTCTCGTGAACAAATGAGAGATACGCCCCCAAATATTCTCATTACAAACTACGCTATGCTCGAGTACTTGCTTCTGCGACCGGGTGATAACGTATTCTTTAATTCTGAAAATGCTGAAAAATGGAGGTTTATCGTTCTTGACGAGGCACACACATATGGAGGGGCGACTGGGATTGAGGTAGGTTCTCTCCTGAAACGAGTCACCGCCATGCTGGGGAGAAACGATATTCAATTTGTTCTCACATCTGCAACGCTTGGAGGCAAGGATGATAATCCTAAAATTGTCGGCTTTGCAGAAGCTCTTTGTAATTCAGAGTTTACACCGGCAGGAATAATACGATCAGTTACGATTACTCCAGAAAGGCCAGATCGTACTGAAAAGCTGGATTTTAATATCTATCGTGAAGCTGCTATTAGGATAAGGGATAATTACCCATCAGAGGAATTGCTACAATGGCTTCGCTCTCAAGGAGTTGTAATCATTGAGAAGGATACCATAGAAGAATCATTAGAGAATACACTCTATAATATGATCCTGCATGATTCCTTCTACTATGAAGTTCGGAAGTGCCTCCTTGATCAGACAAAACCGTTAAATCAAGTTGCAGTTGAATTGCGTACGAATACCAACGATCTCGCTGATTTTATAGCTGTAGCCTCAAACGCTCAGATTAATGGGGATAAAATATTTGAAGCGAGATATCACATGTTTTTACGTGGTATCGAAGGCGTGTTTGTTACGTTAGCTCCAAGTAATAAACTGTTTTTGAAAAAAATGGAGACTTATAAGGAGGATCCATTTTCAGATGATATAGGCTTCAAAGCATATGAAATATCCTTCTGCCATAATTGCGAAGCAATCTTCATCGTTGGACAAACAGACAACGAAGGACATCTTATCCAGCTATCAAAGATCAATGATGAATATGAACCAGAAGTATATTTGATTGATGGAGACTATGATCCTGATTCCGATGAGAAAGAGGAAGAGGAAAAGGATAATTATTATTTGTTGTGTTCTAAGTGTGGTTCTATAACACGAGAATCATCTCTCGGGGGAATGAGCTGTGGACACGAAAAGCGTTTCTATAACAGAATAATAAAAGTGAAGGACAAAGGTGAAATCCTTCACAGTTGTCCATGTTGTCATGCGGTTAATACTCAGAGAAGTATTTTGCGCCCATATTTTTTGGGAAATGAAGCGGCAACTGCTGTCATTGCAACTGCATTATATGATGTGCTACCCGATACCAAAGTGACAAAGAAAGTAGTCACATTTGAAGATGAATTCTTTGGGTCTGGTACAACTGAAACTATTCAGACTACTGAAGAACATCTTGTTAAGCAGTTCCTGACATTCTCTGATAACAGGCAGGCTGCTGCATTCTTTGCGTCTTATTTGGAAAACACTTATCAAGATAGCCTGCTGAAACGGTTGATGACGCAACTCAAAAAGGATAATGAAGAGGCCCTATCAAAAGGAATGCGTGTTTCAACATTTGTCACAAAGCTTGAGGAGTTAATGAACACTTATCAGATTTGTGCTGAAGATGAAAGACACAAGCAGGCATGGATGACAATTGCCAAAGAGATGATCAACTTCAAAGCCAGGAACTCACTGCAAAATGAAGGAACTCTATTCTTTGATATCGACATTAATATGCCTGCCAATACTAAACTGGGCCTTTCTGCAGAAGATACGACTGCACTTTTTAAAATCTTAGCATTATCATTGATCAAAGATGGCGCTTTTAGGGTACCTGTTCAATTAACAGAAGCCGAGTATGCAACATTTTCATTTGGACGCCAGATCAACGGTTATCTACAGGATTACACCACAGGCAAATATATAAAATCATGGTTGCCTAAAGAAGGAAAAGAGAATAATCGCACTCGCCTTATACAAAAACTGTTCCCAGGAAAAGATATGACTTTCGCCACAGGGCTGTTGAAATCAGTATGGGGTGTACTGTGTAAACCGGAGATGGGTGTTATTGTTTTTGACAGTACTTTAGGAAAATATCTCATTAATCTTGATAAGATATCGGTACGAAGTGTTGATCAATTGTTTATTTGCAGCGATTGCAAGACAGTAACGCCATATAGTTTTGAAGGAAAATGCGCATGCAATAATTGCACAGGTACATTGGTGCCTTATGATGTTCAAAGCGTGAAAGCGGATGACCATTATAAAAGGCTCTACGAAACCCTTAGGATTGATACGCTGATCGCTAAAGAGCATACTGCTCAGTTGGGAAGTCAAAAAGCTTATGACTATCAGAATGCATTCAAAAATGAGAGCATTAATGTACTGAGCTGCTCAACAACTTTTGAAATGGGTGTCGATGTAGGAACACTTGAAACAGTTTTTATGAGAAATATGCCCCCAACGCCAGCAAATTATGCTCAGCGGGCTGGACGAGCCGGGCGAAGTGTTAAGTCGGCTGCTTATGCATTGACTTATTGCCCGAACAATTCTCATGATCTGAACTTTTTCAAAAACCCAGTGGCTATGATTAAAGGAACTATTACGCCGCCGTCATTTAATGTGAACAACGAAAAGATTGTTCTGCGTCATATATTCGCTTCTGCATTCTCATTCTTCTGGAGAAAGTATCCAGAACTCTATAAATGGCAAATCGGTGAGTTTATTGATGCAGATGGGATAGCTATATTCAAGAAATACTTACAGAGCAAGCCTGAAGATTTGTTGCATTATCTTCAGACTGTGGTGTCTGCTGACCTTCAGAATAGATACAATGTTGCGGAATTTGGATGGGTAGAGAACTTGTTCTCTGAAGATGTCCAAACTCCGGGAGTATTTGTGATTGCAGAGCAAAAGTATCATGCAGATATAAAACAGTTACAGAAAGCATATGAGAGATATACGACGCAGCTAGCCTCAATCGCTCCAGGTTCGCATGAACATAACGATATCCTGTGGAAAAGCCGAGCGGTCAACAACTCTATTCGTACCATTAAAGAACAACAATTGATATCGTTCCTATCCCAGAATAACCTTATTCCCAAATATGGTTTTCCTGTTGATACGGTTGAACTAAAGAGCGTTGGTCATAGTGCTTTCATGGATTCGTTGAGACTGGATCGAGATCTCTTCTCTGCTATTTCTGAGTATGCACCGGAATCCCAAGTTGTTGCAGACGGAAAACTCATCACAAGCAGATACGTTCGTAAGCTTGGCGAATATGAATGGCCAAAGTACAATTATTGTTTCTGTGATAATTGTAAAACTTTGAACCGAACACTTTGGACTGAAGATTTACCTGACAACTGCAAACAATGTGGACATCCCCTAAAGAAGACAAGACGGTCACAATACATAATACCTAAATTTGGCTTTGTCGTTGATAATAAGGATCCAGAACCAGTAGGTACTTCAAAGCCTGAAAGAACATATAAAGGATCGATCGCCTACATTGGGGACGGCAATAAGATCGAAAACCATAGTTACTCGATCTGTGGGAAAAGAGTAGTTATCGGAACGTCAAAGATGGATGAACTCGCAGTTCTTAATACGTCCGATTTCTATGTATGTAATGAATGCGGATATGGTGAGATATTTGATAACTGCTTTGATCTGATGAAGAAGAGAGAACATCGCAAATCCGATGGCTACAAGTGCTCGAACTCGATGTTGACTCCGTATGCCCTTGGTCACGAATTCCAGACAGATGTTGTTCAAATTAAGTTTGAATCTGAGAACATTACTGATGTCAATAAAGCTTGGACAATTCTATATGCTCTGCTAGAGGGACTAAGTAAGTGCTTACATATTGATCGTAATGAACTCTCTGGTTGTCTTCATTGGTACAGGAATCCAACTTTTGGAGGACTTGGAAACTATGATTTCATATTGTTTGACAATACTCCAGGAGGCGCAGGATATGTAAGAAATCTTCGGAATTCATCAATTATTACTGAGATGATGAAAGAGAGTATGCGTATTGTATCTGAATGTACCTGTGGGGGAGAAACAGCAGATACAGCATGTTATAGTTGCCTTTGTAATTATTACAATCAAAAGCAACACGATATTTTGCAAAGACGTTATGCGATTGAATTCTTTAATTCTATGATAAATGGAATGAATGTTTGGACAACAACTCAGTTAACAGATGAAGAAGATAATTCTTCAAAGGTTGGATCGCTTGCCATCTTTAATAATGACGGTCAAGATCAATCTGGGATGTCTTATGACGAAATATGGGATTATTTGTTGCAAGACACGGATATTGAAGGCGAAATAAATGCTTTAACTGATTTGAAAAGGATATTTCCTGAGAATAAAGAAAAGCCGTATTATGGCGGAAGTATTAGAATCATTGAGAGCAATCGCAGTATAGTTGCAAATCTTATATGGAAACAATCAAAAGTTGCTCTGTTTTTAGATGAAAACCGCGAGCATTACGAACAAGCTATGTCAACTGGTTGGAAGGTGTATTGTCTTTCAGATGAGTTTAATCCTTTAGATTTTATTTCTGCAATAGTCGGAGGTTAATTATGGCTATAATGATACCAGAAAAACCGATTGAAATCCCTGCCGGAAGTCGTGAAGATGAGATTTTCATCGCACTATCGCAACTTCCAGATGAGTACTATGTATTTCATTCATTTGTGTTAGTTTCGAATACCGAAGGAATTCTCAGAGAAAGCGAGACGGATTTTGTCATTTTTCATCCCAAGAAAGGAATAATATGTTTAGAAGCAAAAGCTGGTCATGTGTATTGCTCACAAGGTACATGGTACTATGGGTCTGGGATAAAAATGAAACATGGCGGTCCGTATAAACAAGCAGATATGAATAAGTGGAAACTTCAAAAATACTTTGAAGAAAAAGGAATGACGGAAGTATGGGAAAAATGCAAAAGCATCCATGCTGTATGGTTTCCATCCATTAATAGGGCTGAGCTTAATAGAATACAGTTTCCTTCAGACGCCGATAAAAGCATAACTCTTACTGAGGAGTCATTGAAAGATAGTGAAAAGGATATTGATAAACTGTTTTCCATTGATTTACCTTCGCAAGTAGTGACATCAATATCAAAATTCGAGGCAAAAAGAATACTGGATAATATTTTATGTCCGTCGTTTGACCTTGTACCTTCCATGGCTTCAGAAATGGGTATAAAAAGAAATGCTTTTAATCGTCTTCTTAAAGAACAAGTTAATATTCTCAATTTTCTCGATGATCAGCCGTTCGCAGTTATTAATGGAGCGGCGGGTACTGGAAAAACGATGATCGCACTTGAAAAAGCAAGAAGACATTCAGAAAATGGAGAACGAGTACTTTTCTTGTGCTATAACAAATTTTTATGTGATTATTGCAAAACAAATTTTGCACACAATTATGTTGTTTATAACACAATAGATGGCTTCGCTTGTGGTTTTTGTGCAACTGAAACTGCAGATTACTATAAGCTTCAAGAGGTATTAGAAACAGCCTATTATGCAGGTACATTTCCATTTAAACACATAATTATTGACGAGGGACAAGATTTCGGTCAAGAGCGATTTGAGGAAACAGAGATAATTAATCTGCTTGAAACAATAGTTTTAAGCGATGAAATTGGTGGGTCATTTTATCTATTCTATGACAAAAATCAATTGGTCCAAGGTGATAGAATTCCCAAATACATATCTGAATCTGACTGTAAGTTGACTTTATATAAGAATTGCAGAAATACGGAAAATATTGCGATAACATCTATGCGCCCATTGAAGTTTGCTAGTAAGCCAAAGATGTTTGCGGGTTGTATCCGTGGCGAATCCCCTAAGATTTTCATTTCTGAAAATGAAGAAAAACAAAAAACGTTATTGGACGATGCATTAAAACAACTTATTGAAAAGAAAATAACTGATGTTGTTATTCTTACTTGCAAAACAGAAAAATCAAGCATCTTTTCACAGTATTGTTCGAATGGAAAATACATTTTCAATGGTGTTTCTTTTCGCTTCACAACATGTAGAAAATTCAAAGGACTTGAAGCGGATGCAATAATAATTGTAGATGTAACAAAAAACTCCTTGTGTGGGAACGACAATTTAAGTTTTTACGTTGGTGCATCGCGCGCAAGATTCTACTTGAGTATCATTTGCCAAATGAGCGAAGATGATTGCCGTGAAGCATTGACGACATTTGATAATTCTGAAAATCAAGTCAAGCGTCCTCAAAAAGCGCTTGCAGCAGCATTGAACGCATTATTATCAACATAAGGGTGTAAGTATGGCAAAGAAAAAGCAAAGACCTCCGTCCGGATACTCACTAGAGCAGATAAAGGAAATACAGGATTTCTTCAAAAGCAACGATTTCACCGCGACGATGTCGGTCGAGCACAAGGTGGAACTGACCGGGAAAGCGGCGGAGGTTTTCAAAAGGGCAAAGGAAATATTCTCTCAGTACTGGCTGAAAAACCTTCAGGAACTCGGCATCAAGCGGATGATGAAAAACTTCACACGGGACTATCCGGTCAAGTTTCTGCAGAACGCCGACGCGGATCATTTCATTGAGCAGGTAGCGGAAATGTATGCCGATCCTGAGGTACGCGGCAAAGCCGTTGAGCAGTTTGGTAAAATGTACGAAGAGCCGTTTCTCACCGGGATAGAATCATATTGTCAGAACTTCGGCAGAAAATATGAAGACTTGACGGAAGAAGAAATCGGGTTTATTGCGGAAAAGGTTGCGGATGTTCTGAATGAAGAGTTCATAAAAGTTCTTATGCTCGGTCAGCAGGTTCCGGAGGTTTATGATATTTCCGCGCAAATTCGGACACACGAGGATTTCAACAAATCGCTTCCCGGCAATTACGATCTGATCAATTTCCATAACAAATGGACGCACTGCAAAACGAAGCTCGGCGCTCCTCTTCTTTTCAGCGAGTTATCGGAAGAAGAAATGACGGGGATCGAGGGCGCAAGAAGTTTCTTTGAAAGCGCGGATGCGCATACACAAAAGGAATACGAGGAGATCCGCGACGCCTTTGCCAATACGCTGAACAGTACCGACCGCGAGATCTACTATATGCGCGAAAAAGGATACACACATGCGGAGATCGCGGAACGTCTCGGCTACAAAACGCACAGCGCGGTGACGAAAAGGCTGAAAGCTATGCGGGAAAAATACGACGAATTCTGCGGAAACGTAGAGGCAATGCAGAAAGAAAAAGAAAAGAAATAATACAAGTTCGGATGCGGCGTCGGCTAAAAACCGGCGCCGTTTTTCTTTTTTGTCCGGGGAGAAATCTCCGGACTTTTTCTTTGCCCTAAAAAAATTTTTGAAAAGATTTTCAGAAGTCAGGAACAATTTGCGTTTTTCACATTGTTCTTTATGTGAGGGCGAAAGAGATATCTTTCGTTCCCATACAACTGAATGACCGTCCGAACGGTGATATGACTTTGCCATGACCTCTTGCGCAGGAGCAAGCGAAGCGACGCCGGAGAAGAAACTCGGGCAGGAACTGCGTTCGGAAAAAACGGCAACAATGATTTTTGATAACTGCACACACTTTTTCAAAAAAAGTGACGGCGGTGACGGGCGTGACGGTGAAAGCGGTATATATCATAATCATCGTCACCGCCGTCACGCGCGTCACCCAAAAAAGATAGAACTCCATTATATAATAACTGCCCCCGCTTTTCAGAAAAACGCATTTATGAATATTGCGCCCACCTTCGCGGAGACGGTTATCAAAAATGAATACTGCTCCCACCTAAAGGAGCAATGAAAGGAGTTGATGCCTATGATTGTGTCAACGCAAAACAAAACGCAAAATACCGCCGAAAGGCAGAAAGGAGGAATCCGAATGACGGATGAAGAAAAGAAACTTTTACAGGCAAAGCACAGACTGGAAGAAGCGCAGGCACGGGACAGAGTGAAGGAACGCAAAGAACGGACGCGGCGGCTGATTCAGGAAGGCGCGATCCTGGAGAAGGTGTTTCCGTG
>JAEEGL013318757.1_pt1 | contig 18062 bp, 17 predicted proteins | sample 9134231 | NCBI WGS metagenome assembly JAEEGL01 (sample SAMN16246548, study PRJNA631951) | gut metagenome | biome: gut microbiome; feature: rumen; material: fiber-attached | host: Bos | place: Iran: Karaj | collected 2018-10 | reverse complement strand
GCGGTCTTTATGCCGTTCAAGGTACCGGAGATCGGACACGCACGCGGTATCTGCTATGGACAGAACGCCATAAGCAACCATATGATAATCGCCCACAGGCGGCATCTTCTGAACGGAAACTCCTTTATCCTCGGAGTACCGGGTTCGGGTAAGTCATTCACCGGCAAATGCGAGATAACCAATCTCGTCCTCGACGGCGATGCGGATATAATCATCATCGACCCGGAACGGGAGTACGCTCCGCTCGTCAAGGCGCTCGGAGGCGAGATAATCGACATTTCCGCAACGAGCAAGAACCACATCAACGCTATGGATATGAACAAGGAGTACGGCGACGGGGAAGACCCGGTAATACTCAAGTCCGAATTCATATTGTCGCTCTGCGAACAGCTCATAGGCAGCCGCAGTCTCGGCGCAAAGGAAAAGTCGCTCATCGACCGCTGTACCAAGATCGTCTATCGCAACTACAAGAGACGTGGATACACCGGAAAAGTCCCGACGCTAAAGGACTTCCGTGCGGAACTGCTCAAACAGGAAGAGCCCGAAGCGCAGGACATCGCCCTTGCAATTGAGCTCTTCACAGACGGTTCGCTCGACACCTTTGCCAAAACGACCAACGTGGACGTGGACAGCCGCCTGATCTGCTACGACATCCTCGACCTCGGGAAGCAGCTCCTTCCTATCGGTATGCTCGTCGTACTTGACAGCATCCTCAACCGTATCACAGAGAACAGAGCGAAAGGGAAGAACACCTTTATCTTCATAGATGAGATCTATCTTCTTTTTCAGCACGAGTATTCGGCGAACTTTCTGTTCACTCTCTGGAAGCGAGTACGTAAGTACGGCGCTTTTTGTACCGGTATCACGCAGAACGTAGACGACCTGCTGCAGAGCCATACTGCGAGAACGATGCTCGCAAACTCCGAGTTCGTTGTCATGCTCAATCAGGCGTCGACCGACCGTATCAAGCTCGCGGAGATGCTCAATATCTCCGACACACAACTTTCGTATATAACGAACGTGGAAGCAGGCAGAGGACTTATGAAGATAGGATCCGCGCTCGTTCCGTTCGTCAATAAGTTTCCGAAGAACACAAAGCTATACCGGCTTATGACCACCAAGCCGGGTGAGAATTAAGGAGGTGAACACGAATGGATGAATTGAGAGAACACCCACAGATTACGGAACTCTTTGAAACGCTTGACAAAAACGATATGCACAAAGAGAAAGCCGAAGTCCAGTCGCTTGTCGACTATATCGGCGATATGGAAAAGACGCTCACTGAGATGCTGAAGGAAATGCAGGGTATGCGTCAGGAGATCAATCTGATCCATAACGGATCTCTTCGGGCGAAATGTCAGAACCTCGTTCAGAAGACGGAAGGGAAAGTCAAACAAGGCTTGTCTGTAGTTGGAAGAGTCAAAGACAATCTCATAACCTCCGCAAAGAACGCCGTCAAGACCTTCAAAGAGAAAGGCAAAGAGGCGTTTCAAAAAGCGGTTCGCGCTATGAAGGTTCCTGAAACCCTCGATATGCTCGGCAAACTGTTCGGCAAGCTTTCAAAGGAAGTCTCGCAGGACGCCGTGCAACTCGGTTCCATGCAGAACGAATTGAACAGCGCAAAGGGACACCTCAGAAACGTAGGTCGAATGCTCATCGGCAGAGAAGCAAAAGAGAGCGATCACGTTAAGTCCGATAAAGGGATACTCGGTAAGTTCGGAAAGCTTCTCGACAAGGTGGGGAAAGGCTTCGGCAGCCTCTCGCAGAAGGCGATGGACAAGGCCGACAAGATCCGTGTATCAAACATCAAGGAATCCGTGAAGGATACGCTCAGCGATCTCAAGGGAATAAAGAACGGACGGACAAGAAGCGATCCCGAGCGCGGCAGATGACGGGGGTGAGCCGGTTTGAAAGACATAAAGACAAAAGACTCAAAGAAAAAGCCAATACTCTCCGGCGATAAGTCAAAGGCCCTTGCTTCGAAAATGAAGCAAGGGCTTATCCGTTCAAAGGATCAGGTAAAGAATCTCGCAGACGACGGTCAGATCACCCCGGAAGAGTACGCACAGGACAAGGTCAAGTACTGGTCGGAAGACGTCGCTCACGACACGGTAAACGCTTCAAAGAAGACGGTCAAGAAAACGTATGACGGCGGGAAGAAGCTCGTAAGGCAGATCAAAGAGAGAAAGAAAAGCGCCGATACAATAAAACAGACCGCTAAGTCTACAGGCAAGCAGACCTTCAAGACTATGGAACGCAACATCAAGACGGCGAGCAAAACCGCTCAAAAAGGAGTCAAGACGGCAGAGCGTTCCGCGAGGACTACGATAAAAACCGTAAAGCAAGCTGAAAAGGCCGCAAGACAGACGGCGAAAGCCGCAAAGAAGGCTGCAAAGGCGAGTGCAAAAGCGGCGAAGAAATCGGCGGAAGCAGCGAGGAGAAGCGCACAGGCTGCGGCAAAGACAGCAAGAATGGTCGCTCACGCGGTAGTGCTCGCTGTCAAAGGAATGGTCGCCGGCGTCAAGGCGCTTGTTGCTATGATCGCTTCAGGTGGAGCCGCGGCAGTAATAGCGATAATCATCATTACTATAATCGCGCTTATAATCGGTTCCTGCTTTGGGATCTTCTATAGTGGAAATGATACTGGGACGGGAATGACTATGCGTACGGCAGTTGCGGACATCAACACCGAGTATCAAAACAAGCTCGATGAAATACGAAACTCCATTTCTTACGACAAACTCGAGATACGCGGAGGCAGAGCGTTGTGGCAGGAGGTGCTGTCGATCTACGCGGTAAAAACGGCAACCAATGATCAAAACGGTCAGGAAGTTGCTTCAATGGATGAAAACAAGCTTGAGATACTCCGCACCGTATTCTGGGATATGCACAGTATTTCTTCATCTACCGAGACAAAAACCGAGACGGTCATAACCGAGACAGAAGACGAAAACGGCAATATCGTTGAAGAAACGACGGAAGTGCAAAGAACGTATCTGTATATCACCGTCACGCACAAGACCGTCGATGAGATGGCGGCGCAGTACGGTTTTAACGACTATCAGAAGCAACAACTATCGGAACTCTTATCAACAGAAAACGCCTCCTTGTGGGGAGACGTTTTATATGGGATTTCTGTGGGTTGCAACGATATCGTTGAAGTAGCAAGGACGCAGCTCGGCAACGTAGGCGGACAGCCTTACTGGAGTTGGTACGGTTTTAACAGCCGCGTCGAATGGTGCGCCTGCTTTGTTTCATGGTGCGCTAACGAGTGCGGATATATCGAGTCCGGTGTTATACCGAAGTTCGCAGGATGCAGAAACGCTGTTAATTGGTTTCAGGCGCGCGGACAATGGCAAGACCGATACTACACTCCAAATCCCGGCGACATTATCTTCTTTGACTGGGAGTACAACGGTATAAGCGGGCTTGCCGATCACGTTGGAATTGTAGAAAAGGTAGACGGCAACACGGTCTACACCATCGAAGGCAACTCCGGCGATATGTGCGCGGAGAGACGATATACAATAGGGTACTTCGAAGTGCTTGGATATGCGCAACCGATGTATTGAAGTACGAAGCCCCGTGGTCGAAAGGCCGCGGGGCGGCAATTAACGATGTGTTAATACGGATTCTTTTCTTAATAATTCATCCATTATTTCAAAAAGAATAGTTTCTTCTTTTTTTTTCATTTTTTCATATTCTGCAATCATTTTTACGATTAAAGAATGATCGGCAGTCAATGAATACTTTATTGCTATATTAAAAAGAACTGAACTTTTGTTTTTTATTTCTAAATCATATATTTTACATAATTCTTCGGAGATTTGTATCTTAGAATTCATATTGATAAACTTTAATCGATTAGACATATGTTGCTTGTGTTCCATAATTGTTCGATGACTTCTAAGATCAAAATACCCATCACTCAAGAACTTACAAAGTGCTTCATAACAATAAACACCGGTACATTGTTCCATCATGTTTATGGGTTTCTTTGGAAAACGATAATCATAAAGATTTCGATATATTTCTGGAATGCTTAATTGGTCAATGCATCTTTCATTTGGTTTATATGTGATTCGAATATAATAACTAGAATAAGTAGTTTGTTGTTGAAATAACACATTTTCATGTGGAGAAACAGAAAGAGCGAAGTCCTTATATGTAATTTTGTGGTTTTTATATGTCATATTATCAAAGTATCCTACCGTGTAAAAACATTGCTCTTCATCATCGAATCCGTATAAATAATAGTCATGCCAATAATGATAATTGTGATAGCATGTTTTTCCGGGAATGTAGTATTCATCATACATTCCGCCAATATAAATGTTATTGTTGAGATCGTTTTTGATTTGTTTAATTAGATCTTCAATTGAAATCAACCAACCATTTGGATGTTCAATCCATTCAAGATTAATATTTCTATAATCATTAAGTATTTTGAATTGAGCATCAGTCCATTCAGTATTGATGAATGAATTGAACATTATGTTTTCAAAACCTTTGTAACATAAACCTATGCATTGAAAAAATGCATAATTTTGATAGGTAGAAAATGTAATATTGTTGTTTATTGGAAGAATTCTTCTCATTTTAATCCTCTTTTATCATTATCGTGTTTGTTAAGTTTTATAAATAAAAAAACCTATTTATTACATGGGAAACCAAACGAGAGACCATGCTTTATGATCTCTCGTTTGGTTTTGGGTGATGCTCAATAAGAAAAAACGAATCTTATTTGAAAGAATTAACCATGACATGTTGAAATTCTCACAGAACTTTTTAGGGTCTTGTTTATATAGTCGCAACGCGTACAGTATTCAACATTATATGTTTTTCTAACACATTTAGGTGAAGTTGTATACACATTATGTGTAACTTCAACCGCTGTTGTAGTAGTTAGATTATGGCCAAAAATGTCACATATTATGTTGTCTGGGTTTTCAGGATCATCAAGAATTTTCGGCGTGGAAGGATTGTCTTTTGCAATGTATGACGCAATTCTTTCCATTGTTTCATAATTAATGGATTCATCTAGTATAATGATTTCTTTATCTCCGAAAGCAAAAACATTAGGAGTGTCATCAACCGCATAACTTGATATTATGGTTGAAAAAAGGAATAATAGCGTAACTAAAAGAATATGTACAATCTTTTTCATGTTTTAAATCTCCTTTAAATGATTAATAAAATCTATGGCTATCTTTTCATCTTTTACTTGAAGAACATAATAACAGTTGTTATATGTCCATTCAACTTGCACGATATCGTCGTATTCTGTGAAGAATACGTCAAGAAAACCAATTTTTACAGGTTCTCGACCGTCAAAGCTACATGCAGTATTAAGTTCAGTTAGAAAATAGATGGAACCAGAATCAGAATCATAATACGCCTCAACAGATATCTGTTGATCGTATTTCGTAACCTCGATACTAGTAAGATAATAGTTATCCGGTATCACTTCGCAGTATAGGATACCTTTGAATTCGGAAATAGTGGCTATTTCTTCATATGATGAAAACTCCGAGTGATTTTGAGTGATTATTAAAGATTTATTTTCATCATTATGCCAAGTATCTTCAGCGAGACTTTGATACTGTTTTCTAGACATGCTAAGAATATCAAAACCAAATGCGTAAGCAATGACCGACCCAATAATCAAAGCAGATAAAATGGCCGCAATAGGTATTATCCATTTCATCTTCGTGCGTTTAGTCTTATTTCGAGACTCAGAATCAAGAATTCTGGAGTATAGTTTCTGAGAAATGCAGTTAGCATTCTTTTCTAATTGTTCAATGTCAATGCTTCCTAATTCTAAAAGAGTTTCGGTTGCTTCATCAATCAATTCATAATCGCGTATTTCATATGGCTTACTCTCTTCCGCATCAATAATCGATTGGAGAAATGCAATCAAATCTTGATCATTAGATATCGTTTTGCTACAGTTGTTTAGGTATTCTTCTAATTTAGAACTCATTAATAAAACCTCAATTATGTCATTCTTATCACCTCATATAAGTTATGGGGTGAAATAAACAAAATAGCGATAAAGAAAGTAAAATTTACAGATTATTAATAATCTTTCTTACCTTTGTCTCTATTTTTAGTAACTTGTATCTTAACGTTGAATAAGGGATGCCTATCTCTTTGGAAATACTCTCAAGATTTTCTTTTTTAATAAACCTTAACTCAAAAAGAAGCTGCTCTTCTTTTTCAAGAGCACAAAGAATGAGACTAATTGCTTCATCATATGAATACTTACTATCAAAATATGTATCTGTACTTTGGAATGATTGTAGAAGACCTTCTTCGGTAAGTCTTTCCAATGAATCGATCTGGTCGTATAGTTTTTTTCTTTTCTTCAAGTTATTCTTTATACAATTGTCAGCAGTACGATACATAAAAGCCACAATATTAGTTTTATCTAGCTTGTCCCATTTTTTATACAAAGCCCATAAAACATCGTTTACAGTTTCATTGGTTAACTCTTCAATCTTTGACAAACGAAAAAAGCAATATCTGTAGAGCTTTTTAATATATTCATCAACAAATTCTTGATATTCGTTGAGATTGACCATGTTTCCTCCATATGTCGATTTCTATTATATTATATATTATACCATAGCAAACAAGAACAATAAAGTATTAGCAAATTTAATTCTCTAAGGATTTGTTAGTTTCTAATAAATGAAAACATTCTTCAACAATATTGTTAATAATTGACATTTGTGAAGGCGAAAGATTGGTATTATTAGTATCAATAAAAGTATTAGGTTCTATTATTGTGTATCCAGATAGAATGAAATCAGAACTAACTTCTAGAGCCCGACAAATTTTATATAAGTTTTCTGGACGCAAGGCTTTGGTTCCTCTCTCAGCTGTAGATAATAACTGAGGAGAAACATCCGCAAGTTCCGCCAATTCTTCTTGAGTTAGATTCAATTGTTTTCTACGCATTGAAATGCGCTTTCCCATTTCCTTAATAAAAATAGAATCTCTCGTCATAGTGACCCCGATTTCAAAATAATAGCGTCTTTTTATGCTCCAGTATTATTATAACTTCTATAGTATTACTTTATAAGAGCTCATGGTAGAACAAAAATGCCATAGGATTACTAATTAATGCGTTTTTATTTGACACCTAAGAATTATTGTTAAAATGAAAGAACACTATGTTTATTTCTTAAACATTTTTATACTCTTTTCGCTATTTTTATATAAAATTGCCATTACTATAATAAAGGTGTTTTTATTGAGTAAAAATGATTATTTGCATAAATGGATTTAGATTACATAAGAGGTTAGTTTATGCCAAGGGTTGCTTTAATCGGAGAAAACTCAATTGAGTTTATTAGTGAATTACTAGACATTTGGAATGATGGTAACTGCGCAGTATTAATTGATTGGCAAATACCGGTTTCTGAAATGATGCGGTTAATTGCAGAAGCAAACATAGAGCAATGTGTAGTCGATGTAAAGTTTTATAATTCTTTTATATCAGAAAAAAGAGACGATATAATTATTCGTAAGTTTAAGTCTACAAACAAAACTGTATTTTTGCCTTCTTATATAAGAAAAAAATACCAGTCTAATTATACTAATAAAGAAGCTATAGTTGTTTATAGTTCTGGAACTACTGGAGTTTCAAAAGGTGTTATATTGTCACATTTTGCAATTAATTCTAATGCCGACGCAGTATTAAATTATATGAAACTTGAAGAAAAAGATATAATCTATATTGTAAAGAGTTTTATGCATTCTTCGACTTTGGTAGGAGAATTGCTTGTTGGTTTAAAATCAGGAGCTAGTCTTCTTATTTCATCTGGAATTGTTCTGCCAAGAATAGTATTAAAAAACTTACTGCGTTTTAATGTTACAACGATCTGTTTAAATCCCGTCCTTTTAGAAATGATTTCAAATGAACAAAAAAAAACCAACTACTCATTTAAATATTTAAAAGCTATTTACTGTAGTGGATCCATACTATATGATAGAATATATGAATTGGCGAATTCATCATTTTATGGGAAAAGTATTTATAATGTTTACGGCCTATCCGAAGCAGGACCCAGAGTGTCTGCTCAGAATGAAATGTACAGTAAATCCAATTCAGTAGGAGTTGCAATTCAAGGTGTTAAGATATGTATAGTAAATGAATCGGGAAGTACATTACAATGTGGAGAAATAGGCGTAGTTCATATAAAATCCCCTTATTTATACTCCGGATATGTGGTGGGTGTAACAAAGCATCAGCCATTTATCGATGGTTGGTTTAATACTGGAGACGTGGGCTTTTTTGATGATAATAAAGAATTACATATAACTGGCAGATATGATGATACTATTATAATCAATTCAAAAAAGATATATCCAAGCAGTATAGAAAATGAAATATTATTAGATAAAAGAATAAAAGAATGTATTGTTTTTACGAATGGAAGTGGTCATAAAATAAAAATTTGTTGTGCTTTTGTTAGCGAAAGCGATATAAGAAAAGAAATAATTAGTAGATTAAAGAAACGTTTTGCTCCGTTTGAAATCCCACAAGAATACTATGTACTTCATACGCTTCCAAAAAACAAAAATGACAAAATTGATCGAATAACATTGTTAAAAACTATTAATGATCTTCATAATAACTAATGAGGAGAAGAAATGAATTCTGAAATAATAATGAGACTGGATAGACTCATACTGAATTGTCAAGAAGTAGATGAAATAAATGAATTAAACGATGATACGGATTTATTAAGTGATTGTGACTACGATTCATTATCATTAATTCAATTATTAGTTAAAATAGAAGATGAATTTGGTATAAAAGTGCCAGATGAACAATTGGATATTCAGTATTTACGAAAATATATATGGTGGAAAGATCTGGTATTAAGAAGCGAGAATAAAGATGAAAAATGAATTACAAATAGTGCTCAATAATGCGACCAATAATTGTCCTTTCTATAGAAATGTTAATGGGCAATTAGATAATTATCCCACAATAGAAGGGCGTTCATATATTGAACTAAATAATAAGTTTATATCAAAAAATTATAATAATAAAAATATAAAATTATTACATTACTACTATAGTATAAATAAAGAAGGATATATTTTAAAGTATTTATGGAACAGCAACGAAATAATTAAGACAAATAGACATGTGTGGGAAAAAAGAAAAAGATATTATGGCATCAAAATCGACGATAAATGCATTTGTTTTCATGATTATCAACCAAATGGAAGGAGCCTATTAATTAATAATAATTATGTTTTTTATGATAATGTGTTGTCATTTAGTAAAGGAATCTTTTGCTTTAATGATATTGAAGAGAGTATCTCACTAATTGAAATGTTTAAACCGGATTGGATGAGTATACCGTCCTCGTTTTTGGTCTTGCTTGTTGAAAAGATGAGATCAAAGAATACTAAAACGTTCCGGAGAATCAAATGTATAGAGTATTATGGCTGGCCAATTCATCCGGAATTAATAAAAGAGTTTGAAAACTTACTTTGCTGTAAAATTCGGTATTATTGGGGAGTGGAGTATAATGGACTAGCATATGAAAATCCAGACAACAGATTAAGCATAATTAATAATAACGCGGTACTGGAAGGGATTAATCATACAATTTATGTAACCAGCCTAAATCACGATTCTTGTCCAATAATAAGACATAATACTTATTTTAATGGTAAAGTGAACCGGGGGTTTATTGAAATTAACGAAGAAGAATATCAGAAACCAACAAAGAGTGAATGCTTGATTTATGAGCTTATATATTATGTTGTATTAAAAATTAATAGAATAGTTTTTCACAGCATTTACAAAGCCAACTATGCCTTTATTACGGGATCATTATTTCTCGAGTTAGAAATAAATAATGATTTTATTAGTTGGGGTGAAAAAATAAAAAAATATATATTCGATGAGATAAATAAGTCAGATATTATTGATGGAATAAAGATCGATATCGTTTTGAAACCTATAATGATTTAAACAATTACATTATAATGAAGGATGAAAAAATGAACTATCATAATTATCCATATATCAAAACATTCCAATTAGTTACAGGAAACTATGTATATGATGTTAATAACAATTCTATTTTGAAAATAAAAAGTATTAAACTATTTCGCCAAATTCTCCAGATCCAGAAAATAGGGTTTGATGCGTTTTTTGAAATAACACCTTTTGCCGAACAGAAAGAAATATTAGAACTACAAAGTAAAGGATTTATAACAAGAGTACCAGATGGGATTATTTATAATACCATGTCAGAATATAGTCCATATTATCTTAACAGCCATCTGAGATCACTAATTCTTCAAGTAACACAAGATTGTAATTTACGTTGTACATATTGTCCTTATTCGTGGTCAAATAATAACGTTGAAAGAGAACATAATAATAGTGTGATGAGTTGGGAGACTGCGAAAAAGGCGATTGATTTTTTCTATGCCAATTCTTTTTCCATATACGAAAAGCAAATATCGTTCTACGGCGGGGAACCGTTGTTGCGCAAGTCATTTATTAAGAAATGTATTGAATATATAGAAAACAATTATTCATCATTTAATACAATATTCATTATTATTACCAACGGTATATTGTTAACAGATGACTTTATATCATTTATGTCAAATAAAAAATTCGAAATAACAGTTAGTTTTGATGGGCCAGAGGACGTTCAAAACTCAAATCGTAGACTTGCAAAAAATGGTAAAGGCAGTTATAGTATTGTATATAATAATTTGAAAAATATTGTGAAGAATTATCCGGACTTAATTAGCAGATTCAGAATTAATGCAGTATGGAATATGATGGATGATTATAAAACAATAAGTGAGTTTTTTGCAACAGATGGTATAATTAGCCGAATTAATAGCAGTATTGATGAAGTAGATGATAGTTTTATTCCAGACACTTCATATAAAGTTGAAAAAAACCAGATTGATGAAAAAGAAAAGGTACTTAGTTATTTAGTGAATTGTAAGGAACTGGGTGAATCGATGAAGGCAAAGGAGGATGAAACAATTAAGTCATTAGTGACGGAGTTGAACAATATTATAAAAAAAATAAATAATAAAGATCCTCTTGAGTTTGAACGTTTTCATATTGGACCATGCATGCCAGGTATTTCAAAGCTATTCATTGATGTGGATGGTAATATGTTTCCTTGTGAAAAAGCTTCAGACGAATGCCTAATATTTGGCAATGTTAATACCAAAATAGACCATGAAAGAATAAAAACGATCATGAATCTTGGATATATTACGAGTGAAAAATGTGGGAACTGTTGGGCGTTCAGATTCTGCGGATTCTGTCAAGTGTTTGCCTCTAATGGGAGTTCTTTTTCAAAAGAGATGTTGCTTGAAGAATGTGAGTTGTTCAAAAAAGATATTTATAAGAATTTAGCGGAATTGATTTATTATAAAGAACTTGGAATAATAAGCAACGACGGCGTAAAATAAAAAACCACAGAAAACAATGAGAATAGAAAAATCATTTATTATGAAAACTTAAATGCTAATAATCCCGAACATTTTGATAATCGTATTATAGTATCGTATGTGACTGATCCATAAAATCTCAATAGTTTTTTCTTGAAAGGCGACAAAAGTGAATAAGGTATGTTTAAGCACAAACAATTTTAATATTCTAGATATTTTTATAAGTGAAAAAAATGTATATTTTGACCCAAAAACAATATCTGGTGTACTAATTGAAGATAAAAATGTAATAAATCAGGCGAAAAGGGCATTGCCACAAATTGGTCACTTCAGGATATACAATTCAATAGAAGAAGCAATTTGCGATTCTATAGACAGTTTTATAATTTATTATGATAATAAAGATACTCTTTTTGATTTTGATTATGAAAAATTAATAGAAGAATACCAAAAAAAGTGTGAATTGCATCGTATCCCGGTAATAATTGAAAAAACAGAAAAAAGAAAATATGAGACTAAAAATATACAGCCTATTAATATTCTCATAATCCATAATGGGGTTTTTAACGGTGCATTTAAAATAGCCTTAGATATTAGAAGTTTTTTTGCAGATAATGGTTTAGTAGTTAACGTATTTACAGATTTTCTTGATAAGAGAATTTGGTCCGGTACTAATATAATTAATATAAAAAGTATACTTGAGAATAAAGACTCATATTCAAAAATTAAAGAGTTTAACACTTTTTTTTATAAAAAAAGTGTTGAAAACAACGCAAGTATAAATGTTGTATGTTGCCGATCATCAATAACTGATTTCATAAATATAAATGAAAATTGGAGCGATTATAGAACAATCTCGGCTGCACTTAGCCCGGATTATTCCGTTTTATCACTTACTTCTGGATTATACTCTATTAGGGAACTTGAAAAAGTAATTCAAATATCGGAAGCCGTTACGAATACAACAATTGATGATATTATATGGAATAATTATTGTCTTTCCCCTGAAGGAAAAATAATCAGAGTGAATAATGATTTTTTAAATAATACAAAGAATAGATATCAGCTTAAGATAAAAAGACCGATTCTTATGTATAATGAGAAAGGCATTGAAGAACTCATTAATCGAATCCGAATAAAATATGATAAAAGCATTTGGGCATATGATTTAGTTTTTTAGAAAAAGGCGGAATTAAATGTGAATACTATTGAAATAATAGAAAAAATAGCAAAGAAAATGAAAAAGCCGTTTAATGAAAACGTTTTAGACAAAAACCTCTTTTCATTTGACCTTATGTATTCTCCAGTTGAAGCCCTTTTGCTTTTGAATATTATAGCTCATTGTTATAATATTAAGTTAATTGATCTTTATAAAAGAGTTCAACCAGTTACATACAATAATATAGTTTTCGCAATAAGTGGTGAATTTGAAAATAAGAAAAAGGAGATAGAAAAAAATGGAATTATTTAAAACTGGTTCAAACAATGCAAGTATATTGGCAATTAGCTGCCCAGGCAACGGCGGTGGATCGTGTAAACCCATAAATTGTAGTGGCGGAACTGACTTAGACTACAAATCCCGAAAATGCCAGAATAAATCATCTGGAGCAAATTAAGATCACTTAATCAAATTCACCACTTATTTGTGTTTTTTATTTGTATTTAGAAAATATGACGATGAAAAAGAATATTGATAAACTCAAAACAGTAAAAAAATCGATTTTCAATTCATATAGGGTCGTTTTTATTACGTGTAAAGTCCTAATGCTATTATTTTTTATCTTAAAAATAATAATTGCAACTATACCGCTCTTACATCTATACTTATTGAATCTAACACTAAATGAGGTTGTATCCTCCGAACCCTTCATTCCCAGTATTGTGTGGCTGGTTGTTTTGTTATGTGTTTCTTCAATTACAGGGTACTTATCCAATGTAGCGTTAAACTCCGTGAAAAAAAACATGGAATCAAAAATAATAAAGTATACTCAAATGAGGTATTACGAAAAAATCTGCTCAATATCTATTTCAATTTTTGATACACCAGATGGAAGAGATTCGGCTCAATGTGCAGAACATCTCCACGATAATCCATACGTTGTATTCTCACTGACTGTTGATATCATTTCCTCATTTTATTCTTTTTTTGCTGTGGCTATTATTCTATTTCAGTTTAATACGTTATTTTCGATACTGTTATTAGTTCTGAGCATTCCGATAACGATTACGGGATACTCCCAGACAGCACTATTTAACAAATTTGAACGCAACAATTTAGCCAATACTAGATTTCACTCATATTTTAAATGGATACTTACAAGCAGAGAAACTGCGAGAGATTTGCGAATGTATGATCTAAAAGATTATATGGAGGGTAAATATAAAACTTACTTAAGCAAATACCTTGGCGAAAGACGGCAACTTAAGAATTCTTATTTGAAATTGGAATTATTGTTTAAGATAATACAGCTTTCCGGCGTATTATCTTTTATAGCCCTCATTGTTTTCTCGGCTTACAAAGGAGAGATAACTATTGGAGAGCTTACAATGTATACGGGGTTTGCTTTCTCATTTACAGGTTCATTTATGAGTATAGTCTCCACATTTGACTTTGTTGTCGGAATATCAATATGGATGAAAGATGCAATAAAGTTTTTTAAATCTGAAGAAGAGAATTGTTCCGGAGAGGAAATATGTCACTTTAAAAGCTTGGAGTTTATAAATGTGTCATTTACATATCCTCAATCTGACAAGCCGGTATTAAAGGACGTTAGTTTTTCTATACATAGAGGAGAAACAGTTTCTTTATTAGGAGTAAACGGCGCCGGTAAAACAACCATTGTTAAACTGATTTTGGGATTATATAAACCAACTTCAGGAAAAATATTAGTAAACGGTCAGATAATTGAAAACTATGACTTAAACAGTTTAAGAAATCTATATTCTGTTTTGTTTCAGGAATATGTAAATTACCCATTGACCTTAAGAGAAGCCATATCAGCTAATAAGCCGGGCGATATGGACAACGATGAACTAATAATATCTTCTATAAAAAGAAGCGGATTGAGTGAGATATTTGATGAGGCGGATTTAGAGACTTTTTTGTCAAAACAATTTGACGACGACGGTATAGAGTTATCTAAAGGTCAGTGGCAAAAGATGGCTTTGGCAAGAACGTATTTTAAAGATTCAGATGTGTTAATATTCGATGAGCCTTCATCTTCCTTAGATCCAATAGCTGAAGAAGAATTATTTTTGCAATTTGAAAAAATAGCAAAGAATAAAACGGGAATAATGATTTCTCACAGGATATCAAGTGCGATTCTTTCAAATAGAATAATTGTTCTTAATGAAGGGATTATAGAGGAGCAAGGGACACACGATTCTCTTATGCAAAAAAAAGGATTGTATAGTAAATTGTTTAATCTTCAGAAGAAGAAATATACGGTATAAAAGATTATAGTATGAAAAGAGTAGTTGCTTATACAAAGAAAATCATAAAGCATATAATTCAATCATTTATTATTAGCTATCGAATTTCAAAAAAGTTTTTTGTATTGAAATTTGTATTACTGATTATATCTGCTTTTGTACCATTTTTATACGCGTTTGTTTGGAAAGAGCTGTTAAATAGTATTTCAAAAAATGTTTCTAATATTGTTGTTTTATTAATTTCATTTATTGTTTTTAGTATTATCAATAGTATTAAAAACTCTTTTGACGAATACATCCAGATGAACTACAATGATGCGATAATGGTTTACAGAGATAGTAAACTTATAGAATTGTATTCCAAAGTAAGTATGAGCTTCTTCGATTCCTCATCCTTAAATGATAAAGTGAATCTTGCTATAGAAGGGTATGACGCTTTATTAAATATAATATGGTGCATATTTAGTATTTCGAGCGCATTCATAGGTCTTCTTATCTCTTTTATTGTTATTACAAAATTCAAAGCATATTTGGGAATACTAACCATTCTTATATTGGTTCCCCAATTACTGTACAATAGAAAATATATAAAGAAGAAAAGAAAACTGCAAGAATCTTTGGAAAAGGATAATAGATTATGTAATTATTATTCCGGCGTGTTTAGTAATCTGAACCATTTAATGGAGATAAAAATCAACAATTCCGGTGAATACTTTTTTAGCAAACATAAAGCAATATGGGAGAAATTGTTTAGGATTAACAAAAAAGATGATCTTATACATAATCTAAAATTAGCTTTTTTAGGGCTTTTAGAATTGGCAAGCGACATTATTGTTATTATTAGTTCAGTTTTTGAAGCTACGAATAAATCAATTCAAATAGGCGATATCCAGTATAATATAAGCATGATTTCAAATCTACGTAATAATACAAATAATCTGTTTAATGAAATAGTCAATTTTTATAAATGCGTAGATCAAATTGATTATCTTGTCGATTTTGAAAAAGTCGCCATTGATCCAAACCCGAACGGTATTTTTTTGCCACGTTCCAAATATCCAATAATAGAATTTGATAATGTGACGTTCTTCTATCCGAATAATAATATTCCTACATTGAAAAACTGTTCTTTTACACTAGATATGTCACGAAAAAACTGTCTTGTAGGACTAAATGGTTCTGGAAAGAGTACGATAGTAAAATTGATTCTTGGATTTTATTATCCTGACAAAGGCAGAGTCTTATTTGATGGTGTAGATATTAGAGAATATGATGTTAAAGAAATACGAAAACTGTTTGGGATTCTATTTCAAGAGTCTATACAGTATGGGCTTAAGTTAAGAGAAGTGATCGGCCTATCAGATACAAAAAGAATCAACAATGACGAACAATTATTAATCGCTTGTAAAGAAAGCGGATTTATAGACGTAATTAAAGACTGGGATAATAAATTAGACTGTTATTTGGGCAGGAGCTTTGTTATAGACGGAAAAGATTTGTCCGGCGGTCAATGGCAATTACTCGCTCTATCAAGAATGTATTTCCAAAATACAAGTTATATTATGCTGGATGAACCATCTGCTTCCTTGGATCCAATAACGGAAGATTTTCTTTTCAATAAAATGTTCAAACTAAGTAAAGAAAAAGGGTGCTTAATGATATCTCATAGGTTGTCAAATACGATTTTAGCAGATTCAATTTATGTCTTAGAAGAAGGAACAATTATAGAACAAGGAAATCACAAAGAGTTAATAGATTTAAACGGAAAATATGCTAAAATGTTCAATATACAAGCGAAAAGGTATGGAAACATTAATGAGAAGGATTAAGAGTATTCTCAAGTATGCCGTAGATAATTGCAACTATTATTCTAAATTAAATATAGATAATGAAATCACTATAGATAAATTCCCAGTTCTTAGAAGAAAGGAACTAATTAAGAATAAAAACGATTTATTATCTAAAAAATATATAGATACAAAAGAACAATTGCTCCTTACTTTTTCATCAGGTACATCTGGAATTCCTGTCGAGGTGCTATGGCATAATAGTTGCTATTTACGTTCTATAAGACCATTATGGGAACGTAGAAGAAAATATTATGGGATTACACCATTATCAAGAAAAATAGAATTCACATTAATTAGCGAAGATAGTATAAATAATAATTTACAGTATTCCATAAATAGTAATGGCGATCTACTTTCAATAGCTGTAAAAAGCATTAATTCAATAAATTCGATGGAAACAATTTGTAAGCTGTTTGCAGATTTTAATCCGGATTGGATCTATATTCAACCAAGTACTCTAATTAGAATAGTAAATTATTATCGAGATAATTGTTATACCCCGCCTAAAACAATCAAATATATTGAGTGCATTGGTGAAGTACTCCAAGATAGTTTCAAAAAAGAGGCTTCTATATTCTTTAGTGCGCCAGTTGTTAATATGTATGGTTCTGAAGAAATGAATTGTATTGCTTATGAATGTCCATTTCATAGTTTGCACGTTTTATCAGAGAATGTTTATGCAGAATGTTATCATGATGGGGATTGTTATTCAAGCGGACGGGGAGAAATAGTGTTAACTAATATTAATAATTATACTATGCCATTAATACGGTACTTACAAGGTGATATTGTTGAATTGTCAGAAGAGAAGCTTTGCAAATGTGGATATCGAGATAAAATGATAAGGACTATTGAAGGTAGAGTCAGAAATCAATGTAGATTACCATCTAACATAATAATTAATAGCATTATTCTCGGCGATTGTGTCAGAATAGTAAATAAAAAATTGCATGATATTATTAAAGAATATAGTTTTAAATATGATAAAAAAAAGAAAACACTGTATACAAGTATTTTTGTCAAAGATGATGATTTGTCTTGGAAAAAACAAATCAAAAATGCATTACAACAGGAATACGAAAAAAATGGAATAGATGAAATTGAGTATAAATATGACATAAAAAAGTATAACTATTTTCTAGAGGTTGGTAAAAAGAATAATATACTTGAGATCATTTAATCTCCATTGTCAAATGAAGACTTTCATCAAATTACTGTTTGCTTTTAAGTCATTCTACAGTATCTTGAAAAACATGAACGGAGAAAAAAATGGATATTCTTGAATGCATTAAAAATCGAAGAAGTATTAGAGAATATGAT
>JAEEGL012406878.1_pt1 | contig 18062 bp, 14 predicted proteins | sample 9134231 | NCBI WGS metagenome assembly JAEEGL01 (sample SAMN16246548, study PRJNA631951) | gut metagenome | biome: gut microbiome; feature: rumen; material: fiber-attached | host: Bos | place: Iran: Karaj | collected 2018-10 | reverse complement strand
GGAGGGAGAGAATAGCCTGAACTGGGATCTGGTCACTGCGCTCACCGGCTGCAGCGGAGAGCTGACGGAGGAAGGCGGCTTCAGCTTTGCCGTCGGCGGCGTCGTCCAGGCGGTGATCCGATGTGAAACCAAGCTCCGTTGTGTTTCCGATGCTTATGGGATCGACTGCGCCTTTGCGCCAGAATTTGAAACGGCGGAGATGGATACGGAGGCACTCAGCGAACTCAAATCAGAGAACATCAATATCTTTCTCAATTCAATGAGGAAGCCGCGAAGCCTGCTGTATCTGACAGCGGACTGCGGCAGGCCGCGGCAGGATAAGGAGAACCTGCGTCTGCCGGTATATGTGAAAGCCCTGTGCTTAATGGAAGACGGCAGGCCGGAGCAGCTCAGCGGAAGGGGAGAGCTCGTCTGCGCATATACCGGCAGTATGCCGGAGGTGAGCTGCGGGGAGACTTTTGGTTCCGTAACGCCGGGCGGCGTAGAAACACGTGTTCCGGTGAGCATCCGGCAGGTCAGATGCAGCCGCAGTACGCTGAACCTTCTCACAGGTGCGGAGGTTTCAGAGAGATCGGAACGCTGCCTTGGGCCGAATATGGTGCTGCTGAGGGCCGCTGAAGGAGACAGTGTGTGGAGCCTGGGGAAGAAAAAAGGCATCCCCTGCGCCGCCATACGAAGCTATAACCAGATGGCGGAAGGGGAGGAACCTGTCCCCGGTTCGCTGCTGCTGTTGGCAAGATAACCGGAAGTTGCTCGGGAACGAGAAATATTTCTTGAAAACTACTTCTCCCTGTTGTATGATAAATTGCAATGTAATACAGGGAGGAAATTCCAATGTCCGGACATTCCAAGTGGCATAACATACAAAAGACAAAGGGCGCGGCGGACGCCAAACGTGCGCAGGCATTCACCAAAATCGCCCGTGAAATGATCGTAGCCGTCAAGGAAGGCGGCAGCGGCGATCCCGCCAACAATTCCCGCCTGGCAGCGGTGGTGGCGAAGGCCAAGGCCGCCAACATGCCCAACGACAACATCAAGCGCACCATCGAAAAAGCGCTGGGCGCCGGGAATACGGAAAACTATGAGCACGTTACTTATGAGGGCTATGGGCCCAGCGGCGTGGCCATTATCGTGGAAGCTATGACCGACAACCGCAAGCGCACCGCTTCTGAAGTACGCCATTTCTTTGATAAATATGGCGGCAATATGGGCGCGGAGGGCTGTGTCAGTTGGTCATTTGACCGGAAAGGCGTCATCGTTATCGACAACGAGGATGAAGACCTGGACGAGGATACCGTAATGATGGACGTGCTGGATGCGGGAGGCGACGATCTGAAGACGGAGGGGCAGGCTTTTATCGTTTACACCGACCCGGACAGCTTCCCTGCGGTGAGCAGCGCTTTGGAGGAGAAGAAATACAAGTTTCTCTCCGCCCAGGTGGAAATGGTGCCCCAGAACTATGTTTCCCTGACCGAGCCCGACGATATCAAAAATCTGACCAAAATGCTGGATATGTTCGACGACAACGAGGACGTTGAAAACGTATTCCACAACTGCGACAATCTGGAGGATTGAGTTTCTGCGTTTTTGAAACAGCGCCCTGCCGCGGCAGGGCGCTGTTCTATTTGTCTATGTGGTACATCTGAAAAACTATTCCCTGCGCTACAACGGGCCGATGATTCCGCTAAGGCGGCCAATATGCAGCGGATGCCTAAACTCGTTGGGCTGTAGCCTTACCATTTGAGATCCCTATGTATAGAAATGCGAAAATGAAGGTATCCTTCCCGGTGGGAGGGCCCGCCTTTGAAAAGAGTATTGTTCGTCTTCCTGGTTATCATTTTCCTGTTCGATCTTTCAGGGACTGCTTTGGTGCCATCTTCACATATGCCGATGCAGGCATATAAAAACAGCAGGCTTGTTGACGAACGGACCGGAACGGCCGAAGCATCGAATAAAGTTTGCTTCCGGAAACAAACGAGGATCCAAAGCCCATATCAAGCTTGCATAATGCTACGTCAGATCGACCGAGAAAACTTGACTATATACCAGGTATTCTCTTTGGTTTCCAGCCAAGCCGACGATAATGCAGACGTCGCAGTCTGCGCGCCATTACGATTGAAGCTGCTTTTGAGCGAAACATTGGAGCTTCAGCCATACTCAGCAGGGAGTTCCCTCCGGCTGGCCGCCCTTGGGGGCAGCTTCTACCGATGGTATGCCGAAAACCCGGCACAAACGGAAAAAGCAAAACAGACTGCATTGCTCTGGGGCGGTAAAAGGAGCGGGGAAGAACGGAGGCAGGCTGCTGAAATGATCAGGATGTTGGGGATAGTCTCCGAACAGCTGCAGGAGGAGGAGCTTCATACACTGCTCTGCGACGCAGGTATTGCGCTGCCTGAGGGGATACCGGATAAGGAGGGATTTGTATGCTTTATGGAAGCGCTCTCTCGCGTCCTTTTGCTTGAAATATTCAAAAATCAGCGGGAAATACTGAATATTTCCCGCTGAAGTCGTTGCGGAAGACGGAAAAGCGTGTTATGATGTCAGAGAATATATAGAATATCCAGAGGATAATCCAGTGAGTTTGCTTGAACATATCGGCGGCACAGCGGATATCCGTCAATTGAGCTTCCCGCAGCTGGAAGAGCTCTGCGCAGAGCTTCGTCAGGAACTGATCAAAAATGTATCCGTGACCGGGGGACATCTGGCGTCCAACCTGGGAGTCGTAGAACTAACGGTTGCGCTTCATAATGTCTATGACCCCATGAAGGACCGTATCGTCTTCGACGTGGGCCACCAGAGCTATGTACACAAAATGCTGAGCGGCCGCCTGGCGCAGTTTTCCACCCTGCGCCAGGAAAACGGGCTGTCCGGCTTCCCGAAGCCTGAGGAATCCCCGGCAGACGCCTTTATTGCAGGCCACGCTTCCAATTCTGTTTCCGTAGCGTTGGGCATGGCAAGGGCCAGGACCCTTACCGGCGGTGATTACGACGTGGTAGCCCTTATGGGAGACGGCGCCCTCACCGGCGGGCTGGCATATGAGGGCCTGAACAATGCCGGGCAAAGCCGGGAGCCTATGGTCATCATTCTCAACGACAACGGCATCGCTATCAACCATACCGTGGGCGGCATGGCAAAGTATCTGACACGGCAAAGGGTACGGCCGGCTTATTACCGCTTGAAGCGGGCCTATCGCAAGGCGATGACGAAAACGAAAGCCGGCTCCCGGATCTTTGAAGTGACGCAGCACTGGAAGAATAAGCTGAAAGCAGCCATTTTTTCCTGTACCGCCTTTGAAGAGATGGGTTTCCGTTACATGGGGCCGGTGGACGGTCATAACGTCCGACAACTGAGCTACATGCTGAATGTGGCGCGCAGTTATCGGGAGCCGGTCCTTCTCCATGTGGTCACGCAGAAGGGAAAGGGCTACCCGGATGCGGAGCAGAATCCCGCTCTTTACCATTCCGTCGGCCCATTTGATCCTGAAGTTGGCGCAAAGCGCACAGGGAAGCCCTGCTTTTCCTCTGTGTTCGGCGAGGAGATCACCACGCTTGCCTTGAAGGATGAACGTATTTGCGTCATTACAGCCGCCATGGAAGAAGGGACCGGCTTGCAGGGCTTTCATGAGAAGATCCCCGAACGCTTCTTTGACGAGGGGATCGCGGAAGGGCATGCGGCCGCCATGGCAGCCGGTATGGCAAAACAAGGGATGAAGCCGGTCTTTGCCGTCTATTCCACCTTCTTGCAGCGCTCGTATGATATGCTGCAGCACGACGTTGCCCTGCTGCAGCTTCCGGTACTGTTCGCCGTGGACCGCTGCGGGCTGGTTGGCGCGGATGGGGAGACGCACAACGGCGTTTTCGATGTGGGCTTCCTGCGCCAGGTGCCGGGTATGCAGATCTGGTGTCCCGCCTCTTATCAGGAGCTTCGGGATATGCTGAGGGAGGCCCTGAAATATGAGGGTCCCTCTGCCGTCCGCTATCCAAAAGGCGCTGAGGGAGAATACCGTGACGGCGGATGCGATCCTGTCCGTGCCATGAGCAGCGGCAGCGACCTGACGATCATCAGTTACGGTACGCTCATCAACGAAGTCCTGAGAGCAGCGGATACTCTTTCCAAAGATGGTATCCATACAAAGGTTATAAAGCTGGGGTGTATCTCGCCCTTGGATTTGAAAGCGCTGGAGTCCCTGATATACGACACCGGCGGGGTTTTGGTAGTGGAAGAGTGTGCAGCGCCGGGCAGCATCGGGGAATCCCTTGCGCCGCATGTTAAGCAGCTGCCGTTCTCTGCGCTGAACCTGGGAGATGGCATTGTCCGCCAGGGTACGCAGGCTCAGCAGAGGCACCGCGCCGGGATCGATGCGGAAGCTATCGTCCGTGCCGCACGGAAGCTGGTGCTCTGATGCGCCTGGATCTGCTGCTGGTCCGCCGGGGCCTTTGCTCCGGGCGGGAACGGGCCAAGGAAGAGATACGCAGCGGCCATGTGCTGGTAGATGGGGTAGCAGAAAACCGCCCGAGCCGTGATTTGCCGGAGGATACTTCGCTTATCCTTGTGGGCGAGACGCTGCGATATGTGAGCCGGGGCGGTCTGAAGCTGGAAAAAGCCCTGGATACCTTCGGGGTCAAAGCGGAAGGAAAGATCTGCGTAGACTGCGGCGCTTCCACCGGCGGTTTTACCGACTGTCTTCTGCAGCATGGGGCTTTGCGAGTCTATGCCCTGGACGTAGGCCGCGGCCAACTGTCAGAAAAGCTGCGCACGGATCCCAGGGTCTTCAGCATGGAGAGCTTCAATGTGCGTGAACTGCAGCCGGGGGACTTGCCGGAGACACCGTCTCTTGCGGTGATCGACGTTTCCTTCATCTCCCTGCGCCTGATCCTGCCCTCAGTGTCGCAGGCGCTGACGCCGGATGGTGAGATCATCTGCCTCATCAAGCCGCAGTTTGAAGCCGGAAGGAAAAGAATAGGCAAAAAAGGCGTCATACGGGATCCGGCCATTCACTGCCAAGTGCTGGAGGAGCTGTTCCTCTTCTTTCCGATATTGCAACTCTACCCATACGGCCTGAGTTGGTCGCCCATCCGCGGGCCGGAAGGAAATATCGAATACTTATGCCACCTTCGGCGGGAGCCTGCAGCTTCGCAGCCGGAGCCCCGAAGGGTCGTGGAGGAGGCGCATGATACGCTGAAATGAAACGGATACTTGTTTGCACGAATTACGCAAAGGATCAGGATCTTTCCTTTACGCTGCAGGTTTTATCCTTTCTCCGGGAAAGAGGCGCGGAAGCCAAAGCATTTTTCCCCTTGACTCCGGCAGAATCCCTGCCGGCTGACCTGCCAGAAGACGTCCTTTGCGCGAACCCGAGCACGTACATCCGAGGAGCCGACCTGCTGCTCTGCCTTGGAGGCGATGGCACCATGCTCCACAATTCCAAGCTGGCCGCACAGAACAATGTGCCTATGCTTGGGATCAACCTGGGGCATATGGGATTCATCACGGAGCTGGAAAAGGAGGATATGGGCCGTTTGTCCGAGGTGCTGGAAGGCCGCTACACCGTGGAGAACCGTATGATGCTGGACTATGAAGTACAGCGTGAGGGAAAGTGCATATGCAGCGGTTTCGGCCTCAATGAAGCGGTGGTAGCCAGGCAAAGCCCAGCCCATTCCATCCATCTGACCGCTTATGGAGACAACCAGAAAATCTCTGACTATTCCGGCGACGGCATCATCATCGCTACCCCCACAGGCTCTACGGCCTATTCCATGGCGGCGGGGGGGCCCATCGTGGAACCGACAGCTGAAAACCTGTTGCTGACGCCCATGTGCGCCCATTCTCTGACTGCAAAACCTTATGTACTGGCAGGTGACCGGCATACCAGCGTCAAGCTGGTACGCGGCGATAATGACGAGGCCATGCTGCTGGTGGACGGGGAAGACTGCGTCACCCTGAAAACCGGGGACCTGGTCTATGTATCGAAATCCTCTTATGTGACGCGGCTGATCAAGCTGCGCAGCCTTAGCTTTTATGAGATCGTTCGGCACAAGCTGAATTGACGGGGGATATACAGATGAAGAATGAAAGACAGCTTCAAATCCTGAAAATCATAACGGAAAGATCCATTGAGACACAGAATCAGTTGATCGAAGCCCTGAAAGAAGCGGGGGTAAAAAGCACCCAGGCTACGGTGTCCAGGGATATGCGGGAGCTGCGGCTGGTCAAAAAGCTCAATGACGACGGCAGCTATCGTTATGTCTGCCCAGAGGAACCTGTGGAAGCGCCGGATCACTCCGCCAGGCTCCGTACAATCTTCCGGGAGTCCGTGGCTTCCTGCGCCACCGCCCAGAACCTGGTCGTCGTCAAGACCCTCTCCGGCCTGGCCAATGCCGCCTGCGCTGCCATCGATTCCATGGATGTGCCGGGGATGGTAGGCAGCCTGGCCGGGGACGATACCATTTTCCTTGCCATGATGGATAACGGCGCCGCCGAGCGCTTCTGTGAAGAGATCCGGGAACTGATCCGCTGAAGTAACCGGCGGTTACTGAAAGAGGTGTCTTCCCTTGCTGGAACTGCTCCATATTGAAAACGCCGCTGTGATCGAGCGGGCCGACATCAGCTTCGGTCCGGGCCTTAATGTCCTCACCGGCGAGACGGGTGCCGGAAAATCCATCATCATCGACGCTATCGGCGCCATCTTAGGAGAACGGGTTTCCCGTGAGTTAGTGCGTTCAGGCGCGGATACCGCCCGCATCACAGCAGAACTGACGCCTACGGAGACCGCCGCGGCTTGGCTGAAAGAGAATGAGATAGAATTCTCGCCGGGAGAGAATATCCTTGTCTCCCGCCGGATCACTTCCGAGGGAAAGAGCTCCTGCCGCATGAATGGAACCCCTGTTACTTCCGCACAGCTACGAGATTTCGGCGACCTGCTGGTGGACGTTCACGGCCAGAACGACGGGCGGCGGCTTTTGTCCGAGAGCAGCCACGGCTCCTGGCTGGATGCTTTTGGCGGGCTGGAAGGATTGAAGAACGCCTATAGCTTATCCTATCGTGGCTATATGGAAGAATGCAGGCAGTTGGAAGACCTTCGGAAAAGCGAGGATGAAAAGGAGTTCCTGGAAGCAAAGCTGAAAAAAGAAATCCGGGAATTGACAGCTGCTGCACCGAAGGACGGGGAAGAGGAGGCGTTGGAACAGCGTGTAAGGAAGCTGCAGTATGCGGAAAAACTGACCGATCAGCTCACAGAAGCATACGAGAGCTTTCACGGCAGCGAACGGGCCGAAGGAGCAGTCGATCGGCTTGTGTCGGCATCCAACGCGCTGAATTCCATCCTTCGGGTGGATGAGAGCTATACCGCCCTGGCTGCAGATGTGGCGGATCTCCGCTATCGGGCGGAGGATCTTGCAGACCGGTTGGAGGACGCCAGGCGTGAGCTCGACTATTCCCCCGGAGAGTTGGACCGCCTGGAAGAAAGGCTGAATCTCCTGCAGCGGCTATCGCGCCGTTATGGCAGCGCCGCAGCCGCCAGGGAACGTCTGGAAACTGCGAAGAACGAGCTGGAAGATGTGGAGTATCTGGACGAGCATCTGGAAAAGCTGGAAGTCTCCATACGGAAGAAAAGGTCAGAAGTGCTTGCAACCGGCAAGGAACTGTCCAACGCCCGCCGTTCATCAGCGCGACAACTGGAAAAGGCCGTGGAAACGGAGCTGAAGGATCTCAGCATGCCAGGCGTTCGGTTCAGGGGAGAGGTTGCGGCGAAGTCAGGAGCCGGTTTCGACGCTTCCGGCCTGGATGATATCCGTTTCCTCCTTTCGGCCAATGCGGGACAGGCGCCGGGCAGGCTCAGCCATATCGCCTCCGGCGGTGAGCTGAGCCGGATCATGCTTGCAATGAAGAATGTGCTGCGCGCTTCTTCAGAGCCGGAAGTATTGATCTTTGATGAGATTGATACCGGCGTCAGCGGCATCGCTGCGCAGCGCGTAGGGGAAAAGCTGGCGACCCTGGCAAAGGATCACCAGGTGCTGTGCGTAACCCATCTCCCGCAACTGGCCGCCATGGCAGACGTCCAATTCTCCATCGTGAAACAGCAGGCTTCCGGCAACACCTATACCACGGTCACCCGCCTGAATAAGGAGGGAAGAATACAGGAGCTTGCCCGTCTCATCGGAGGAGAAACCATAACGGAGACCACCCTCAGAAGCGCATCCGAACTGATCGGGGCGGCAGATCGGTATAAATCCGGACTGCGGTGTTGAATTGAACATTTTGCGTTTGCCTTAACCTCCGGTCCGCCGGAGGTTTTTGGTTGGGAATTTACGATTTGTTTACCATTGCGCATCGGAAAATGATATACTTTATTTTAACGAGTCCAAAGGAGGGAGAAGGATGCAGAAAAGGATCCTCGTGGTGGAAGACGACGGAAATATCGCAGATCTGATCCGGATCTATCTGGAAAAGGACGGGTTTGAAGTAAAAATCGCCGGGGACGGCGGCAGTGCGCTTCAGATGTTCCGGGAATATGCCCCTGATCTGGTGCTGCTGGATGTAATGCTACCGGTAATGGACGGCTGGCAGGTCTGCAGTATGATCCGCAAAACGGATAAGACCCCGATCATCATGCTCACTGCAAAAGAGGAAACCGACGATAAGGTACATGGCCTGGAGCTTGGTGCGGACGATTATGTAACGAAGCCCTTTGAGGTCAAGGAACTGTTGGCGAGGATCCATGCTGTCCTTCGCAGGACCGAGGGGGACAACGAGCACAAGGGACAGATCCTTTCTTTTGACAAGCTGACAATCAACATGGATTCCTATGAGCTGATCGTAGACGGAAAGAAGATTGATACGCCGCCGAAGGAGATGGCGCTGCTGTTCCATCTCGCCTCATCTCCCAATCGGGTCTATACAAGGAACCAACTGTTGGATGAAGTCTGGGGTTTTGATTATCTTGGCGATTCCCGCACGGTGGATGTGCATATCAAGCGCCTGCGCGAAAAGCTGGAGGGGGTCAGTCCCCGCTGGGCCCTGTCCACAGTATGGGGCGTAGGCTATAAATTCGAAACCTTCCCTGAAAAATGAGCAGGAATATCCAGACCCGGAATATCCTTCTCAGTGCGGGTATGGTGGTTTTCAGCTTCCTGATCCTCAGCCTTTCCTTTTCCGCCGTATGCTACACCTATGTGATCCGGGAAAAGCGGATGGTGCTGGAGTCCACAGCGAACGTGGTCGCTGATGTGGCAGCTGCTGTGAACGAGAACCTGGACAGCGAGAATTGGGAGCTGAGCCTGCAGGCTGCCTCCATCTCCCGCGCGACTGGGCTTCATATTTTTATCTGCGATTCTTCCGGCAAGGTGATCATATGCTCCGACGCATTGGTGAAATGTGAGCATATCGGATTGAAGATACCTGCCGAATATACCGCCGTTATCCGGGAGAGCGGCGGCTTCCGGCAGCTTACCGACCTTTCCGGGTTTTACCGTGAAAAAAGATATGTTGCGGCCGTGCCGATCCGTCAGCGTGCCGGGGAACAGAGCGGGTTTGTTTTCGCCGCTGCAGAGATCAGCGCGGTCTGGCAGCTGTGGAGGCGGTTTACCGCGATGCTTCTGATGACCGGCTGTTTCACCTTGCTGATCGCCATTCCCGTTTCCGTCATCTCCAGTCGCCGTGAAACGGCGCCGCTGAAGGAAATGGCCGCAGCTGCCAGGCAGTTTGCCAAGGGAGACATGAGCGTGCGCATCAGCATGCGCGGCCGCTCGAATGAAGTGGCGGAACTGTGCGAAGCATTCAACCAAATGGCGGATGCCTTAGAGAGCTCAGAGGAACAGCGGAGGGAATTTGTTTCCAGCGTTTCCCATGAACTGAAGACCCCTATGACCACCATCGCAGGTTTCGCGGATGGGCTGCTGGATGGCACCATTCCAATGGAGAGTGCGCCAAAATACCTATCCATCATTTCCAGCGAGACAAAGAGGCTGAACCGGTTGGTGCATCAGATGCTGGACATCAGCCGAATGAAGGACAAGAAAATCAGCCTCAATTCCCAATTCGACGCTACGGAGACCCTGCGGGTCAGCATCACGAACCTGTACAGCCGAATGGAAAAGAAGGAGCTGGAGCTTCATCCCGAAATCCCAGAGGATCCGCTCATTTGCCGCGGTAATGGGGATGATATAGCAAGAGTGGTCTATAATATCCTGGAGAACGCCGTAAAATTCGCTGATCCGGGCAGCAGGCTGGACATCAGTCTCTATAAACAGAATGGGAAGGCTTATATTTCCATAACAGACAGGGGCGAGACGATCCCCGAGGAGGAGCTTCCCATGATCTTCGATCGTTTCCATAAATCGGACCGCTCCAGAAGCCTGGACCGGGACGGCGTGGGACTTGGGCTGTATATCGTGAAGACAATCCTCGATCAGATGGGGGAGGATATCTGGGTACGTTCCAAGGATGGGGAGACTGAGTTCCGCTTCTCCCTTACCATCGCATCTTAAGGAACAAAGCATCACACATCGTTCCCTTTACTCCGTCTATTATGACACCGGGATGGAGGCAGAAATGGCAGACGACAAGGAGCTCAGACAAGAGAATACCGCATTTACAGCTCCGGCGGAAGAAGGAAGCTATCAGTTTTGCTCGCAGCTGAACAGCACCCCCCCGGAATCTAAGCACCACAGCGGCAAAAGCAGGAACTCCATTGGCTTCGTGATCGCTGGGATACTGGTCCTGATAGCCGCCAGTACAGCATTCTGCGTGCTGGTGCTGCAACTTACACTATCTGTCCGCCAGGACGAAAACGGCTTTTCCATTGCGTTGGTGCGTAAAAAGGATACACAGCCCATCCTCAGGCTGGAGGAACCCGGTGCTTCAAGAGTACAGGCAGGTGCGACAGATGCGCAAGACGGTCAGGAACGCTATGAGTGGGCTGGTGAGACACTGCTCATGACCTCCGACGGCAAGGGGGACGCCCTGAGCTTTCGCCAGCTTTATTCCGATTGTGCACCCTGCATCGGGATACTGCATGCCACCGATGCAAATGGGAGAGAACGAAGCGGCGCGGTGATCGTCATGTCTGAGGATGGCGCTTTGATTGCCTGTACCCATGTGATTTCCGGCGCATCCTCGATTACAGTGACGGTGGGCGGAGAGGAATATACGGCCTATATCATCGGTCTGGATTATGCGACTGACCTGGCAGTGCTGAAAATCGACGCTCAGGGGCTGCCTACGGCAACATTCAGCGGGGAAAGGGTTTTCCCAGGCGATACCGTGGCAGTGATCGGCAATCCGGTCGGCGGCGTGGTAAACATCACCGACGGAATGGTCTCCGCTGTTAATCCGGATTTCGATTATCGGGGTTTTTCACTGGAAGTGCTTCAATTCGGGATGGATCTTGGAGATATCGCTTCCGGAAGCGCCCTGGTAAATTCTGCCGGTCTTGTCATCGGTATCGTGAACCCTGATTTGGCCGCACAGCTGCCGGAATCAGGCGGTATCGGTATCGCTCTTTCCATGCGTGAAGCAAAGGGCATTATCGACGAACTTTTGAGAAATGGTTTTATAGCAGGACGTCCCTCCTCCGGGCTTACGGTTTCCGAGCTGCCAGCCGCCTATGCCGCCTATTATGAATACCCAACCTGTCTGTATATTTCCGCCGTTCAGGAAAACAGTACCGCATCGGATGCGGGGCTTCAGCGAGGGGATCTGATCCTCTCTGCCAACGGGACGGAGGTCACTGGCGTCGCGGAACTGTACGCTGTCATCAACGGTCTGAGTGCCGGCGACTGGCTGACCCTGGAAATCTTCCGCAACGGCGAGATCGGAGAGGTATCCTATCAGCTGATGGAAGCCGTCAGCCCCTTGAAAAACTGAATGATCCTCACTTTTTCATACTTTCCCCTTTTTGATGAAGGCGCGGCTTCCTGCCGCGTCTTTGTCATCTTCAGGCAATGCCGTACAATTGCCGGAACGCATCTTGCTTCCATCACGTTCCGTCAAATCTCCCTATGCACATCCTCGCTGATAAAATCGAGGATAGCTATGATCGGCCAAAACATGCAAAATGCGCCGGTTGTAAGGAATCGGTGAATATGCTATACTTTACTGTGAAAAGAGGAAAAAGCACAAATAAAGAGTTTTAAAAACCATACCCAATGGAGCAAAGACATGCGTCAAAAAAGACTTCTGTCCGTCCTTCTGGCTATTATGATAACCGTCTGTTCATTGCTGCCGACGGCAGCTGCTGAAGAAGATGGTAACCAGCTTATCTGGCGCAGGGAAACACCCGTCACCGCGGACATCAGAACGGCGGAAACGGTGTTTGACAACGGTTCCAGGCAGGCGGAGCATTACATATGCTATACACCGGGCGGGAATGCAAGGCCGGTGCTTGCCTATGGCGAGAGCATCCGGGAGAAGCTGGAATTCCCGGCTGCCGCCGAGCTGTCAGACGGTCGAGTGCTGGCAGGGATCAACGGCGACTATTTCGTCATGGCAACCGGCATGCCTCTGGGCATCATAATTCATGAAGGAGAGCTTATCTCCTCCGATGCGGGTAACGCCGCTTTCGGCTTTATGGAGGATGGCAGCGCGGTCTTCGGCCAGCCGGGATTGCAAATCCAATTGCGTTCGGATCAGGTGTCCTGTTCTGTCGTCAGCATCAACAAGAACTATATAAACGGCCGGTTTTGCCTTTTCACCTCCGCTTGGGGGGAACAGCTCCCGCTGAGTAAGGATTACCGTTGTTTGGAGCTGATCCCGGTAGAGGGAGAAATTCTGGCACTGGGCGGAGATATGACCTGCTATGCAGGCCGGGTTTCTATGCCGGAAGAAGCACTGCCCCTGGAAGAAGGAAAAGTCTATCTGTGTTATTCCGGGCCGGAGGAAGCCTGGCAGCTCGCCGGGCTCGACAGCGTTGAACCGGGCACAAACATGGCCCTGTCTGTCAAGGCCGCTGACGAACGCTTTGATTGTTGCCGGGAAGCGCTTGGATGCCTCTATCCGCTGCTCTCCGACGGCGAGATCCTGCAGGGATTGGACGACATTGATAAGAACAAGGCGCCGCGGACTGCAATCGGGCTCCGTGAGGACGGGAGTGTCATCTTTTATACGGCAGACGGAAGGCAATCCGGCTATGCAATCGGCCTTAGTTTGCGGGAAGTGGCAGTACGCCTGAAAGAACTCGGATGTATCAACGCCGGCGCTTTGGATGGCGGCGCTTCTACCGTGCTCGCTTATCAGATGCCCGGAGAGGAGACATGCACGGTTAAAAATCTCCCTTCCCTTGGAAAGTTGCGGGAAACGCCGCAATTCCTGCTGCTCACCGCACCTGAGGAAGAGGCGGGACCGCTGGAAACCATTGCCGTTTCCAGCAATGAGAAGGTAATGCTTTCCGGCAGCTCCTGCATGCTTGTCGCCGGCGGCTGTGACGGAAACGGCGCTCCCGTATCCCCGGATGGGCTGCAGTGGAGCTGCGATTACGGAAGCATGGGGGATGACGGCCTGTTTACCGCGCCGGGGAAGCCATGCGAAGCAAGCGTGACAGCGCAATGCGGCAATATCTGCGGAGAATTCAGGATCCCTGTGATTTCCCAGCCCGAAGAGATAAGGGTAATATCGGAGGAAAGCGGCAGGGAATTGAGACAATTGCGCGTACTCCCAGGTTCGGAAACAGGACTCAGCGCGAAGGCTCTCTGGAATGGATTGGAGGTCTGCACGGCAGACGAACAGTTTGCGTGGCTTCTGGATGGGGATATTGGGACAATTGACAGTACGGGCCTGTTCACCGCCTGCGAAAACGCAGCGATCGGTGAATTGACGATAAGCTGCGGGGACATATCCTGCCGTCTTCAGATCATCGTTACGGACACCGTAATCTGCGCGGAGGGCTTTGAACAAGCACAAAGCGGCAGTATGCCGGGCCTGGTTTGGTCGCCGGAAGCCAATCGAGACAAGGTGAAATACGGCCGCGGCAGCCTCCGGCTGGATTATGATCTCGCCGACGGCAGCGTTACCTTCCCGCTGGAGGCATATCCCACCGAGCTGGGCGGCTCCGCCAGCCTATGGATCCTCAGCGACGGCAGCGGCAACAACATTTACTCTGTGCATAAAGAAATATCGATCCTGCTGGGCAAGCTGGATCACGCAGGCTGGATGCAGTTTGAAGTGAATACCGAAGTTTTCGGCAGGATCCTGGGCCTTCGCATCGGCGGCAGCGGCAGCGGCAGCCTGTGGCTCGATCAGCTGCTGATCAACAACCTTGCGGAGCCGGATACGGAAGCGCCCGTCATCCGCATGAATGTTACCGGTGATTCCCTGACTGCGGACGTTTGGGACCAGGCAGAAGGTATCCTGGGAGAAGCTTACCTTCAGCTGACCGCAGATGGAGAAGCGCTGAGTTTTGATTACGATGATTCCATCGGCCGGATAAAAGCTGCCCTTCCCATGCCTGATCCCTGTATTCGCATTGTTCTGACAGCATACGACCGCAGCGGAAACTATAATTCTTCTTCTCTTCTGTTGGATTCCGGTGCGCCATCCGCTTTTCCGGATATGGATGGCCATTGGGCAAGCCGGTATGTTGAACATATGCGGAATATGGGTGTAATCGCAGGACGGTTGGCAGATGACGGAACGGTTTATTTCGACCCGGACAGCGAAGTAACCAGGGCGGAATTCGCCGTGATGCTCTGCCGCTGGCTCGGGATCGATACATCTGCGTATGACGAAACGCTGCGATTTGCAGACGAATCCACCATCCCTTCCTGGGCGCTTAGCGGTGTGAAAGCTGCCACTTCCCTGGGGCTGATCCAGGGCTCTCCCACGGAAGAAGGCTTGTATTTCATGCCTCAGCAGCCTTTGACCAGAGCCCAGGCGGCCGTCATCCTGGGACGCACCATGCCGGGTGGGCGCATGATGTCCGACCTTCCATGGCCGGATGCGGCAGATATCCCCACCTGGGCGCGGGCCTATGTTTCCGAATTGGCTTTTATGGGCGTCATGACTGGCAACGGCGCAACTTTCGATCCCAACAGCCCTCTGACCAGGGCGCAGGCAGCAAAACTGCTGTCTGAACTGAGTTAAAGAAATCAGGATATCGGGGCCGAATCCGTCCCTTATATTATTGCCTTACTGTGGCTATCAGATCTTATGGAATTCATTGCGAAACCTTGGCTTCTATGATAAAATAAATGAACAGATTATCGTCTCAAAGGATGTGAGCGACTTGCGGATCCTGGGCCTGGACCCCGGAATCGCCATCGTTGGTTTTGGCGTGATCGAGGCGCAGAGGGGGCAGTTCCACTCTCTGACCTACGGCGCGATCCGGACAGAGGCAGGCCTCCCGCTATCGGAACGGCTGGAGATCATCTACAACGACCTGAACCAGCTGCTGGATTCCCTCCGGCCGGAAGCCGTGGCCGTAGAAGAGCTGTTCTTCAACACGAACATCACCACAGGCATCAGTGTTGCCCACGGCAGGGGGATCCTTCTGCTTGCCTGTCGTCAAAAGGGTATCCCGATCTATGAATACACCCCGCTGCAGGTCAAGCAGAGCGTGGTTGGCTATGGCCGTGCGGAGAAAAAACAGATCATGGAAATGGTGCGGCGTATGCTTCACTTGACGGAGATACCCAGACCGGACGACGCAGCGGACGCCCTGGCCATCGCACTGTGTCATGGCCGGGCCGCAACATCCTTACTATTTCAGGCGGGGGAGAAGAGCCAATGTTCTACTATTTGAACGGCACGGTTGCCGTGCTGGAAAACTGCCTCGCGGTCATCGACTGCGGCGGCGTCGGCTTCAGCTGCAACACTTCCATGCGCAGCCTGTCCGCTTTGGAGATCGGCAAAAAAGTCAAAATGTATACCTCCTGCGTCATCCGGGAGGATGCTTTCGATATTTATGGCTTCACGACCCAAGCGGAACTGAACAGCTTTAAAATGCTGACGGGCATTTCCGGCGTAGGGCCGAAAGCCGCCCTCTCCATCCTTTCCTCCAGCAGCCCGGAGGACCTGGCGCTGGCTGTGGCCAACGGGAATGAAAAAGCCCTCACCATCGCGCCGGGGATCGGGAAGAAGCTGGCACAGCGCATCCTTTTGGAATTGAAAGACAAGGTTTCCGCCGATATGCGCAGTCTCACGCCGGGCGGTGTTTCCGCCCCCGCCGGACAAGCTGCCGTGGGGGATCAGAAATCGCGGGATGTTGCGGCGGCTCTCTCCGTGCTTGGCTACACCCCTTCGGAGATCAACGCTGTGCTGAGCAAAATGGATATTACGAATCTGAGCGTGGAAGAGGCGATCCGCCAGGCCCTCAAATCCTCGCTTCGCTGATGAGGAGCGGTCATGAGTATCGAAATCTCCGGTGAGAACCTGACGAAAGACCTGACCAGGACAAGTTTCGTAGCAGAAGACGAAGGGGAATTCTCCCTCCGCCCCCAAACCCTGAATGAATACATCGGCCAGACGAAAGCTAAGGACAATCTGCGCGTCTTTATCGAAGCCGCCCGTCGTCGGGGAGAGGCGCTGGACCATGTCCTGCTCCATGGGCCTCCGGGACTTGGGAAGACGACCCTTGCGCAGATCATCGCCAATGAGATGGGGGTGAACATCCGGAAAACCTCCGGCCCTGCCATTGAAAAGCCCCGGGATCTTGCCGCCTTGCTAACCAATCTGAATGACAATGATATCCTTTTTGTGGACGAGATCCACCGCCTTAACCGCAGCGTGGAGGAAATCCTTTATCCCGCCATGGAGGATGGGGAGATCGACATCATCATTGGGCAGGGACCGTCCGCGGATTCCATCCGCTTGCCTTTGAAAAAGTTTACGCTCGTCGGCGCCACCACCCGTTCCGGCCAGATTTCGGCCCCTCTGCGTGACCGTTTCGGCGTTATCCTCAAGCTGGAACTCTATACGCCCCAGGAACTGGAGCTCATCATCCGCCGGAGCGCCGATCTGCTGAACATTGGGATCGAACCTTCCGGCGGTGCAGAGATTGCAAAGCGCTGCCGGGGAACGCCCCGCATCGCGAACCGGCTGCTGAAGAGGGTGCGGGATTTCGCTGAAGTAACGGCTGAGGGTGTGATTACCAAGGCCGTGGCGGACGACGCCTTAAACCGTCTGGATATCGACCAGCTGGGCCTGGACAACATCGACCGAAGGCTGCTGCGCAGTATCATCCTGCAATATGGCGGGGGACCGGTCGGTTTGGAAACGCTGGCGGCTACTGTAAATGAAGAGACGGTCACCATTGAGGACGTTTATGAGCCATATCTCCTTCAGCAAGGCTTCATCACGCGGACGCCCAGGGGAAGATGCGCTACGCGTCTGGCCTATGAGCACCTGCATTTGCCCCTTCCTATGGAAAACGGCGGAAATCCCGGACAAATAAAGATGGAATTTTAGTGAATCAGCCGAATTCTTGTAAGGATTTTTGCATAATTGCCTTGACATTCAAAAATGAGGCGGCTATAATGCAATCGTGTCAATGGGAATTGGTAATAATTTTTTAGCATTTGAGTCTTTGGCGGATGAAGAATTGCTGGCGTATTGTCGGCAGGGGAATCCGGAAGCGGAAGAAACGCTGATCCGGCGATATGGACCCGTGATCCGCAGCTTAGCGCGACCCTATTTTCTCACCGGGGGCGACAGCGAAGACCTGATCCAGGAAGGGATGCTGGGTCTGCTGAACGCCATCCGAAGATTTGATCAGCAGGAAGATACCTCCTTCAGGACTTTTGCTGTACTGTGCATCCGCCGCCGTATGTTTTCGGCACTGAGGAAAGCGGCGGGAACTAAAAACGTATCTCTCGACGACTGTCTGTCCTTGGAATCCTCTCTTTTTGACGAAACTCAGTCTCGGAATGACAACCTGCGCGGACCTGAAGAACTATTGATCGACAGGGAAGAGGCTCAAAAGAGATACCAAAACCTGCTTCTGCTTTTGTCGGCGTATGAACAGTCGGTTCTGCGCTGTTTCCTAAGAGGAATGTCATACAGAGAAATCGCAGAGATCACCAAGCGATCGGAAAAAGCGGTGGACAATGCCGTTCAGCGGATCCGCCGCAAATTCG
>JAEEGL010159033.1_pt1 | contig 18062 bp, 10 predicted proteins | sample 9134231 | NCBI WGS metagenome assembly JAEEGL01 (sample SAMN16246548, study PRJNA631951) | gut metagenome | biome: gut microbiome; feature: rumen; material: fiber-attached | host: Bos | place: Iran: Karaj | collected 2018-10 | reverse complement strand
CAGTGGTAGTCAGCTGTATCTATATAATAAAAATCCAGCCTGTTTTCTTTCATTATGTTTCTTAATTCAGCGATTTTTTCGTTTATTGTCATGTTTTTTTCTTTCCTGATCTTTTTATTAGATAATTCTTGTGCTAAATTAGAGATAATAATCCCATCTCTAATAAAATCAAAGGTGTGGGTGGTATTGTCAAGCTGACTTATCACTTTAGTTGTCTAGGCAGCTTCCGAGAGCACATTTTGATAAATACTGTTTTTACTTTTTAAGTAAATCGGAGATTATTGCGAATTGCTCTAAGGAAAGAGCTTCTCCTCTTATTCTCTCATCTAATCCCATTTTACTAAGAGCTTCTTTTACAGTGTCTTTGGAAACTGATAACTTAGCTGCATTTCCAAGTGCATTCACGAGGGTTTTTCTTCTCTGATTAAATGCCGCTCTAATCACGTCGAACATATATTTTTCATCATTTACTTTTATCGGTTTTTCGTGTAGATATGTAAGTTTTATTACTTCCGAGCTCACACCGGGGCGTGGCATGAAACAGTTAGGTGGTACAACAGCCACTATCTCAGGCTGGGAATAATACTGGACAGCAAGTGAAAGGGCTCCATAGTCCTTTCCACCCGGTTCTGCCCTCATTCTGTCTGCAACCTCCTTTTGAATCATAATAGTAATACTTTCCAGTGGTGCCCCGGATTCAAAAAGTCCCATGACTATTGGTGTTGTTATGTAGTAAGGGAGATTAGCAACTACCTTTACCGGCTTTCCATCATTGTACTTATTTGCAATTTCATTGAAGTCCATTTTTAAGATATCGTTATTAATAACCGTTACATTATCATATTCTGCAAGTGTTTCTGCCAACACCGGGATCAGCCTGTCATCTATTTCAACAGCCAGTACCTTTCCTGCTGCCTCACATAAAAATTGAGTCATGGTTCCAATACCCGGTCCAATTTCCAGGACAAGATCATCCTTTGTTATCCCAGCTGAACCAATTATCTTATCCAAAACATGAGAATCTATAAGAAAATTCTGTCCGTATTTTTTTTGAAAATGAAAGTTGTATTTTTTAAGAATTCCTGCTGTAACTACAGGATTTATAAGCTTTTCCACTTACTATTTCCTCCATATTACTCACTTTACTTCTCCTTAATTTTAAGCAGAATCATATCATAAATGTGTCAAATATAAAAATCTTGCCAGTTTTTAGATCATTTGATTATTCCTATCTTAAGCTTTGCGCGAAGAATTCTAAGCACCGCCTCATTTATATAATTTTCTTGAATTCTTCCTTTTTTTATAGCTTCTATCAGTGCATTTTTACTTCCCATGCTCTCAGTCACACATACCATGTCTGCACCTGCAAGAACCGCACGAATCACCGCCTCATTGGTGCTTCCGACAAAATCTTTTATTCCTTCCATATCCATACCGTCAGTTACGATAATTCCGTCATATCCCATATCTTCTCTTAGGTACTCCATTACTTTTGGTGATATGGATGCAGGTTGATTCTTATCAAATGCTTCGACTATATTATGACCTACCATTATCATCTTTACATCTGTATCAATTCCTGCCTGGAACGGCTTTAAATCTCGGTTTTCAAAGGTCTTTAGGGATCTTTTATCCCTTATAATATTTGTATGAGTGTCTCCATTTCCGCCGTAACCCGGAAAATGCTTTAGAGTAGATATAACTCCTTTATTGTTATTTTGATTTACTGTAATCCTAATAAACTTAGAGGTTTTATTTGCATTGGTTGAAAATGAGCGTGCGTACATAAAGTCAGATGCTGAATATACTACATCTGCCACCGGTGCAAGATTTGTATTGATGCCTAATTTCTTTAAAAATACAGCTTTTTCTCTTGCTTCTTTTTTTACATTTTTAAAGCCACCTGCTTGGTATACTTTTCTGGGCGATAAAAACTTTGAACTTCTAAATGCTGTGTAAGCCGAAGCTCTGGCAACTGTTTCTCCCTCTTCATCTGTTGCTATTATTGTTTTTATTTTGGATACTTTTTGTAGTTTTTTCATTCTTGCCTTGAACAGTGTCGGATTTGAATTCTGGAAGCTGTCAGCAAAAAGGACTAGTCCTCCGTACTGATCCTTTTTCTGGCTGTCTTCTCCATAACCTGCGGAAATTGCTACCAGAAGCATCTGTGCCGCTTTTTGAGACAAACTCATACCTGAAAGTATTTCGTTTGCTCTTTTATCTATCTCATAATCTGAGTAAGGAGTCTTTTGTGTTGTAGTTGAATTAATATTTGATGTGAGATTTTTTGATATGCTTTCTGTATTTACTTCAGTTGTTTTTGATTCTGTGCTTGAATGATTTTTTTCTGTTGCTTCTGTACTTACACCTAATTCACTCTTAGTTGATTTATGTTGTATGGTTTCCATGCTGCATCCCTGAAGTATCATGCATAAGGCTATAAGTATACATATTTGAACTTTATTTCTTTTCACGTTTCTTTCCCTCCCGATAATAATCTAATGTAGCAGTCTTATAATAATTACACTAATTTTTTGAAACACTTATCTTAATATCATACTTTATTATATCGCTATTATCAAGTGCTTCGGTATTTTTTCTCATATTTTCTTACGGACCCGAATTTTTCACGATTTTAGTTAAACTACCTGGCTGTGGGGCGGAAATCAAATCTTCAGAACCATCCCTTTTAAGATTTTTTTCAATTTAAGAGGGTTCTCTCCCCAAGAATTACCTTGCGGACCCGAATTTTTCACGATTTTAGTTAAACTACCTGGCTGTGGGACGGAAATCAAATCTTCAGAACCATCCCTTTTAAGATTTTTTTCAATTTGGGATGGTTCTCTCCCGCCTGAGGTTACCACAGAACCATCCTTTTTAAATTTTTTTTCAATTTAAGAGGGTCCACTCTCCAAGAATTACCTTGCGAACCCGAATTTTTCACGATTTTAGTTAAACTACCTGGCTGTGGGACGGAAATCAAATCTTCAGAACCATCCCTTTTGAGATTTTCTTTAATTTGGGATGGTCCTCTCCCGCCTGAGTCTCTCTCAGAACCATCCCTTTTAAGATTTTCTTCAATTTGGGATGGTCCTCTCCCGCCTGAGTCTCTCACAGAACCATCCTTTTTAAAATTTTTTTCAATTTAAGAGGGTTCTCTCCTGCCTGAGTTTCTCTCAGAACCATCCCTTTTAAGATTTTCTTCAATTTGGGATGGTCCTCTCCCGCCTGAGTCTCTCACAGAACCATCCTTTTTAAAATTTTTTTCAATTTAAGAGGGTCCACTCCCCTTCAGGCCCACAAACCATCCATCACCAGAAACCCTCCATCACCGCAAACCACCCATCACAGTAAACTAACCGGCTATTGAATAACCGAGGATTCTAGATCATATATCAAAAAAACCGGGTACTCATCAGTTGTCCTGACAAATACCCGGTTTACTTAAATTACATTGCGAATTGTTCATGTTTAGAATCTATACTAAACTTCAATTAAAACTCATAATCGATCAAAACTCATTCGCTTATGAATCAAATTTTCATGCTCGCTTATGAATCAAATTATACAAGCTCGATCATAACCTGCATAGCAGCGTCGCCCTTACGAGGTCCGATTTTGATGATACGTGTGTAACCGCCGTTACCGTTACGCTCAGCATACTTTGGTCCGAGCTCATCAAGTACGATGTTACTTACATTGATTCTCTTTGTGTTCTTACGACGTCCAACGATTTCCTCAGGAACCTCTGTTACTGAGTAGAGAACCTTGTTCATCTTTCTTCTTGCATGAAGACGAGAAGGTGAATCCTTCTTGAATTCCTTCTTTACTTCATCATATACTGTATATCTCTTGCCATCTTTTACTTCTTTTATTCTCTTGCCGTTAGCATCAAGACGTGGAACCTTTACAGTCTTAGTTTCCATCTCGTAGTTGTTGCACTCTTTAACACCAAGTGCTATGATGCCTTCTGCTATTCTACGAATCTCTTTTGCCTTAGCTTCAGTAGTTACGATACTTCCATGATAAAGAAGATTTGTAACCTGATTGCGAAGTAAAGCTTTTCTCTGGCTTGAAGTTCTGCTAAGTTTTCTATAGCCTGACATATCTTTGCCTCCTCTTTCAATATAGGTTTATTACATTATTGTCCTTCACCTGTGCTCAGTGAAAGGCCCATTTCTTTAAGTTTAGAAAGTACTTCATCCAAGGACTTCTTTCCAAGGTTTCTAACCTTCATCATGTCCTCAGGTGTCTTATTAATAAGTTCCTGAACTGTATTAATACCAGCTCTCTTTAAGCAGTTGAATGAACGAACTGATAATTCAAGTTCATCTATGCTCATCTCAAGCTTCTTCTCGGAAGTGTCTTCCTCTTCCTGCTTGATAACAACGATGTTCTTAGCAACCTCTGAAAGATCAATAAATGACTTAAGATGGTCACTTAAAACTCTTGCTGAAACGCTTATAGCGTCAACCGGTTCAATAGTTGCATTGGTATAAACTTCTATAGTAAGCTTATCATAATCTGTAATCTGTCCTACACGAGTATCTTCCACCTTAATGTTGACCCTCTCTATAGGTGTAAACATTGAATCTATGGATATGACATTAATTGGAAGGTCATCACGCTTATTCTTATCAGCACTTACATAACCACGTCCGTTTACTATAGTAAGTTCTATATATAACCTACAATCCGGACCACCACTCAATGTAGCTATTACCTGATCAGGATTCATTACTTCAATATCAGGATCAACTTGGATATCTCTTGCTGTTACCACACCTTCACCATAAGCCTCGATAATAGCGCTCTTAGGTGCATCATCACTTCCGTGGTTCTTTAAAGCAAGATTCTTGATATTCATGATTATCTCAGTTACATCTTCCTTAACTCCCGGTATAGGACTGAACTCATGTACAACGCCTTCGATTGTTACATGACTTACTGCAGTTCCGGGTAATGATGAAAGCATAACTCTTCTGAGAGAATTACCAAGGGTGTTTCCATAGCCTCTTTCAAGTGGTTCTATTACAAAACGACCATATCTTTTATCTTCTGATATTTCATCAATCTTAATATTTGGTTCTTTAAAATCAAGCACGATTTTGCCCCCCTCCGTATTAGGTATTACTTAGAATACAACTCGACGATCAACACTTCGTTTACAGGAACATCGATCTGCTCTCTTGTTGGAGCCTCCTTAATCACACCTGAGAAATTCTCATGGTCTGCTTCAAGCCAATCAGGAACGATTCTTGCATCAGTTACTTCAAGGATGTCCTTGTATCTCTGATAACCTTTAACCTTTTCCTTGATTTCAATCTTATCACCAGGCTTAACTGTGTATGAAGGTATATTAACCATCTTTCCGTTTACAAGAACGTGCTTATGACCAACTATCTGTCTAGCTTCCTTTCTTGTACGTCCATAACCAAGTCTGAAAATAACATTGTCAAGTCTGAGCTCTAAGAGAATGATGAGGTTTTCACCGACTGTACCATACTTAGCTTTCTCTGCCTTCTTGAAATAATTTCTGAAAGGCTTCTCTAAAACTCCATATATAAATTTTGCCTTCTGCTTTTCTTTGAGCTGAAGACCATATTCGCTCTGCTTACGTCCTACTCTGGGATGTCTGTTAGACTTCTTGTCTATTCCTAAGAATCCCGGCTCAATTCCGAGAGACCTGCATCTCTTAAGTACAGGTGTCATATCTCTAGCCATTTTATTATCTCCTTTTATATTATATATGTTTTACTTATTGCTATGTTACCAATATCCGCAATCAATCAGACTCTACGTCTCTTAGGTGGACGGCATCCGTTATGAGGAACCGGAGTTACGTCTCTGATACTAACTACGTTGATTCCTGATGCCTGAAGAGCACGGATTGCAGCTTCACGTCCTGAACCAGGACCCTTTACAAATACATCTACACTCTTTAGTCCGTGTGGAAGAGCAGCCTTTGCAGCTGTCTCTGCTGCCATCTGTGCAGCATATGGTGTAGACTTCTTGGATCCTCTAAATCCAAGTCCGCCGGCACTTGCCCAGCTTATTGCATTACCCTGTGAGTCTGTAAGGGTAACTATAGTATTATTAAAAGAAGACTGAATATGAGCCTGTCCATGATCGACGTTCTTCTTGACACGCTTCTTTGAGGTCTTCCTGCTTGTTGTTGCTTTAGCCATTGTCAAACCCTCCTAAATAGATTTGTACATATTATATTAAATTACTTCTTCTTATTTGCTACAGTACGCTTTGGACCCTTTCTGGTACGAGCGTTTGTCTTTGTCTTCTGACCACGGACCGGAAGTCCCTTTCTGTGACGGATACCTCTATAGCATCCGATTTCCTGAAGTCTCTTAATGTTCATAGCTACTTCTCTACGAAGATCACCTTCTACTGCAACTTCAAGCTTTTCAATAGCATCACGGATTGCAGCAACTTCTTCGTCAGATAAGTCTTTAACACGAGTATCAGGATTAACCTTAGCTTCTTCTAAAATGCGGTTGGATGTTACTCTTCCTATACCATAAATATAGGTAAGTCCGATCTCAACACGCTTTTCTCTTGGTAAATCAACACCACTAATACGTGCCATCTTTAGTTTTCCTCCATAAAAATTTAAATAATGTGATTAAATGCAGATTACTCTGCCAGCCGCTTTAAATTGTAGCAGTTACCATATACTTTTTAGTACATTGCGAATGGCTGTGCTTATGCACTTGGGATACCCTCCCTTTGCCTGTACATATATGTGTGCCCATCAGCACCTAAAACCACCGTTCCTTTAGACTATGACGGAGTCCTAAGGTCCAAAGACGGTTAATCAGACCGTCTCACAATATCATGATGATCATGCATATAATATGCATTCGCAAAAGTCATCATAACTACAGAAAGCTAGATATATTAATTGCCGGAGTTTATATCGGTCTTTTTGCCCGATATTCTCAAAATGGCACCTTATTATCCCTGTCTCTGTTTGTGTCTTGGATTTTCACAGATAATTCTGATCTTTCCCTTTCTCTTAATGACTTTACACTTCTCGCAAATAGGTTTTACTGAAGATCTTACTTTCACGTCAGCAACCTCCTTTCAAAAAAGTCCGACGATAATGATACCACAAATATTAGTTCTTTGCAAGAAAAATTTTACTTATTTTCGTACATATTTTTGTGTTTCACTTCATCAAATCCGAGATAAAAAACGGGGTTATCGACCCCGTTTTTTTCATAAATCATGATTCAACAACTTTTATACCATGTTTTTTAGCTCCAAATATCCACAGTCATAAATGTATCGCCGGAATAAGCAAAACCACTTAAGATACATGTATCTGTTGTTGTGAGTATCACTCTTGTATTATCAACATCTGAAGTGTTGTCATAGATAAATGATTTCAGCTGATCGAAGGCATCTGCACTCTTCTGTCCGAAAAGCTCCGCACAGTGCATAAGCGAGTACTCTGTTCCTTTTTCAATTCTGTCTGTCATGTTTTTATCAGCTGCGGCAACTCCTGATTTTGCCATCTCTGCAGCCCTCGCCTGTGCAAAGTCTGTGTTGATTTGCTGATCGTTAAGTCCTACAGCATAGGCATCTGTACTTCCTATCTTAAGTGGACTTCTGCCTCTGAATACTCTATAGGCATTTACTAACTCCGATATTTCCATATTAATACCGTAATTTACATATACACCGCCACTCTCAGTACATGTTGAGGTGTAAGGTGATTGATTCTTAAACATTACGCTATCAGAGTAATCCGATGGATAAACCTGTAATCCGAATACAGTGTCTGTACCCTTCTCAGAACTGTTTGCTATAGTATCAGCGTACACAACTACTGTATAGTTGTTTCCACCGTAGCTTAAACTGCCCTTGTAACCTCTGGCGTTAGTGTTGTAACTAAGACCTGAAAGTCCGTCCTTAGACATGCCTCCGTACGCTATGCTGTCAAATGCAAAGTAAGCATTTACGGTTGCAAATCCGATAACTGCTCCATCTTTTACATATACCTGTCTGTAATTTGCGTAATCATTTCCCGGATTGTAAACATATATATCAAAGCCCTGAACTGCTTTATCTATACGTGTCGGTGTGCCAAGTTTTCCCTTCATGGTATCAACAAAATCTCCTAAAGTAACAGCCTTTGAGCTACCAACCTGAAGAGTTGCACTGGCGGCGACCGAAGGATTGGTCTTATCCGACGCACCCTGATCTGCAGGAGATGTAGGGAACGGGGTAGCGCTGGTTCCCGGATCTGAACCTGCTGCGCTTATAACCGCCAGTGTATTGGGAATAGCTGCGTATCCGTACTTAGAATTATCGGTATTCTTGATACGAACGAAAATCATACAGCCATCCTCGTACTTTGGAAGTGAAAATGCACCGCTGTACTTAGCAAATCCTTTGCTGTAGCTATCTGCCTCCGGCACTGCATCCAATTCCTTCTTAGTGAAGCTTCTCTTTGCCTCCAAATCAGCTTCGGATGTCTTTAAATTAGTATAACTAATGATATAAATAAAAACATTTGCGTCTGATATGCTTGGATTGATGGTAATGGTGTCATCTACCGTACATCCAAAAGTCGTACCAAGCTCTGAGTATTTGGCATTGAGAAGCTCTACTCCAAGCTCAGACGAATCAAAGCTTTCAGTTGCTGCCTTTTTATTCTTTGTTATCTTAAATGTAGCTGTTATCTTCTTATCATAGGTAAGGTTTTTTACAGCCGGTACCGGAGTAGCCGATGAACTCGGAACGTACTCCTTCTGCGGATTCGAAGAAGGCTCAGGTGTTGGGCTTGTTCCGGGCTTATCAGTTGAAGATGATCCTGAGTCACCCTTTACTGTTACTATACAGTTGAACCTACGTCCTCTGTAGCGACCTGTGATCTTTGCCTTTCCGGCGCTCTTTCCTCGTACCACGCCTCTCTTTCCAACTATGGCTACCTTCTTATTAGAAGTAGTAAATTTTACTTTTGCAAGTCTGCAATTCTTAACCTTAAGCTTAACCTTGCCCCCAACCTTTACGCTAACTTTTTTCTTAGCAAATCTAGGTGCTCTGGCTGCGCCGGCACCCACCTCGGGAATCACTCCCGAGGCAAATATAAGTGCCAATGCCAGTAGAAAGCTTAATAATTTCTTTGTTCCGTTATTCATGCTTTCCTCCGTTTTTTTAATAAAAATCATTTAATATTCGACTCTTTATTATGGTCCAACTATCAGTACACCAAAGCTTGCAACTCCGTTCTTAGCTCCGGTAACCTTTGAGTTGTATGAATATCCTACAGAGATTCCACCATACTGTACAGAGCCTTCTGCTTCATTCATATGCTTATCATCAACTATCATGTCTATAAATCCGCAATCTTCATTGAGAAGCATTGCAACCGCTCCAACCGGTGATGCACCGATTACATCACCCTGAGCAAGGCATGCACTGAATCCGGCATCATAGCCAACTGCATCCTTCACCGTATCAAGTGTAATCTCTGATGTTGTATCAGTATTTGTAGATGCAAACTTATCTGTTACAGGCTGTATAAGATCTGTACTTAAGCCATACGTATATGGACTTCCACCAACAATTGAATAGTACATCTTCTGATGTCCTCTAAATACTCTGTAGGCATTGATGAGCTCATACATACCCATGCGGATATCGCTTGTATCGTTTGCTGTGTAAACATTGCTGTATGTTGCATGCTTTGTAAGGCCTGCAGCCATTATATCAGGATCAATGTAAGTAGCTGTATCATCTGAAACCGGAGTTACCTGAACTGCAAATACCTTGCTTGAACTTGGGTCTGTCAAAGCGCAAATCCTGTAAGATGTGCCACTTATAGTTACTTCCCTGGTGTAGAGATTATCACTCAATGTAAATCCTTTATTTGTAAGATCTGATACCTTATTTCCTGACTTAACCATTCCTCCAAAGTCGAAGTAGCTTCCTGCCAGTACACCACCGACTACCTTGCCGTCCTTGGTATAAATCTGTGTAAGGTTTGTAAATGTATCGCCAGGATTATAAACATTAACTGTATATCCTGAGATATTTGTATCTGCCCTAAGTGGTGTCCATGTTGTCGGAAGTGAGGAGCCAAGTGTAAATGAAAGTGCTCCGGTATTCATCTGTCCTTCACTCGCTGCAGTTACGGTATTTACTGCCTTTCCTTCGTCTGCAGGTGCTGATGGGTACTCAGCATAATTATCGTATGATATATCCCTTGTAGGAATGTAGTCGTAAACACCTAGAATATTTCCATTACAGAAGAATCCATATGTACTTCCGTCCTCTGAGTAAACCTTTGTGTATATAACATATCCCTTTGTATTATGTGCAAGAGTAAACGGCTCTGTATAATCTGTCCACTTACTGTTAGGCCAACTCTTTACGGCTTTTTCTGATGGACCATACCATGTTTCCATGTCCTCGTCATATGTAACTACAGAATCCGCTTCATCAAGATTTGCGATATAGTACTTCTTTACGCTACCACCTTCAAGATATACCTTATCAGTTCCGCCCGTAAAATTAAAGGTTGTGGAATATACATCATTATATCCATAAATAGAATCATTAACTGCATTAATAAACATTCCAAGTTCCTGAGTATCACTAAATCCATCAGAATCATCGGTTGTTCTATTACTTGTAACTGTCTCCTCTGATTGAACACCATTATTTATAGTATAGTAAGTATTGGTAAACCTATATCTGAATCCTTCATTTGCAGCAGTATCAGGTTCATATGTAGCTGCCGATACGTCCACATCATTTACCTTTACTGTAATGACCTCTGAGAATGACTGGAACTCATTATCTCCTGTTGGATATTCTCCTGAGAATGTAATTCTTGCTGTACCACTTCCTACAGCTGTTATATTAATCTTATTGCCGCTTCTCTTAGCTGTTGCAATTGAAGAGTTACTTGTCTTAAGGCTCATGGAAAGCTCATTGAAGCCGTATGTAGGATTGGTTGATATTGTTACAGAGTCTGTATCTCCAACATCAAGAGTTGTACTTGATTTGCTCAAGCCTATAGAGATGCTCTTTAAGAATGTAACTATAACTGTTGCTGTTGCAAGAGTTGTTCCTGCTGTAGTTCTAAGCTCGACAGCCGCTCCCTTGGTGTTATATCCATTTCCTGTTACATTAACATTAAATCCGTTCTTACTAAGGCTTATGGAGTCGCTTGATGTGTAGAACTTAATATTATCGGCTGTAGTTGCACTTGCAGGTATAAGTCCGGTAGCATCACCTGTGCCTGTAGAGGTTGAAAGTGATGCTGTGAGTGTTGTAGAGCTGTACTTTTCTACACTTACACTTGAACTGCTAAATGTACCTACAATACTGTAAACAGCAATCTTGTGAGTAGCTGACTTTTCGCCGGCTGCTGCTGTTATAGTAACAACACCTTCCTTAAGTCCTGTTACCTTACCGTTACTATCTACGGTTGCTACGCTTTCATTGCTTGAACTCCAAGCTATAGCACCCTTGTAAGCAGAACCATCATCTGTTGTAACTTCAGCTTCAAGACTTATATTTGAGTGAGTAGAACCTGTGTCGTCTGTTATATTAATTGAAGTATCGCCTGACAGCGTAACGCTTGTTACTGATACTGTCTTTTCTGCAAGTGCGGTAAATGTAGCGCTTCCCTCTACTCCTGAGGTGTTGTAAGCTGTTATCTCTACTTCACCCGCACCAACTATTGTTACTTTTCCGTTGTTATCTACTGTTGCTACTGCTTCGTCGCTTGACTTCCACTTAAGTTCCTTATATGTATCAAAAGCATTGGATGGTGCTGTGATAGCACTGAGTGTAAATGGTGTCATGCCAACGTAAATTTCATCTTCAGGAACTCCGGTTACAGCTATTTCATTTACATATCTTGTTATAGATACCGGAATATCCTTTTCTATTGGTGTTCCTCCGTTATATGACAGTGAAACCGTTACCTTTCCACCTGTCTTTGTTACGTCTTCATCATTTATATAGGTAAAGACAATCTCACCGTTTTCTGCATCATACTCAGCCTTGTAAGCATCATCAGCTGTATTGGTTATAGTACAATCAAGGTCAGCAATTGTAAGATCAGCGTCTTCAATATTCGTGATTGAAATTGTTGCTTCTCTGTTATTTCCATTGTCAAGTGCTACTGACTCTGCACTAAAGTCGTATGATGTTAACTTTGGAACTGCCTTCTTTACATTTACTGTAAGTGTTGCCACAGCATACTCTCCGGAAACAGCTTCAGTACTGATTGTAATTACTGCTGTTCCTACTTCCGTAGCTGTTATACTTCCGGATGGGTAGTGGCCTGATGTGATATTCTGTGCTACAGTTGCCGCATCTCCGGATACGCTCCACTTCTCAATCTTAGAGTTCATGGCGTCGGATGGGTCTGCCACTGCATTTACTGTTACCTTTTCACCAACCGGAATATCGAGGGTGTAAATTCCATCGGATACTTTAACCGGTGAATAGTCTCCTGTTGATGAAAGAATTACATTTTCAGCAATCTTGTATACGCTGAATGTTATAGTCTTGCTTGCATTTCCTGCAGTTACTGTAAGTGTTGCCTTTCCTTCACTCAGGTAAGAAACCGTTGCAGAAGTACCCTTGGAATTGTTTGTTGTTACCTTAAGTACATCTGTATTGCTACTTGTCCACTTTATGGTATCGGTAGCTCCTTCATCAATCTCTGCCGTATATACACTTTCACTGTTTATAAATGCGCCGAGACTAGTTTGTGTTTCTACTTCTTCCTTCTCATTGTAAAGAGTGAGACTGTTGGTCGTCTTTGTAATCTTTATGCTACAGCTTGCCTTTATGCTTTCATCTGCCGCAGAAGCCACGGTAATCACTGCATTTCCTGTTTCAACCGGAGTAATCTCTGCACTCAGGGTATCCTCACTTGTTGTTATGCTGACTTTACCTTCTCCGTCGCTTATGCTCCAAACCAAATCTTTATTAGCTGCATTGCTTGGGTTTACTGTTGCTGTAAGTGTCTTTGCCGTGCTGTCTGAGCCTAAGTCAAATGAAAGAGATGTTATATCAAGTGATATACTCTTAACTGCTATAGGCTCTACTGTTATTGAAACTGTCTTAACTATTTCATCTACGGTAACTGTTACTTTTACATCTGTTATCTCTTTTACTTCATTAGCTTCAACTGTTATACTCTTTCCTGTCTCTGCCGAAAGAGTTACTGCATCACTGTCAGATTTCCATGTAACATTCTGGAAACTAGCATTAGCAGGTGTTATATTGCTTACAGAAAGAGTTACAGGGTCGTCATCTGACTGTAACAAAAGCTCTTCTACATTTAGTGTAAAGTCTGTTACAGGATTCTTAACTGCATGTACTGTAAGCTCGTCATAAGCTCCGCCGGCTGCAGTAGCTTTTATCACTGCGCTTCCGGTCTTAAGAGCTGTAATCTTTCCTGTAGTATCTACTGTTACAACACTCTTATCACTTGAAGACCATGTAATGGTTTCATCGGTTAAGAAGTCATATGTTCCACCATTTAGAACAGCCTTTAAGTTGCCGCTCCTTCCATCCATGAGATCACACTCACCACCTATTATCTCAAGGTTTGTAGATGTGATTTCTACTGTTTCTGCATAAATCGGTTTTGATGTAATCGTAAAGCTATAGGTTGCATCGTCTGCCTTTGCGGTAACGGTTGCATTGCCTACATTATTAGCTGTTAAAGTAATCGTTCCATCCTGCTCAGAAACCGAGAAGCACGACTCCTCGTCTGTTACAGTCCACTTAACTTCAGTGTCCGAAGCTTCTTCAGGTAGTATCTCAGCTTCAAATGTTACGGTTTCCTTATGCTTTACTTCATAGGTTTCACCTGCATACTCTCCGTATTCATCGATTACGTTTACGCTTTCAACCTTAAACTTTGTTACAGTTACCGGTATTGAAGCACTTACCTTTCCACATGTTGCCTTGATTGTGGTACTTCCTGCAGCCTCAAGAGTAACCTTGCCTGTCTTACTGTCTACGGTTGCTACTGCAGTATCAGCACTGGTCCATGTTACATTCTTATTGGTTGCATTCGCAGGTAATACTTCTGCGCTAAGCTCATAAGTATCGCCCGGGTTACCTTCAAGAGATTCGTAATCTAAGATAGTTACGCTCTCTGCGGCTATTACGCTCGCACTTACTTCTACGCTTACTTCTGCGTATATCAATTCGTCAACGAAAGCTTTTACACTACATTTTCCGACTGCTACCGCTGTTACAAGTCCCTTATCCGATACAGTCGCAATTGACTCGTCAGATGACTCGAAGGATACTTTATCTACAGCATCTGCCGGTGTTAAGTGATATGCAATCTCTGCTGTATCACCTGTTTTAAGTGAAAGCTCTTCAGGTGTTACACTTATCTCTTCTGCCGGAGGAGCTGCTACTGTCACCTTAAGCTCCTTAGTAACTCCCGATGAAGCTGTTGCGGTCAATGTAACGCTTCCAATCTTTAATGCGGAGATATTTACTAACTCTCCGGATTCTGTAGATGTCTTGGAAAGCTTGATGTAGTCTTCTTCATCTACTGTCCACTTTATACTTCCGTCAGTTGCATCCTCAGGAGTGATGAAGGCTGCTATATTTTTTACATCTCCCTTGATGATTTCGATTGAGCTGATTTCTTCTTCAGCTTCATTCTTAATTGTTACACCTGTAACTTCTATAGGTTTAACATTAAATACAAGCTTGGATGTCTTACCACTGTCGGTAGTAGCTGTTATGGTAAATGAGCCTTCCTTATCTGCTGATAAGGTTATGCCGCTATCATCGCTACTTACGACAGTACATGCATCGCCCTCAGACTTCCATGTGAAGCCCTCTGTACTGTTTGTAGGAGCAATCTGTGTTGAAACTATCACTTGATCGTTGATATTGATATTTCCTACACTTACCTCTCCGTCCTTAGTAAGGGTTACAACATCATGTGAAGTGGTCGTAGCTGTGAAACTTACACCTGTTGCTGATTTAATAACATTTATTTCTACCTTTGCTGTCTTTCCATCTACGGAAGCTGTTACAGTTGCACTTCCTCCCGCCTTAAGAGCAGTTAAAGTCACCTTCTTAGGATCAGTTTCACTTTGCACTATATCTACTACTTCTTCATCCGTAGAACTCCATGTGATATCTGGATTTGTTACGTCCATACCTGCAATTTCTGAAACGATTGCAGCTGTAAGTGATGCAGAAGCGTCTAACTCCATATTAAGCTTGGTATCATTTATAACGCTACCTGTTTCATCACTTATGTTTACATTCTTTACATTTACTTTAGATACTATAACCTTACAGGTAGCGGATACGCTTCCGACTGTTACCTTCACATTTGCGGTTCCTGCTGCTAAGCCCTTAACAGTACCTGAAGTGGTATTGAGATCGATTATACCTGTATCTTCTGTGCTAAACTTAACTGTATCAGTTGTTGCATTCTTATCTGCTGTTGTTATTGAGTAGGTAAGGTCTGCACTCTTTCCTATGTAAATATTGGCATCATTGAGAGTTACTGCTGTTGCAGGGTTAAGCACTGTAATCTTTGCTGTTGCCATCTTTGTGCCGTTAACCTTTGCAATAACATTGGTTGATCCTGCTTTAACACCTGTTATGATACCTGTTATTGAATCGATTGTTGCTATTGATTCATCCTCAACAGACCACTCGATAGTATCTGTTGTTTCTTTATCATTATTCTCCGCAACCTCTGTGTAAGAAACCTTTGCACTTCCTGTTACATTTAAGGTTGTATCCTTTATGGTAATGCTCTTAAGAGGATTCTTCGCTTCGGAAACATTGATCTTACAGTTCGCACTTACTACAGTACCTGCAACATTTCTAAATGATGCTGTAATAGTTGCGCTACCTTCACTAAGTGCTGTCAGTGTTCCACTCTTAACCACTACTATATATGGATCTGAGCTTTCATAAGTTACTGTTGCATTCTTATCTGTTGATTCTTCAGGTCCTATGATGGCACCAATCTTAAATGAATCGCCAACCACAAGGCTCTTACTTGTTTCTGAAAGTGTTAATGTGGTTCCGGATATATAAACATGTACAACTGCAGAGTCACTCTTACCATTACTTGAAGCTACGGTTATTGTTGCATCTCCCGCACCTACAGCTGTTATATTTCCCTTTTGATCTACGGTTACTACGTTCTTATCGGATGATGTCCATGAAAGGGTTGAATCAGTAGCGTTGGAAGGAAGTACCTGTGCTCCGATATCCCCAATTCTGAGGGTTTCATCTTCGTCTATTATGAGTGTCTTTTCTTTATCTGCTTCATCTATGGTTACTGAAGAAACAGGAACAACTACCTTAACAGTGTAAACTGCACTCTTACCGTTAGCTGTGGTTGCTGTAACCTTTGCAGTTGCTGTAGTTTCCTTTGCTGCCTTAACCAATGCTGTTCCGTCTTCATTTTTTATTACCGTTATTATCTCTTCATCAGATGACTTCCATGTTACGGTCTTATCTGTTGTATTCTCAGGAAGTATGGTTGCTGAAAGTGTTATACCTTCTCCGCCGTACTGAAGTGTAGCACTTGTTGTATCTGATGTAATTGTTATACTTTCTGCTTCGACTATAGCTTCATTTACCTTAATATCCACAGTACGTGACAAACCATTGATAGATGCGGTAATTACAGCTGTTCCGGCGCTTATACCTGTTACGATACCATCGCTTGAAACCTTTGCTATCTTTTCATCTGAAGATGACCAGGTGATAGTATCGGTAGTATCCTCAGGTGTTACAGAGTACTTGAGCTGTATGCTCTCGCCCATGTCTATACCATCATCTTCATTTGGAAATGTAACACTTATATCCTTAGCTTTTATCTCCTGCTTAGAAACTGTGATGTTACATGTAGCTTTTAAGTTATTCTTTGTAGTTGCTGTAATAACCGTACTACCTTCTGCTACAGCATTTACTGTTCCATCCTGGCTTACGGTTGCAATCTTTTTTTCACCTGAAGTCCATGTAATATCTTTGTATGTAGCATTCTCAGGAAGTACAGTCGCACTTAAGCTTCCCTTCTTTCCTACAATAAGAGTGAGTGAGTTAGCGTTAAGTGTTACGGATGAAGCCACTACCTCCATAACGTTTACTGTTCCTGTTACACTCTTACCGTTTGCGGTTGTTGCTATAATTCCTGTTGTTCCCGGCTTAATACCTGTTACAACACCTGTTACTGAATTAACAGATGCAATCTCAGGATTCTCACTGGTCCATGTAACAGTCCTATCGGTGGCATCTTCAGGGTAAACAGTTGCTTTCATGGTCACCTGATCTCCGGCATACACAGATGTGTAGTAGCTATCTCCATCAAGAACTATCCAACCGGCTTCGACTATCTCCTCTGATGAGATTGAAAGTCCGTCTGTGCTTATATAACGATACTTACTGTTGTCCTTTGTATTTGTAAGTTTTGCATAAACTACGGAATTTTTCTTTGTCAGTGTAAATGGACCTGAGTAGCTTGTAAATCCTGTACTTCTTTCTTCAAGCTCTTCTACAGTAAGTCCTGTAGTAGCATCTGTACTCTGGAATTCCTGTACATAATAAGTAATATCTACTTCATCTTCTGTGAGATTTGTGGATTCAATAGTTACCTGATCCTCTTTTGTGAATCCAAATATAAATTCAATTGTTGTTGCAAGTACATCCCAGAAGTTACTATCCTCTGTACCAACACTGATTCTACCCTCAGGAACAGTTGCCTCAGGCGTGGGTTCAACAGTAGGATCTGTACTTGGACTGGTGGATGGATCCGTACTTGGATCTGTACTTGGATCTGTACTTGGGTCCGTGCTTGGATCTGTGCTTGGGTCTGTGCTTGGGTCCGTACTTGGATCTGTACTTGGGTCTGTGCTTGGGTCCGTACTTGGATCTGTGCTTGGGTCCGTACTTGGATCTGTACTTGGGTCTGTGCTTGGGTCCGTACTTGGATCTGTACTTGGGTCTGTGCTTGGGTCCGTACTTGGATCTGTACTTGGGTCTGTGCTTGGGTCCGTACTTGGATCTGT
>JAEEGL014072495.1_pt1 | contig 18063 bp, 12 predicted proteins | sample 9134231 | NCBI WGS metagenome assembly JAEEGL01 (sample SAMN16246548, study PRJNA631951) | gut metagenome | biome: gut microbiome; feature: rumen; material: fiber-attached | host: Bos | place: Iran: Karaj | collected 2018-10 | reverse complement strand
GGCTGCCGAGCTCTTCAAACCCTATGTCATTCGCAAACTCCTCGAGCGCGGTCTCGTGAAGACTGTCAAGAGTGCTAAGCGTGTCGTCGACCGCAAGGAACCCGTCGTGTGGGAAATCCTTGAGAATATCCTCAAGGGACACCCCATCCTGCTCAACCGTGCTCCTACGCTGCACCGTTTGGGTATTCAGGCCTTCCAGCCTCGCCTTGTCGAAGGTAAGGCCATCCGCCTCCACCCGCTGGTGTGTACCGGCTTCAACGCCGACTTCGACGGTGACCAGATGGCCGTCCATGTGCCCATGGGCAACGCCGCCATCCTCGAGGCCCAGCTGCTGATGCTCTCCACGCACAACATCCTCAACCCCGCCAATGGTGCCCCTATCACCGTTCCCTCCCAGGACATGGTGTTGGGTCTGTACTATATGACCAAACCGCGCCGCACCACCGCCGACGAAACCGTCCATGGCGAGGGCCAGCGCTTCTACTCGTCCGAAGAGGTCATCATCGCCTACAACGAGAAACGTGTCGACCTCAATGCCTGTATCAGCGTCCACATGCCGATCCCCGAAGGCCAGACCGAGTACTCCTACATCAAGACCGACAAGACCTTCATGGAGGTCATCAAGGACAAGAAGGGCAACGTGCTGACCGATATCGACTGCGCCACGCCCGCCGAGACCGCCCTCCACAGCCGCACCGAATATGAGGTGAAGCGCGACAAGGACGGTAACGTCGCCGTCGACGCCAACGGCCACTACATTAAGACCAGCCGCTTGCGCACCACCGTCGGCCGTGTCATCTTCAACCAGGTCGTCCCCAACCAGTACGGTTACATCAACCAGGTGATGGGTAAGAAGTCGCTCCGCGACATCATCGGCGACATCTTCACCGAGTGTGGCAACGCCGTCACCGCCACCTTCCTCGACGATATCAAGAACATGGGCTACCGTCAGGCATTCCGCGGCGGTCTCTCGTTCAACCTCGGCGACGTCATTATCCCCGTCGAAAAAGAGGCCCTCATCGAGAAGGCCAACGAGGAGGTCGAAGAGGTCATGGCACAGTACGCCATGGGTCTTATCACCAACAACGAACGTTACAACCACGTCATCGATATCTGGACCAATACCAACAACCAGCTCACCGAGACCCTGATGAAGCAGCTCAAAGCCGACAACCAGGGCTTCAACCCCATCTTCATGATGTACGACTCGGGAGCTCGTGGTAGCAAGGAGCAGATCCGTCAGCTTTCCGGCATGCGCGGCCTGATGGCCAAACCCCAGAAAGCCGGCGCTTCGGGCAACGAGATTATCGAAAACCCCATTATCTCCAACTTCAAGGAAGGCCTCTCGGTGCTCGAGTACTTCATCTCGACCCACGGTGCCCGTAAGGGTCTGGCCGATACCGCTCTGAAGCCCGCCGACGCCGGTTACCTGACCCGCCGTCTGGTCGACGCGGCCCCCGATGACATCATAAACGAGGAAGACTGCGGCACCCTCCGCGGCCTGCCCACCACCGCCCTCAAGAAAGGCGAGGACATCGTCCAGTCCCTCGGCGAAAAGATCCTCGGACGTACCTCGGTCCACGACATCTACCATCCCCAGACCGGTGAACTCATCGCCCGTGCCGGCGAAGAACTCACCGAGGACATCTGCCGTAAGATCGAAGAGTCGCCCATCGAGGAGGTCGAAATCCGCTCCGTACTCACCTGCGAGTCCAAGCATGGCGTCTGCGCCAAGTGCTACGGCCGCAACCTGGCCACCGGCAAGATGGTCCAGAAGGGCGAGGCTGTCGGCGTCATCGCCGCACAGGCCATCGGTGAGCCCGGTACCCAGCTGACCCTCCGTACCTTCCACGTTGGCGGTGTCGCCGGTGGCAACATCGGTACTGCCTCCAGCCTCCAAGCCAAGTACGAGGGCCGTCTCCTCATCGACGAGCTCCGCTCCATCCCCTATACTGACAACGAAGGCGACAGCTACCACATCGTCATGGGCCGTTCGGCCGAGATGCGCATCGTCGATCCCAACACCGACATCACCCTCTTCTCGTCGCTTCTGCCCTACGGTGCCAAGCTCTACAAGGCCACGGGCGACATGCTCAAGAAGGGCGACCTCATCGCCGAGTGGGATCCCTACAACGCCGTCATCATCTCCGATGTGGCCGGTAAGGTCTCCTTCGAGAACGTTATCGAGAACGTCACCTACCGCGTCGAGAGCGATGCCCAGACCGGTCTCCAGGACAAGGTCGTCATTGAAAGCCGTCAGCGCACCAAGAACCCCACCCTCAACCTCGTCGACAGCGAGGGCAACATCCTCAAGGTCTACGACCTTCCCGTGGGTGCCCACATCGGCGTCGAGCAGGGTCAGGAACTCCGTGCCGGCGACATCATGGTCAAGATACCGCGCTCCTTCGGCAAGGCCGGCGACATCACGGGCGGTCTGCCCCGCGTCACCGAACTCTTCGAGGCCCGCAACCCCAGCGACCCCGCCATCGTGGCCGAGATCGACGGCATCGTCAGCATCGCCAAGAAACTCAAACGCGGCAACCGCGAGGTCACCATCACCTCCAAGACCGGCGAGCAACGCTCCTACCTCATCCCCACCTCCAAGCAGATCCTGGCCCAGGACAGCGACTACGTCAAGGCCGGCACGCCCCTCTCCGACGGCGCCATCACCCCGGCCGACATCCTCGCCATCAAGGGTCCCACCAAGGTGCAGGAATACATCGTCAACGAGGTACAGGAAGTCTACCGTCTGCAGGGCGTGAAAATCAACGACAAGCACTTCGAGGTCATCGTCCGCCAGATGATGCGCAAGGTCGAAATCCTCGACCCGGGCGACACCCGCTTCCTCGAGGGCGACCTCGTCAACAAGCTCGACTTCAACGACGTCAACGACCAGATTTTCGGCATGAAGGTCGTCGAGGACGCCGGCGACAGCGAGACCCTCAGCGTCGGACAGATAGTCACCGCCCGCGAACTGCGCGACGAGAACTCGGCCCTGCGCCGTCAGGACAAGCGCCTCGTCACCGCTCGCGACGCCCACCCCGCCACCTGCCGCCAGGTGCTTCAGGGCATCACCCGCGCCTCGCTCCAGACCAAGTCGTTCATCAGCGCCGCCTCCTTCCAGGAAACCACCAAGGTGCTCACCGAAGCCGCCATCAACGCCAAGCGCGACACCCTGGTCGGCATGAAGGAAAACGTCATCGTCGGTCACCTCATCCCCGCCGGTACCGGTATGCGCGAATACCAGGACCTCGTCGTCGGGAATGCCCCCGCCATGAGCGCCGCCAAGGAAGACTAGGACAACCCTTTTGACAACACAACCCATGGGGTCCTGTGCACTGCACAGGACCCCATGTTTTTTCTATGGAGTCAGGCACAGCTGCATGGAGGAAAAAAAGAGAAAGAGGGTACGACTCTACCGTCCTGACTTCTCAACCCCCTAACTTCTCAACTCCCCCCAATTAGGTCGTGCACGATTTAATTCGATGTTTCCGGGCCGGAGACATCCCCCTTTCAGCCCCCGTCCAACCCCCTCACCGGCCTCTAGCGTCCCGGAGGGCTCCGATCGGCCTACAGTACTAATTTATATGTAACTGACTGAAAATCAGCATAAATAACACCATTCAAGCACTTAAACCACTGATAATCATACCCCATAAAGCCATCAAGTCCGACACAACTCCGAGTCAACTCCGAGTCAACTCCGAGTCAACTCCGACTGCGGTCGGACAAACCACGGTGTTGACACGGTGCTGTCGCGACCCTCACGGCGCCCCTGCCGGAAATAGGTCGTGCACGATTTAATTTGTTCCCGCCCGAAAAAATATTTGCACGGTCAAAATAATATTCGTACTTTTGTTCCAACTACTCTATAGTTTAGATACCATTAAAACCCACACAAAACCAGATTAGTATGAAAAAGAATTGTTTGTTTGCATTGCTTTTGTTTGCATCGATTTCATCTTTTTGTCAGGAAGAAATATGGTATATGTATGGCGCAAATTCTGACAACTCCATTTTAAGAGAAGTTCAGGTTGGTGAGTGGTTGTGCTTCAATGTTGTACCAACTTTTTCTGTTGTTAATTACATCAATGAAGCTTCGTACAGTAATGTTCCTTTGAAGCACCTGCAAATGTATTGGAAAAGACCGATAGATCAGGTTGTTTAGAATCAATATGTCCTGAAAAACAACAAAACGTCCAATAGATGAAGTTATTTTTATTTTTTTTGTTGTTAGGTATCTCGACAATAAGCGTGTCGGCGCAGGACACGATTGTCAAGAGGCAGCTGCCCAATCATTATTACTCAGAGCACTGGCTTTCGGATTCGATTGATCATGGTGGGCATTCTTGTTCTGGCGGACAGACCAACGGATGGCTGAGGGGGAAGGAGTTTACGGTTAAAGGTTCGCTTGAGGTTATCGGTCTGGCTGTCAGCCCTGGTTTATTTCCATTCACCCTCGATTGGGACACGACCGACCCGGATGTGCGGTGGACGTATGACCTTGTGATGGACAAGAGTTTCGACAATGCCTATGAATACCTGTCGATATATGTGCGCGACACCGCGGGTGAGGGGTTGGTGTGCATCAGCGACTCGCTGTGTTTCCATATCCGCGACTCGGTGCCGGCCTACATTATGGATTTGGATTTGTACATGGATCCAGGGTGTATAATGAAGTTCGCCCCGGCCTTGGTATATGAAATGTATTTTGACGAGTCCATCACGCTACAGGATACCTTCTGGGTATGCATGACGCAACGTAGTCATAAAATGCTTGTGACGGATGATGATGGCCGGCTTTGGCCGTACTCATCGTTCCCGATAGACCTTAGCGTTTATGTTAATGACATAAATACTTACGAAGGGCAAGTGTCGTGTGGTCAAAATAATCGATGGATTTTCGCGAATCATATCGGCTGCTGTTTCTTGTTTCCAATCATGAAGGGTGTGCCGCGCGGTTGGGACGACTATCCGCTTCCGCCCATCCATCCCAGCCAGCGTGTGGATCCATTCAATGAGAGCATCGGCGAGGTGGACGACCCCGCGCTGCAGGTCTCTGTACGCGAGGGCTGCATCGTGGTGCAGGGTCTGGCTGCCGGGCAGCGGGCCGGGGTGTACGACATGCTGGGACGCCGGGTGGCCGGGCTGGCCGCCGACGGGCGTACGGCAGCCCTGCCGCAAGGGGTCTACATGGTCCGTACCGGCCAGAGCCGAGCCCGCAAGGTGGTGGTGCTCAGGTGAGCGTCGAAAAAAAGAAGCAGCCGTGGACGGGATGTCCACGGCTGCATTGCTTGTGGTTGACCTATAGGGTTAGATGCCGAGTTTCTTCTTGACCAGCGGCATGACGTCTTCGCTGTCCTGCGAGTAGAGCAGAGCGGCGCCGTCGAAGATGTAGGTGTAGTTGCCTTCGCGGGCCACGTCCTCGATGGCTTTCTTGGCGCGGTCGATGATGGGTTTGGTCAGTTCGGCCTCACGCTCCTGGAGCTGCTTCTGGGCGTTCTCCTGGAACTCCTGGATGCGGGTGCCCATGTCCTGGATCTCGCGCTGTTTGGTCTGGCGGATGAGCTCGGTCCAGCCGGCCTGGTTGGCCACATAGTCGTTGTAGCGCTTCTCGGCTTCGGCCTGCATCATCTTGAGTTGTTCCTCAAGTTCGGCGACTTCTGTCTGGAGTACGGTCTGCACCGAGTCGCGGCCGGGCATGATCTGCATCAGTTCCTGCGAGTTGATGTGTCCTAGTTTGACGTTTTTCTGTGCCATTGCGTTGCCGCCGAGGGCGATGAGGCAGATGGCGATTGCGATAAGTGTCTTCTTCATTGTGTCTATGTTGTTTTGTTTATTTTGCTGTTCGGGTTTTTAGTGTCGTCCGAGGGGTAGGGGGGTGTCGCGGCGGTCCTGGCGGTCCTGACGGTCCTGCCGCATCTCGGGGTTGGAGGGGCGCTTGGCGGCTTTCTCGTCGGCCCCCTTCGGGGGTTCGGCGCTGGCGCCGGGCTTGTAGCCCAGCAGCTCGAGCACGTCATCGCTGATGTCGTATTTCTTGTTGGAGAAGAGGAGGGTGGCGCTGGCCGACTTGTCGAAGACGAAGGCGTAGTTCTTCTCGTGGGCCATGCGTTCGATGGCGTTGTAGACGCGGTCTTGTACCGGTTTGAGCAGTTCGGCGCGCTTCTTGTCGAGGTCGCCGTCGGCACCGAAGCGCTGGCGTTGCAGCGCCTTGAGCTCTTGCTCTTTCTCCTTCAGTTCCTCCTGGCGGCGGCGCTTCAGGTTGTCGGGCAGGAGGTAGCTCTCTTGCTCATAGGTGGCACGCAGGGCTTCCAGTTCGTCCTGCTTGTCCTGCAGTTCTTTCTGCCAGTCGGCGACATACTTGTCCAGTCGGCGTTGTGCGGCGGCGTAGTCGGGGATGGACTTGAGGATGTAGTCGGTGTTGACGCAGGCGTACTTCTGTGCCATGGCCAGAGGGGTCAGGGCCAGGAGTAGCATGAGGGTGAGGAGTCCTTTTCGCATGGTATTAATCAAGGCTTTGTCCGATTGAGAAGTGGAAGTGGCTGCCACCGATGGTCCCGTCGAAGCCGTAGCCCCAGTCGATACCGATCATGCCGAGCATGGGCAGGTAGACGCGGACACCCAGACCGGCCGAGTTGTACATCTTGAAGGGTTGGAATTCGCGGAGGTCGCTCCAGCAGTTACCGCCTTCGAGGAAGCCGAGTACCCAGATGGTGGCGCTGGAGCTTTCGATGATGGGTTGGCGCAACTCGAGGGTGAAGCGGTCGAACACCGAGCCGCCGCCATTGGTGCTGGCTCCCACCGAATTGTTCTCGTAACCACGCAAGGGGACGATCTCACGGCCGTCGAAGTTCCAGCTGGTCAAGCCGTCGCCGCCGAGCATGTAGCGTCCGAAGGGCGAGAGGCCGATGTCGTTGTTGTAGTAGCCCATGAAGCCGAAGCGGAAGCGTGTGCTGAGTACCACGTCGCCCACCAGGTTGAGCATCCATGCACCCTTGAGGTTGATCTTGTAGTACTCCACCCAACGGTATTTCTCCTGAGGGGTGGCGTTGGCGTAGTCGCGTCCGTTCATCGCCGAGAAGGGCGGTGTGATGTAGGTGTTGATGCTGACCTCCGAGCCGCTGCGGGTGTAGATGGGCGAGTCGAACGAGTTGCGCGAAAGGGAGAAGGCGTAGCTGATATCGTTGGCAGTTCCGTCGGTGAAGAGTGTCGAGGAGAAGTAGGGGTAGTTGGTGAGCTGGTAGTTCTTGTAGGAGATGCCGTGCGACATGATGAAGTAGTCGTCGGGCCACTTCAGACGGCGTGTGAAACTGAGGCCGGCGCCGGTGATGGCCATGCTGTAGTAGTTCTCGCTTGTACGGCGGTAGTTGGGTGACTTGAGGTGGTTGTAGTACACCGTTCCGGTGAGCGACTGTGCACGACGTCCACCCAACCAAGGCTCAGTGAACGAGGCATTCAGAGTGTAATAGTAGGTGTTGGCTGCTGCCTGGAAACTTAGTTTCTGTCCGTCACCGGCGGGCAGAGGTACCCAGGCATCTTTGTTGAAGATGTTGCGTACGCTGAAGTTGTTGAGATTGATACCCACTTGTCCGATGAACATACCGCCGCCGTAGCCACCCTGCAGGTTTATCTGGCTCGTGGGGCCCTCCTCCACTTTGTAGACGATATCCACAGTGCCGTCCTTCTCGTCGGGTCGCGGTTCGGGCTTGATGCTCTCTTCTTTGAAGTATCCCAGCGTGACCAATTCACGGTGACTGCGCAATAGGGCGTCACGGCTAAACAGGTCACCGGGACGCGTATGCAGTTCGCGCATGATGACCTTGTCGTTGGTGATGGTGTTACCTTCCACCCATACGTTGCGTACACGGGCCTGTTTGCCCTCCTCGATACGTATTTCAATGTCAATGGAGTCTCCCACCACGGCCATCTCAACAGGTGTCACGCGGAAGAAGACGTAGCCATTGTCCATGTACAACGATGTAATGTCGGTGCCCGAAGGATTGTATGTTAGGTTCTGCTCCAGCGTACTACGGTTGTAGGGGTCGCCCTTGTTGATACGCAGTGAGCGGTGTAGGGTTTCGTCATCGTAGACGGTATTGCCGCTGAAGGTGATATTGCGGAAGTAATACTTCTGACCTTCGTAGACCTGCACCTTCACCTTGACACGTTCTTGTTGAGCCTTTTTCTTGGCGCTGATGTTCAATTCTTCCTGCGGTACATCCCATACGGTATCGTTCACGATGCGTGCATCGCGGTAACCTTCTTCGTTGTAGTAGGCAATTACTTTGTTCAGATCCTCACGAAAGTCGTTCTCGATGTAGCGGCTCTTCTTCCAGAAGCCTTTGGTGAAGATGCGCCAGGGCTTGTACCAGTATTTACCATAGTGAACGTCGTGCGTGGTCTCCATCTTGTTTTCCAGCTTGAAGTCACTGACCTTCTCGTTGCCCTCGAATATGAGGGAGTCGATCTTGACCTTTTTGCCACGCTTGACGTTGTAAGTAATCGTAATGCGTCCGTTGCTGTCAGCTTCGGTCTCGGGGTTTACCTCCACCCGTGTGTAGCCTTTGTCGTAATAGTACCCCTTGATTTTATTGGAACTTGTGCGGAGGAGATTTTCAGTAACCACATCGCCTGTCACGATGTTCATCTCTTCTCTCAGCTTGTCAGCTTCGCCTTTCTTGACACCCGTGAAACGGAAACCCTCCAGACGAGGGCGCTCCTTCAGCACTATCTTCAGGAATACCAGGTTGCCTTGGATGCGGGTCACGCGTATCTGCACGTCCTCGAACATCCCTTGTTTCCAAAGGTTCTCAATGGCAGCCGACACCTTGTCGCCAGGCAGCACTATCTTGTCGCCCACCTGGAAGCCCGCCACCAGCTGCACCACACGGGTGTCGAAGTTCTCAGCGCCTTCGAAAGTGATGCCGCCGATCTCATAGGTTTTGGGAGTGAGGTAGTCCAAATCGTATCCACCACCGCCCACCACGGTCTGGGCAAAAGTATTAAAAACACCTAGGCATATCAGTATCGCGAGGGTCAGTATTTGCTTGATTCCTTTCATTCTCTGTCTTTCTTTAGTTAGGGTGTCGGCTTACCGACAACCTAATATTAACTCGCGTTTTTATATTTTATTATATTGGTATGCCTTTTTTTTAACTTTTAACTATTCGCCTTCCACTTGAGCTTCGGTCTTGCCGAAACGACGTTGGCGTTGTTGGTAGTCGAGCACTGCCTCGTAGAAATGCTCATGACGGAAGTCGGGCCATAGCAAATCGCTGAAATAAAACTCTGTATAAGCCATCTGCCACAACAGGAAGTTACTCACCCTCAGTTCGCCACCAGTACGTATCAGCAAGTCGGGGTCAGGATAGTCGCGTGTCGACAGGTAGCGACGGAGAGTCTCTTCGCCGATTTCCTCGGGACGTAAACCTTCACGGCAGATCTGTTTCAACGCCTCGGCAATTTCCCATCGTGAGCTGTAGCTCAGCGCCAGTATCAGCGTTGTCGACGTGTTGCCGGCGGTCTTTTCGATACACTCCTGCAACTTTTTGCGTGAACGCTCCGGTATGCGTTGGGTGTCGCCGATGGTCTGCAACCTCACATTGTTGTCCATCAGGGTCTTGGTTTCTTCGCGTATAGCCTTGATGAGCAGCTCCATCAGCCCGTCGATCTCGGCTTGCGGCCGATTCCAGTTCTCGGTACTGAAGGTATAGAGGGTCAGGTAGCGAACCCCCAGTTGCACAGCCGCCTCCACAGCTTGCCGCACCGCCGTCATGGCACTCTGGTGCCCGAACAGGCGTTCGTGTTGCTGCTTCATGGCCCATCGGCCATTGCCGTCCATAATGATAGCCACATGCTCTGGCACGCGGCTCCGGTCAATCTGTTCCAGTGTAGTCATATTGTGATTGTTCTAGTTCCTGCATTTCTTTGAACGCATCCATCCGAAGAGGGTGTTCATGTTGATTCCCACCGATAGGCAGAAATAGCTGTACCAGTCGGTCAGCGAGTCGTCGCCCCGTTTGATGCCCGGGGCGTTGGGTGTGGCGCTCCGGTCGGCCATGGCCGCCGCCAATGCACCGTCGTTTACCTCGGCCTGCAACAGGTCTGCTCCCACATAGGTCGTGCTGACGTCGTCCAGGTAGTCGGTCCATGTCTTGCGGAATCCATATTCGGCCGTCAACGAGAAGCTCTTGTTCAGCCTGTATCGCACTCCGACACCGAACGGCAGCGCCAGCTGCGTCAGCGGGTAAGGTCGCCGATCCTGGTGTGCCGTGGTGCCCTGCCCTTCGGTATGCAAGGGTTGCAGCGCCACCCATTGACTCACGCCCTGGGCGTCGGTATGCTCGGCTTCAGGCCCGAAGTGGAACGCCGCCACACCGCCAAAGATATAAGGCGTCCAGCGGCTGTCGGTGGCACCGGCGCCGTAGGACCGAAAGTCGAACTCGGCCACCAGCGAGCCCTCGACGATTTTCGAACGGAAACTCAGGTTGCGTGCCGGCAGCCAGTCCTCCATGGCCGACACTGAGCCGTAGGCTCCGGCCACCCTTACCGACCATCGGTTGTCCAATCGGCAGCGCACCCCGGCCCCGAAGGCCGCGTGCACCTCGCCCAACATGCTCTGGTCGTTCAGGTCGCCCAGGTAGTTCATCCCGCCACCGCTCAGCATCAACTCGCTACGACTCAGCAGGTCACTTTCCTGCGCCTGAACGGTGTCGAAAAACAGCGAGGGAACGATGAGCAGCAGACTTGCACAGATCACCCGCCTCATCCGACCTACATTCTTTACTTTTACCATTTTATTGAATTGCAGATACCCTCCACCTGCATCAGGTAGTCACGCTTGTTAAACCGCGGGCAGTAGACGTAACCGGTCACTTCCACCAGCTGGGTGCCGTCGGGCGAGAGTACTGTGTAGGTGACGAACGGGCCTCCCATGAAGTCGCCGAACACACGCCACAGGCCGCGAGTCTCGACACAGTAGGCGCTACCCTCGTAGTCCACCTTGCGATGCTCGATCTCCAGGCGTCGTTCGGTGCCCATATAGCTTCCTTCAGCCGGCCCCGGCACGTGGCGACGCATCAGCGTGTCCAGCCGGTTGTCGATCTTTTCGGCCGCAAACTGCTCCTCGTTGCGGTAGGGCATCGTGTGGATCAGGATGCCCAGGCTGAAGTCCTTGGTCTCCTTGCGTATCCAGGCAAAGTCACCATCCTCCTCGGCCCATCGGAACTCGTCGCTGAATGTCATCGTGAAGCCGAACTTCTCCTTGACGCGGTTCATCAGGCCTACATTCCGCACGTTGTGGAATGCGTTGATGATGCGCTGGTGTTCAGCACGGTAGATGTGGTCTTTGATGCTCTTCTCGTAGCGGCGCAACAGGCTCTGCAGTGCACTGTCGCTGCTGGCGGCGATGTCCACCATCACCTGCGGCGATGCCCATCGGTCGAGGCTGATGTACACCTTGTCGGGGTTCCCCTCGGCCACATCGCACAGGATGATGTTGCGGTGCATCTGGAACATCTGCGTGTTGTGCAGCGAGCTGACCGGTATGTTCACCACGTCGAAGCGCGGTTCGGGTTGAGGCAGACAGGGTTGCTCCTCGCGCAGGATGGAGTCCAGGAGCGCCTTGGTCTCGCCATAGTAGACGTTCTTGTCGGCCGCCAGCAGCACCTCGCAGGTCTTGCCCGACGACGACTTTTTCACGATGGCCTCGTTCTGCCGTGAGTGGCACGAGGTAAGCAGCAATACTGCTGCCAGTATGGTTGCAATCTGTTTCATATCTTGTGTATGTGTTGGTTTCTCCATTGGTGGAAATCGCGGATGGCCTGCCCCAGATCGCTCTCGGGCAGCCCCAGTTCGGCCACGGCGCGCCGGTTGTCGTAGTGCTCGCGTACCAGCAGTTGACGCACGTTGTTGGTACTCAATTCGGTGCGTATACCCAAGGCACGCAGCAGGTCGCCCAGCCGACCCGCGGACAGAAGCAGCCTGTCGGGCAGCTCGACCACCCGTTGCCGGTAGCCCATCGTCAGCGCTTGCAGCTCGTACAACTGCTTGACGGTAAGGTGCCCGTGGCTGTTTACGGCTATGTATCGCTCGCCATTGTTGCCCATCGTCAGCGCGTTGACCATGGCCACCGCCACGTCGCGCACGTCCACGAAGGCCTTGCCGCCCCGCGGGGCCGCCATCAAGGGGCGTCGGTAGCCCGTCAGCAGCATCCGCCCCGACGAGGGTTTGGCGTCCATCGGCCCCAGCATGAAGCCGGGATTGACCACCACCACGTGCCAGTCGGCATGCTGTCGGGCGGCCTCGACGAGCACCTGCTCGCCGCGTAGTTTCGAGTCGGCATAGTAGCTCTGGTCGAACGGTGCCGCTATGGGTTCCCGCTCGTCGGCCAGATGCCCCTCAGTGCCGTAGCCGATGGTGTTCACCGTCGAGGCGTGGACCAACCGCCGGATGCCGTGTCGCTCCATGGCCGCCACCATCGTGCGGCACAGTTCTTCGTTCACGGCCGTGTAGTCGCTCCGGTGAAGCAGGCTCATGTCCGTCACCCCTGCACAGTTCACGATGGCGTCGCACCCTTCGGCTGCCGCCACCACCGTGCATGGATCGGTTAGGTTGCCCACAACTATCTTGTTGTCAGGCATCTCGATGAGCAGCGACGTCCTCCGGCGCACCAGCACGACCACGTCGTGTCCGGTGTCCTTCAGCCGTTGCAACACGTTGTGCCCCAACAGCCCGGTGGCGCCAATCAGCAGTACTTTCATCATAGCTAATAACGACATGCGTATATTTTTATTGTGCACGTCTCCACATATCTTAACTCCGTACTAGATAGGTCGTGCACGACCTAACTGGGACAGCACCGTTTCGACACCGTGTCAGGTCCGACTGCAGTCGGAGTTGATACGGAGTTGACTCGGAGTTGTGTCGGACTTGACTCGGAGTTGATGCTGAGTTAGAGGTAGTTAGCCTTTGTTTATACTATAACTATACTGATACTCAGTTGGTTGCATAGCTTTTGTACCCCGTTTCCGCCTTTTGGGCCCCGGCGAGTCGGGGAGTGCGAAAACGACCGAAGGGCCCTGGTTGGGCCCCTCGAAAATTGCAATTAGGTCGTGCACGACCTTTTTTTAGGGGGTGGTGATGCGGGGTTGCATCTGCTTGATGCCGGGGGCGCCCGGGGTGCTTTCGACGCTGCGGAGGGAGTGCAGGGGGGCGGGATCGGGTCGTCCGATGGTCCATGTCTCTTCCATCTCCCATTTCTCGCGCAGGCTGAGGGGCTTGTCGAAGAGGTGGTGCTCTTCGGGCTGTCGGCCGAGGAAGTAGTCGCCGGGGGTCCACCGGCCGTCGCCATTGCGGTCGACCACGGCACGCAAGCGGTAGTTGCCGGCCGGCAAGTGGGTGAATGTCAGGACGGTGAGTGCGGGGTTGTAGGGGGCGGACTGCATGACGGTGTCGCGCTGGTCGAGTACTTCGATCAGCAAGGGGTGGCCGGTGCGGTTGTCGATATGGAGCTTCAGGATGCCATAGTCGCGCGGAGTGAGCCGGAAGACGAGGCTGTCGGAGGGGTGACCGTAGAGGTCGGTGAAGAGGCTGTCGTCGAGACGGATGCGGTACTCCTCGCCCGAATGTAGGCTGATGTCGAGGCGTGCCCGGAGGCCTGTACTGTCGAGGAGCACGGGGCACCGGCTGATGCTGCTGTCTTTCAGGTGCATGACCTCGGCTTCGGGGCGGTCGACGGTGGCTTTGACGGGGACGTTGAAGGCCAGCATGAGGCTGTCGTAAAAGGCGCGTGAGCCGTCGCAGAGGGCCTGTATGAGGGGCTGTCTGGGCGGTGGTGTGCTGCGTCGCCCTTTGGTTGCCGGGGCACGGTAGCGCAGTTTGAGGGTGTCGTGCAGGCCTTCGTCGGTGGTGAGTACGAGCACTGTCGAGTCGCACTGCTCGTTGAGGCACCAGACGCGGAGGGTGTCGCCCTTGGCATTGGGGCGCCATTCAAGGGGTTCCCCTTCGAGACGCGGGTGCTGCATGGGCAGCAGGGTGCTGATGGTGATGCGGCCGCGGGCGGTGAATTCGGCCTTGAGCAGGCGCTGACGGCTGCGGTCGGGGGCCGAAATGAAGAGACGGGATTGGTGCAGACTGTCGATGCTGTCGGCCGAAGTGTAGTGAATGGTGTCCCATGCCACGGCCTCGGTGCTGTCGACTCGCAGGTCTTTGTTCTTGTCCTCCAGGGCCAGGAGGCGGTAGCGTCCGGCGGGGATGTAGTGGAAGGCGAAGCGACCCTCCTTGTCGGTACGGGTGATGAAGGCGGGTACCGTGTCGGAAGGGCGGAAAGCGAGCACGCTGAGGGTCTCCTTCCAGGGCTTACCGTTGCGCGAATCCACCACGCGGCCGGCCAGCATGAGGGTGTCCATAGCCTCGCCGGTCGAGAAAACGTACTCGTAACTAGGCAGGAGGTTGCCCTCGGTGAAGTCGGCAATGGCTTCCTTGAACTGGAAGAGGTAGGTGGTGTTGGGTTGGAGGGTGTCCTTCAGGCGGACGAGAACTCCGCGCCCCTTGGTGGTGTACTCGGGCTTTTGCGCCATGGGTGGCGAGACAAGGACGTTGTCGTCAGCGTTCTTAAGGACGACATATTCGTCGAATTGTATGTAGAATTCACGTGCTTCGAAGTGGCGACTCTCGTTCTGGGGCTTGGTACCCACAGCCACTGGCGGCGCGATGTCTTTGGGACCACCGGAGGGATAGCCCTGCTTGGCACATGATGAGGCACCGACAGCCAGGATGACCATGGCTGCTAGTTGGGCGAGAACTGCCAGAGGTCGTCTCATCAGCCGAAGAGTTCTTTGAGTTCTTTGTGCATGGAGTCGAGTGCGCTGTCGACGGGTGAGTGGTCGGCCGCCAAGGCGAAGATGGAGGCTGCCAGGCGGGTGGGGTCGGTAGTGTCGGTGAGACTTACCGCTGCCGAGTTGACGAGATTGATCATCTCATCCTTGGCCTCCCGGATGCGGGCCCACAACTCGCTGCTCACATAGACTTGCTGCGACAGGTTGTGCTCCCATTCGTCGCGTATGTTCTTGGTCATCACGCCCTGCAGCAGCTTGAGATCCATGCCGGGCTGGTAGCATCGGAGCACCAATGAGTTGGGGCTGATGCGCTCGAGGAAGAGGGCCATGCGCTCGTAGGCCTGCAGACGGATGGGGGTGACCACCCGGAGGGTCTCGCCGCGCTCGTCCATCTTGAGCTTCAGCAGCTGCTCTTTCTCGTGGTTTTTGAACCAGCGTTTGACGACCGACTGGAAGATGGCGCCTGCGATGGCCAGGGTGGCCAGCATGGCAACGACAAGAATGACTATGAAAAGGATTGTCTTCATGACTGCATAAGTTTGGTTACCAGTTGGGTGACGCCGCGGGTGGCGACGTCTTTGATGAAGGTTACCGGGCGGCTGACGGGCACCTCCTTGGGGTCGACCACGTAGCATTCGGCCGCGCGTGGCACATAGTGGATCAGGCCTGCCGCCGGGTAGACGGCCATCGAGGTGCCGACGACGATGAAGATGTCGGCCTCTTCGCAGAGGGCTGCCGCCGGTTCGATGTTGGGCACCGCCTCGCCGAACCACACGATGTGGGGCCGCAGCTGCGTGCCGTCGGGCGCCATGTCGCCCAGGTGGATGTCGCGGTCACCGATGTCGACGATGAGGTTGGGGTTGCGGTCGGAGCGACCTTTGGTCAGTTCGCCGTGCAGATGCAGCACGTTCGTCGAGCCTGCGCGTTCGTGCAGGTCGTCGATGTTTTGGGTGATGATCTGTACATCGTAACGCTCCTCGAGCCTCACCAGCTGGCGGTGCGCCTCGTTGGGCTGCGCCTGGAAGAGCTGTCGGCGGCGCTCGTTGTAGAAGTTGAGCACCAGTTCGGGGTTGCGTTCATAGGCCTCGTGGGTGGCCACGTCCTCGACACGGTAGTGTTCCCAGAGCCCGTCCGAGTCGCGGAAGGTAGAGATGCCGCTTTCGGCGCTGATGCCCGCGCCGGTCAATACCACTATCTTTTTCATAACAGAAATGTAACGTCAAGCATTCCTCTTTATTGTATTCTCACTCTTCTATTTTAGTGGCGTGAGGGTGGTACGGCGGTTGGCGGCGCGGCCCTCGGGAGTGTCGTTGTCGGCCACCGGGCGGCTCTCGCCGTAGCCGCGATAGGTGAGGCGGTCGGGGCTGACGCCGCTGATGATGAGGTAGTCGTAGACGGCCTTGGCGCGGCGTTCGCTGAGCAGCTGGTTGTCCTCGTCCGAGCCCACGGCGTCGGTGTGTCCGCCCACCTCGAGGCGCAGTCGCGGGTGTCGCTGCAGGGCCTCGGCCAGTCGGTCCAGCTCGGCCAGCGACGATTCGTAGAGTTCGGCGCTGGCGGTGTGGAAGAAGATGTTGCGGAGCGTCACCGTGTCGCCCAGTGTAAGCAGGTTTTCGGCCTGTCGCACGGGGTCGATGAAGGTGATGCGTTCGGGTCTTGCCGGGGCGGGCATGACGAAGGAGTAGAGATCCTGCTGGCCGTAGCCGTCGGGGCGGTCGCTGCTGAAAAGGGCCGTGCGGCCGTCGGGGGCCACGATGAGGTTATTCTCGTCGCCGGCGGTGTTGATGGGGTAGCCTAGGTTGACCGGCTTGCCCCAGGTGCTGTCGTCGGTGCGCTTGACCATGTAGAGGTCGATGCCGCCCATGCCCAGGTGGCCGTCGGAGGCAAAATAGAGGGTTTTGTCGTCGAAATGGATGTAGGGAGCCGTCTCGTTGCCGGGGGTGTTGATAGAGGGTCCCAGGTTGCGGGGCTCGCTCCATCGCCCCTCCTCGAGGGTGCTGCACCAGATGTCGGTGCCGCCGTAGCCGCCACGCCGGTTGCTGGCGAAGTAGAGAGTGTAGCCGTCGATGGAGAGCGAGGGGAAGGACTCCCAGTAGGACGAGTTGACGGGTGCACCCAGGTTGCGGGGCTTGCCCCAGCGACGGCCGTGGCGCACGCACATGTAGAGGTCGCATCCCGTGGGCTCGTTGTTGCGCCCGCAGGCGGTGAATATGACCACACGGCCGTCGTGTGAGAGGGTCTGAGCCCCCTCGTTGGCGTTGCTGTTCAGGGGTTCGGGCAGTCTTTCGGCAGGGCCCCAATCGAGTTCCATGGTGTCGTAGAGCGAGAGGTAGAAGTCTTCCTCCTGCGGCAGGTCGCGACGGGTAGTGGCACGGCGCGGCACCCGGCGGGTGAAGACCAGCATACGGTAGTCGGCTGTCAGGGCGGGCATGTACTCATCGTCGGCTGTGTTGACGTTGGGCCCCAGGTTGACGGGGCGGAAGGGGACGGGATTGTCGACGGCATGTTGGCGGAAGTCGGCTGTACGGATACCGTCACGCGCCTCCTGTACCCAGCGGGAGCTCGACGGATTGAGGTCGAGGCAGCGTTGATAGCACTCGCGGGCCGTGGTGTACTGTTGCAGCTGCAGGTGCTGGTTGCCCAGCAGCAGGTAGGCCTCGGCGTAGGTGGGATCCAGCTTGAGGGCCTTGTGCAGTAGGGCTATGGCCTCCTCGTACTGCCCCACGATGCTCTTCTCCACGGCCTGCTCGAACAGCGGCTCGCTCTTCTTGGTCTGCCCCATGGCCACCAGCGGCAGCAGTAGCAACAATAGGATTGTTAAATAATGTTTCATAACAAAATAATAACGAAACAATAATGCTTTTATTGTTCTATAAATAAGTACGCAAAAAGTGCCTCACACATGGTGTAATTTTTGCTTATTTCGACAGACTTTATCTTCAAAAATACGCAAAATATCTTTGAACAAAGTATTTTTATTTAGCTAAATAACAAATAATTAAAAATGTTTTTCAATTTTTATTTGGTTTATTTCATAAACTTATTTATTTTTGCATCGTCAATTTGGAACAAAAAAAGTAACAATAATGGAAGAAAATGCAAATCTCACTGCAGAACGCAGTCTGGAAATTATCACTGAACAAATAGAGCGTAGCAGGAACGTTGTAGCAAAGGACACAGGGCAATTGCTCTACATGTCGGGACTTGCAACAATGGGAACAGCCGTCAT
>JAEEGL014087262.1_pt1 | contig 18064 bp, 22 predicted proteins | sample 9134231 | NCBI WGS metagenome assembly JAEEGL01 (sample SAMN16246548, study PRJNA631951) | gut metagenome | biome: gut microbiome; feature: rumen; material: fiber-attached | host: Bos | place: Iran: Karaj | collected 2018-10 | reverse complement strand
TGTATATTTTAATTCCTTTTTGCTGAATTATTTTTTGAGGAATAGATACTTTTTCTTTTAATTCATTCATAACAGCATCCTGATAATACATAACAGTGTTAAGCTTTTGAGATTCATTACTAGCATATATATCAATTTTATTTTTAAATAGATTATTACTTTCTTCCTTTGTTATCTTATTATTCTTTATCATACAATTTAAAACTGTTTTAGCTCTTTTAATTGAATTATCATAATTAGAAACAGGATTATAATTTGCAGGACTTTTAGGTATTCCTGCTAATATAATAGCTTCTTCAGTAGATAAATCTTTAGGTTCTTTATTAAAATAATATTTTGCTGCATTATATATACCAATATTACCCTGACCATAGTTTATAGTGTTAATATAACCTTCCAAAATTTCTTTCTTTGAATAGTGTACTTCTAAATTTAAAGTTAAAATCATTTCATTCCATTTTCTCGACCATGTTTTATCAAAATTTTGATAAAGGTTTTTTATATACTGCTGTGATATTGTTGATGCACCTTCAACAATTTTTTTATGAGAAATATTGTTGAAAACGGCTTTAATAATTCTTGGATAGTCAAATCCGTTATGTTTATAGAAGTTTTTATCTTCAACCGATAAAATAGCATTAATATAATCTTTAGAGACTTCATTAATCGTGACCCATTTTTTAGTACTAGATCCAGTATTAACAATATTTCCATTTATATCATATATATAGTAAGTGTTAGCATTTTTTATAATTGTTTTCGGTTTAAAATAAGCATATAAATAAAGAGAAACAATAAAAAATGAAATGCTTAAAATCAAGAAAAGAAAGAGTTTTATTGATAACTTTATTATACGCATATATTTCACCAAATTTATTATGTAATTTTTTTATTAAAATATGAGTGCAATATACTAATCAATGTGTTATAATGTGATACGAAAAATTGGTGATTTTATGAAATTGACCCATGTTATAAATAATAAAGTTTTTAGTACACATAGGAATTTAAAAAATAAATGCAAAGAAAAAGGTAAAAAATATGAATTTTTCCTTGATAATATTATAAATAGCATTTATATTACTGATAGACTTATTTTTATAAGAGAAAGTGATGAATATAGTTTTAAATTAGAAATATCTGATATTTCATCATGTGAGTTATTTTTAAAACAAGAAAATAAATCATTTAATATTGGAGTTATTAATGCTCATTATAATATCTCTAATGATAAAATTGAATTTTGTTATAAGTTAGAAACCGATGAGGATCAACATCAAATAATATTAGAAATTGGTGATTAGTATGAAAAATGAAATTATTAATGAAGTATCTTCTATTCTTAATGTCGATAAATCTTTGGTAAAGATTGAATACCCAAAAGATAGAAGTATGGGTGATTATGCAATTCCATGTTTTAATTTTTCAAAGGAGTTACATAAAAGTCCTATCGAAATAGCCAACTATTTAAAAGAAAAATTAAACTATTCATCGAATGTAGTTAATGGATATTTAAATATATTTATGGATAAAAAACAAACAACCAAATCTCTACTTGAGAAGATTTTATTAGAAAAAGAAAATTATGGTTTTAATGATTACGGTGCTGGTAAAAACCTTGTTATTGAATATTCTTCACCAAATATTGCAAAGCCTTTTGGTATGGGACATTTAAGAACAACTGTTATAGGCCAAGCATTATACAATATTTCAAAAAAATGTGGATATAATGTAAAATCTATAAATTATCTTGGTGATTATGGAACTCAATTTGGAAAACTTATATATGCATATAAAACATGGGGTAATAAAGATGTTTCAGATAGTGAAATAATTAATGAATTAAAAAGAGTATATGTAAAATTTCATGAGGAAGCCGAAAAAGACCCAAGTCTTGATGATGAGGGAAGAAAATGGTTTAAATTACTTGAAAATAATGATGAAGAAGCATTAAGTTACTGGAATAGGTTTAAAGATGCTTCAATAAAAGAGTTTAATAAAACATATGAATTATTAAAAATTGATAAATTTGATGAAATAAGTGGAGAATCATTTTATAAGGATTCAATGCAAAAAGTAGTAGAAATGTTAGAAGAAAAAAATCTTCTTACTATAAGTGAGGGTGCTACAATCGTTCCGTTTGATGATATTGCACCTGCAATTATAAAAAGAACTGATGGAGCATCACTATATATTACACGTGATCTTGCAGCTATCTTTGATAGAAAAGAAAGATACAACTTTGATGAAATCTTATATGTTGTTGGAAATGAGCAAGCCCTACATTTTGAACAACTTAAAAGAATTATAAATTTATTAGGATATAACTGGGAAGATGAAGTAAAACATATCGGATTTGGTATGTTGCTACAAAATGGTAAAAAAATGTCTACAAGACATGGAAAATCAGTTGTCTTAATGGATGTTTTATATGAAGCAATTGATCTTGCTAAAAAATATATTCAAGAAAAAAATCCAAGTTTAGAAAATATAGATGAAGTTAGCAAAAGCATCGGAGTTGGAGCTGTTATTTTTAATGATTTAAAGAACTACCGAATTAATGATATTGAGTTTAATTTAGAAGATACATTAAGGTTTGAAGGCTCAACTGGTCCATACTTACAATATACCTATGCAAGAATACAATCACTACTAAATAATAAACAAAATATTGAAGTAGCATATGATAATATAGAAATTAGTGATGATGTTTGGAATTTAATTTGGAACTTATCTAAATATCAAGAAAATATCATTTATGCAAAGGAAACAAATGATCCATCAATTATAGCAAAATACTTACTTGATTTAGCATCTGACTTTAATAAGTTCTATGCTCATGAAAGAATTATTGATGATATAAAAGAGTATACCGAATTTAAATTAAATTTATCAGAAGCTGTATCAATTGTTATTAAAGACGGATTAAATTTATTAAATATAGATGTTATAAATCAAATGTAGGAGGAAAATCAAATGAAATTAAAAAATATGTCTCGTGAAGAATTAGAAATGTTAAGTTATGCTGAAATAGCATCACTTATACTAACTGAAAACAAGAAAAAAATGAAAATAGCTGAGGTATTTAAAAAAATATGTGATTTACTTGGTTTATCAAACGCAGAGTATGAAAATGGAATATCTGAGTTTTTTGAAATAGTTTCAACAAATAAGCTATTTACTGTTCTTCCAGGAGGTTTCTGTGACCTTAAAGTTCGTCATAAGACTAAAGTTGTTGTTGATGATGAAGATGAAGAAGGTTTAGTTGAAGAAGAATCTGAAGATGAAGAAATTGAATCAGATGAGGAAAATGAAGAAATCTTCTATGATGACTCAGCTGAAGATGATGATGTTTGTGACGATGATGAGTTACAAGATTTTGTTATAATTGATGAAGATGAAGCAAACTCTTAGATTATTTAATTGTTTTATAAAGTTAAATAATTAATAATATAGGAGGAAATTATGTTTAAAAGATTAGACGCAATCGTCGAAAAATATGAAGAATTAGAAAAAGAATTATCTACACCTGAAGTTTTAAACGATTATAATAAATTAAAAAACCTTTCTAAAGAAAAAAGTGATTTAGAAGAAACTTATTTAAAGTATAATGAGTACAAAAAAACAAAAAATGATTTAGAAGAAGCAGAACAAATGAAAAATGATCCTGAACTTGGTGAAATGGCTCAGCTTGAAATTAGTGAACTTAAACCAAAACTTGAGCAACTTCAATCTGAATTAGAAATACTTCTTGTTGCTAAAGATGAAAATGATGGTAAAAATGTTATCATGGAAATAAGAGGTGCAGCAGGTGGTGACGAAGCAAACATCTTTGCTGGAGATTTATTTAGAATGTATTCATATTATGCAGAAAAGCAAGGATGGAAAATTGAAGTAATCAATGAAGTTCAGGGAAGTAGTGGAGGATTTTCCCAAATTGAGTGCATGATTAAAGGAAATGACGTTTATTCAAAGTTAAAGTATGAAAGCGGTTCACATAGAGTGCAGCGTGTTCCTGTAACAGAGACTCAAGGAAGGGTACATACGTCAACTGCAACAGTATTGGTAATGCCTGAAGTTGAAGATGTAAATATTGATGTTAAAGAATCTGATTTAAAAATAGATGTATTTCACTCAAGTGGTGCTGGAGGACAGTCAGTAAATACATCAAATAGTGCAGTTCGTATAACACATGTTCCTACGGGAGTAGCTGTTGCTTGTCAAACTGAAAGAAGTCAATTACTTAATAAGGAAAAAGCAATGCAACTTCTTAAGATTAAATTAAATGATGAAATTCAACATAAACAAGAACAAGAACTAGGTGCTGAAAGAAAATCAAAAATTGGTACTGGAGATAGATCTGAAAAAATTAGAACTTACAACTATCCTCAAAACAGGGTAACAGATCATAGAATAAATTTTTCTGTAATGGAATTAGACAGAGTTATGAATGGTCATTTAGATGCAATTATAGATGCATTAATTAATGAAGATTTAAAATTAAAATTAGCTGGTGAATCATTTGAATAATAATGTTTCACAAGCAGATTTAAATGAAATAAGAAAACAATATCAAGGAGAAGACCTTGATATTGTTTTAAATAAAATAGCAAGTGGTTATCCAGTACAATACGTTTTAGGAAATGTAAACTTTTGTGGAAATAATATAAAAGTAAATGAAAACGTACTTATACCAAGATTTGAAACTGAGTTTCTAGTAGATTTAATAAAAAGAACCATACCAAATGATGCATCTTTAAAAATGATTGATTTAGGAACTGGTAGTGGATGTATAGCGATATCATTAGCAAAAATATTCCCAAATAGTAAAATAACTGGAATAGATATAAGTAATAAAGCAATTGATATTGCTGAACACAACAAAGAATTAAATAAAGTAACAAATGTTACTTTCAATACTTCAGATATGAAATTAATAGAAAATTATAATGGATTTAATATTATTATAAGTAATCCACCATATGTATCAAAGGAAGAAGAAACGGGTCCTGAAACTAAATATGAACCTCAAAATGCAATTTTTGCATCAAATAATGGTTTATATTATTATGAAGATATATTAAAAAAAGTGTCATTAAGTACTAATAAACCAGATCATATATTTTTTGAAATTGGAATGAATCAATCAAATCCAATTTTAAAAATTTCAAATAAATACTTACCTAACTACACATGTGATACACAAAAAGATCTAGCTGGTAAAGATAGATATATTCATATCTATTTGAATAAATAAAAACTATTTTTCCCATTATTATCTTAGGTGATAATATGAGAAAAATAGTTTTTTTATTGTTTATCTTTATTGTAATAATTCTTGTTATATGTAGTAAAGAGAAATATCTAATTCCAGATAATGCAATAAGAATTAGAATTATTGCTAATAGTGATGATATTAACGATCAGAAAGTTAAAAGTGAAGTTAAAAATAAAGTAAATGAATTTTTATATGAAAAGTTTCAAGGAATAAAGACATATAAAGATGCAGATAAAGTTGTTAAAGATAATATTAGAGAAATTGATAGAATTGTATCAGAAATATCTAATGATTTTAATATATCATATGGGCAAAATTATTTTCCTTCCAAAGAATATAAAGGAATGACATATAAAGAAGGAAATTACGATTCGTTGGTTATTAAACTTGGAAGAGGAGAAGGACTTAATTTTTGGTGTGTATTATTTCCTCCACTATGTTTAATTGATGAAGAAAACATGGACAATATAACGTATACTTTGTATGTAAAAAAACTTCTAAAAAACATAAAGTAACATAGAATTAATTATGGTATTAATATTATATATAGAAACAATTTTAATAGCGATAAGTTTAAGTATGGATGCGTTTTCTCTTGCGATAAGTTTATCCACATTAAAGTTAAAAAATATAAAAGTATACAGGTATGCTTTTATGGTAGGTTTATTTCATTTTATAATGCCTATTGGGGGGAATTTGTTAAGAAAAATAATTGATAAAATAATAATTGTTCCTTCAAAAACCTTATTTATAATAATAATTATATTTATTATAATTGGAATATTGCTTGATAAGGAAAACAATATATCTAAAAAAATATTAAATCCAATATTATTTGCATTCATAGTAAGTATAGATAGTTTCTCTGTTGGTGTATCGCTTAGTAAAAGTATTCTTATAATATCTTGCAGTATATTTTCTGTAACAAGTAGTTTATTTACTTTAATAGGTTTTAAAATTGGAAATATTATTTATAATAATTCAACTAAATATACAAAATTTATATCGATATCAATACTTATCATAGTAATTATTTTAAAGTTAATATGAGTGTAAATTAATCATGAGATTTATTGACAAAAAGCGCCCAAAAACATATATTAAAATTAGGTGATAGTATGAACTTGAAAGAAATATTATTAAAAGCAAAGAATGAACACTATGCAATTCCACAATTTAACATAAACAACTTAGAGTGGGCAAAATATATATTGGAAGTATGTGAGGAAGAAAAAAGTCCAGTTTTCTTAGGCGTTTCTCAAGGTGCTATGAAATATATGGGTGGCTTTGATGTAGTTATTGGTATGATTAATGGTTTAAAGAAAGATTTAAATATTACTATACCCGTAATGGTGCATTTAGATCATTCACCAACAGTAGAACTTTGCAAAAGTGCTGTAGATGCAGGTTTTGATTCAATTATGTTTGACGGATCTAAATATGATTATGAAAAAAATGTAAGACTAACAAATGAAGTAAAAGCATATTTAAAGGACCAATTATTTGAAGCCGAAATAGGAAAAATAGGTGGTGAAGAAGACGGAATAGCAAGTACAGAATATTTTACATCCTTATCAGAAGCCGAAGATTTTATTAGTAAAACAAATATTGATATGTTAGCACCAGCTTTAGGTTCTGTTCACGGAATTTATAAGGGAGAACCAAATATTCAAACTGATGTAATGAAAGAAATTTCTGAAAAAACAAATATGCCTCTTGTACTTCATGGTGGAAGTGGATTACCAGAAAACATATTAAAAGAGTGTATAAAAAATGGAATAGCAAAAATTAATTTTAATACCGAATTACAAATTTCATGGCATAATGGAGTACTAGATTTTATAGCTAATAATAAAGATGTTTATGATCCAAGAAAAGTTATATCATCTGGTGAAGAAAACATGAAATCAACTATAAGAGAATATATTAATATCCTAGGTTCAAAAGGGAAAGCTTAATATGAAAAAAATAGTTATAAATGGAGGGAAACCATTATCAGGAACAATAGGTATTTCTGGAGCTAAAAATAGTGCAGTTGCTATAATACCTGCATCTATTTTGTGTGATGAAAATGTTAAAGTGTATAATGTGCCTAATATAAGTGACCGTGATGCTTTAATTGATATTCTTAATTTACTTAATTGTGAAACTATGGTTAAAGATGACATGTTAAGTATTGATACTTCAAATGTTATTAATAAAAAAATACCGCTAGAACTTAGTAAAAAAATGAGAGCATCATACTATTTTATGGGAGCTTTACTATCTAAGTTTAAACACGTTGAAATGTTTTTTCCTGGAGGATGCAATATAGGTAAAAGACCTATAGATATACATATTAAAGGATTTGAAGCTTTAGGTGCCAAAGTAACAATAAACGGTGATTTATATACAATTGATGCAGAAGAACTTGTTGGTACAAAAATAACTTTAGATTTTGCAAGTGTTGGAGCAACAATTAATATAATGCTTGCTGCTGTTAAAGCTAAAGGCAAAACAATTATAAAAAATGCTGCAAGAGAAGCTGAAATCGTAAATATAGCTACTTATTTAAATAATATGGGTGCAAGAATAACTGGTGCCGGTACAAGTGAAATACATATTGAAGGTGTTGATTATCTTCATAAAGCAATGATAGAAGTAATACCTGATAGAATTGAAGCTAGTACTTACATTATTCTAGGAGCTATGATAGGTGATAATTTAAAAATAGATAATATTATACCTGATCATATTAATGCTTTATTATCAAAACTTGATGATATGAATATAAAGTATGAGTTGAATGAAAATAATATTATTATATCTAAGTGTGAAAACATAAAACCTACGAATATAAAAACTGCAGTGTTTCCTGGATTTCCAACTGATATAGCTCAACCAATGATGGTTCTACTTACACAAGCAAATGGGGTTTCAATGTATGAAGAAACTATATGGGAAAGCCGTATGGGACACGTTAAATATCTAAATAAATTAGGTGCAAATATTAAAAATGGCAATACGAATGCAGTAGTAATCGGTTCAACACCACTTCATGGATGTGAAGTTGAAGCAACGGATCTACGTGGTGGAGCTGCCATGGTATTAGCTGGTTTAATAGCTGATGGAACAACGAAAATTATTTCAATAGAGCATATATTAAGAGGATATGATAATATAATTGAAAAACTAAAAAATGTTGGTGCTGATATAGATTTAATCGAAGAATAAATATTTAAAAGTCAATAAATATTTATATAATATGCCTGCAATTTGACAAATTAGTGTAAATTTGTTAATATTAATATGTACATGTGGAGCACTATTCTAGTCACATATGTTGTTTGAAGGTAGGGCTAAAAATCTACCAATCGTGTGAAGACACTTTGTATATATGCTTCTTTCGCCCAGATTGGGGCAGTATATAATTTAAAGCTTAAGGAAAGTTATAATGGCATATAACCTATAAATCCTTTTGCTACGTCAAATTATTTTTTAATAAAGCACGTGTCGTGAGTGATAGTATGGGATATTATTTGAAAATGCTACTTGCAAAAGCGAATAAGAACGACCTCTATAGTGTTAGGGAAAGCCTCTAGAGTGTATATATTGTAGGTATTAAAGTATGGACTAAGTGGCAATCGAGTATTGTTAACGATCGAATTAAATGTTGCAATAGATTCAGTAAAGAGAAATCGCCCGAGGGTAACTAAAGGAGTGAATCTAGAGAAATTCAACTCGACCTAAGCCATAAAATTGATTTACAATATACCATCTATGTATATTTAAGTAGAAGAACTTTATGTGGAGGATTAATGAAAAAATTAAATTGGCCCATTAAAGTTTTTTTTATTACTTTTATTTTAGCAGCAATATTTAGTGCTGCAAGTAACTTACTTGCTGATTTAAATATTATAATGCTATGTATAGCATTAGTAATAGTTATATCAATAGGAATACTATTTGATATGATAGGTGTTGCTGCACTAACAAGTAAAAAAGAAAACTTTCATGCTATGGCATCAAAAAAAATTAAAGGTGCAAAAGAAACAATAAATTTACTTAATAAATCTACTATGGTAGCAACAATATGTAATGATGTAGTTGGTGATATTTGTGGTATTGTTAGTGGTGGATTAGGAGCTGTTTTAGCAATAACAATTGCAAATAATACTTCTCTTAATATTGTTATATCAACAATAATTGTAACAGCATTTATATCTGGTTTTACTGTAGGTGGAAAGGCACTTGGAAAATCAACAGCAACAAAAAATGCTGATAAGATAATTTTTTTAACAGCTAAAATCAAGAAAGTGTTAACTTTTAAGTAATTTTTTACTTGATAAGGTATTAAAATATGATATAATACCTATGCGAATCAAAAAAACTATGTTATGGATTTAACATGGCGAAAGGAGAATAGGAATGAAAAAGAATATCCATCCTGAATTAAAAGATTGCACTATTACATGTGCATGCGGAGCATCATTTACTACAAAATCAACAAAAGATAATATTTCAATTGAAGTATGTAGTGAATGTCATCCTTTCTATACTGGTAAACAAGGAAGAAATAAGAAAACAGGAAATATTGAAAAATTTAATCGTAAATATGGATTAGATAATAATAAAGAAAATAAAGCAGCATAATGTTGCTTTTTTTATTCATTTATGATTAAGTAATAATTAGAGGGATAAGTGATAAACAAATGAAAATATATATAGCTGCAGATCATAAAGGAGTCGCTTTAAAAGAACAAGTTATTGATTATTTAAATAAAAATAATATAACGGTTATTGATACAGAACTAAAAAATTATGAACTAGATGATTACCCTGATTTTGCATTTAATGTTTGTGAAAATGTAGTTAAAGATGATGATAGTTTAGGAATTCTTATTTGTGGTAATGGAATTGGAATGAGTATTGCTGCAAATAAAGTAGATGGTATAAGAGCTGCAAGAGCAGTTACTGTTGATGATGCATTTAAAGCTAAAAACCATAATGGAGCTAATGTGCTTGCTCTTAGTAGTGAAGTTGATATAGCAACTACAAAAGAAATCATTGATACATTTTTAGTAACTAAATCTGCAACTGATGAGAGATTCAAAAGAAGAATTAATAAAATTCTAGATTATGAGAAAAGGTCATAAAAATGAATTATAAAACATATATTTATATTATAAGTGTCTTATTATCCACTTTTGCTTTATCAGGAATTAATTTTAATAATTTCTTCAAAAAAAATAAAGTAATTGAATCTAGAGTATTAATTATTTTGTTTTCTTTAGCACTAGGATATTTGGTAGGAACTTTTGTAATAACATTTATTGAGCTAAGTAAAATTATATAAGGAGATAAACGTGTATAAAAAGTTACTTTTAGTAGTGTTAATTATAGAAGTGTTTTTATATATTTTTATGTTTTCAGATAAAAAAAATATTTATAGATATGTTAAATTTAAAATTAATAAAATAAATATTAATGATTTAAAGCTTGAAAACTATGTTATTGGAGTAGTAGCAGCAGAAATGCCTGCTACTTTTTCTTATGAAAGCTTAAGAGCCCAAGCTGTTGTATCAAGAACATTTGCATATCAAAAAATAATTAGTGGTAACATTAGTTACGATGAACTACAATTTGATAAAGCTCAGGCCTATATAACAAAAAAAGAAATGAAAGATAAATGGAAAAGTAAATATGATGATTACTATAAAATAATAAAAAGTGCAGTTAATAATACAAAGGGAGAAATAATAGTTTATAATGGAAAACCAATAAAAGCATATTACTTTTCCACAAGTAATGGTGTAACAGAGAACTCTAAATCAGTTTTTGGCGATGAAGAATATTTAGTTTCAGTTGATAGTTCTTTTGATAAATATGTAAAAGATTATGAAATTGAAACAGAGTTTAGTGTAAATGATTTTTTAAATAAATTAGGAATAGATGAAAAAAATATAATAGTTGGAGAAATAAAAAAATCATCAACTAATCATGTTGAATCACTAGTTATTAATTCAATAACTTTCTCTGGGATAAATTTTAGAAAAATGCTTAATCTTAGATCTACTGATTTTGATATATTTGTTGATAAAGATAAAGTAAAAATAATTACGAGGGGTTATGGACATGGTGTGGGAATGAGTCAATATGGTGCTAATTATCTTGCAAGTAAGGGACAAAACTATAGAGAAATTATAAAGTATTTCTACCATAACGTTGAGATAATTAAAATGTAAGTATAAATTATTTAAATAAGACCATAATTAAACTAGAAAGGTGAAATTATGGCAAGAAAATTAAAAAAATTCGTTATACCTTCTGCATTTGGAATACTTGGTGTATCTGTAGCTATAGCACTTCCTTTTATGAATTCTGAGAAAAAAGTTGATACAGGATATAAATATACCGTATCAGAAATTAAAGAGAAAATATTCCCAGTAATAAACGAAGTGGATGAAAAAAAACCAATGAAACCATTTTTAGAAGAAACGGTTTCAAAAACTAAAGACTATTATAAGAAGGAAGATTCAGAAGATGTTCAAATTAATTCTCTAATCTATTATGAAAAAACTTATATGCCATCAACTGGTATACTATATTCATCTGATGAAAAGTTTGAGGTAGTAGCTTCATATGATGGGAAAGTAATAAAAGTTAGTGAAGATAATATTTTAGGAAGATTTGTTGTAATAGAACATATAAATGGTTATAAGACAACATATTATTCTTTATCAGATGTAGCCGTTAGTGAAGGAAATGAAGTAGTTAAAGGAGATCCGGTTGGTTCAAGTGGTCCAAATAAAATTGAAGGATCTTTAAATAATAACTTATTATTTGAAACATACCATGATGGATACTTAATGGATCCAGAAGATTTTTATAATATTGATTTTAATCAAGAAAATTAAATATTTATTTTAAATTATATATGATATAATCATACTAAGAAGGGTATGATAAAAAGATGAATAAGGAAAAATTGTTCATTGCCAAAGATGAAAATGGTGTGGAACATGAATATGAAATGCTTTTAGTTAAAAGAGTAGATGACAATTCTGTGGTTTGGTATACCGATGGAACTTATGATGATGAAGGAAGAAAAAATGTATATATTTCCGAATATGAAAGGTTAGGAAATACATTTATGCTTAATCCTGTTGGAAACGATGACAAATTGGAAAAATACGCTGATATGTTTACAAAAGAGTATAACGAAGAATAATATTTAAATATCACTTAGGTGATATTTTTTTATTGAAGAAATTAGTAATAGATTGTATAATTGCTAATAGCAAAATAGAGGAGTGAATCCAATTATGATAAAGTTTGTTATAGTCGAGGATGATGAAAAAACCTTAAAGAATATAAAAGAAATTATAGATAAAGAAAAGTACAAAATTGATACTGAAGTAAAAACATATGAATTTAAAGGTTATAACAAACAGTTATCTTCATTGATTTCAAATCCAGAAGAAAAAACTATTTATATTCTTGATATTGAACTAGAAAACAGCAAGTCAGGTATTGAAATAGCATCCATGATTAGAAGTAACGACTGGGATAGTGAAATAATCTTTATAACAAATCATGATAAAATGTTTGAAACTGTACATCGTAATGTATATGATGTTTTTGATTTTATCGAAAAATACCATGATTTAAATAAAAGATTATCAAAAGACATCAAAGCTATATTAAATAGAACAAAAGATAAAAAACTATTCTCATATAAAGGAAGGAATATAGATTTACAACTTTATATGAATTCAATAAATTATATTTATCGTGATAAAGAAGATAGAAAAGTGGTTATTGTTACTGATAATTCAAGTTATTCAATAAATCTTGGAGTAAAAGAAATATTAGCAGAACTTGATGATAGGTTTAAAATGGTTCATAGATCATGTATTGTGAATACTGATAAAGTAGTAACGTATGACTGGAATAAATCAAAAATTATTTTATCAAATGGTGAAGAAGTAAACTATTTATCAAAAAAATATAAGAAGGGTATTAGTTAAGTATGTGGTTATTGATTTTAAAAGGTTTATTAATATTATTTACTTATATATTTTTGTGCTATGCAACCATTTCAGTTAGTGAAATTAAAAAGAAAACTAACTATATAGATATTATAATAATTATTATTGTTGCAACATGTAATGTATTTGCAAATAAATATAGTGAAAACACTTTAAAAGGAATAGTAACTTTACTAGGGTTTATAGCTTTTTCAATTAGAAGAACAAAGACACCTAAGGAAGGTGTTGTTAATGGTTTTGTTGTTTATGTTTATGCCATAATTGGAGATATACTCTCAGCTATGCTAGTATCTCTTTCAGGTTATTCAGATTTTATGGTAAAAGCAAGTAATTTAAGTATAGTTAAACTAGCATATTGCTGCTCACTTGGTTTAGTAATGTTTTTAATTATTAATATAAAAACGATAAAGAAATTTATTAAATATTGTATAAAACATCTGTCAAAGTCTAAGTATGTTTTATCATTAATATTATTGGTTGGATTTTTATTTGAAACAAGCATAATTATCTCTATTACAAACATGACAAGTTTAAAACAAAATATTTTAGCTTATATTTTATTAGTTAGTATTGGTGTTGGTGTATTTGCACTTATATATAACATTACCAAAAAAGATGAATTAAAACTTATTAATCAAAATCTAACTATTAACAATGAATCATTTATGAAAATTATTAACAATTATAAATTATTTAAACATAATTTTAAATATGAACTAAATGCAATTAGTTTAGTAGGCGACGATAAAGTAAAAAAACTTATTAAATCATATCTTGATGAATATGATGTAAAATCAAGTTTTGATAATTCAGATCTAATGAAACTGCCAAGTGGTATAAGAAATTTAGTGTATAGAAAGTTACTTGAATCAACTGATACAAATTGTAACATTATTGTTGATAACTTTATTAATTATGATCCATTTGAAAATATATCAATTAAAAAAATGTGTAAATTAATGCAGTGTTTAGGAATAATACTTGATAATGCAATTGAAGAAGCGATCCAAACTAAAAGCAAATATATTTATATCAAGATTTCTGAAGATGAAAAGAATAATATTATCTTTGAATGTCATAATCAAATTAAAAATAATATAGATATTGATTTAATAGGTATAGAAAAAGAATCAAATAAAGCTGACCATATGGGTGTTGGTACAAGCTACCTTGTAAAGCAAAAAGCATTTAAGGTAACAAATGTTATCAGAAATGATATATATAAAGTATCTTTAAAATTTAGTGTATAAAAAACCATCATGAAGATATCATGATGGTTTTAAATTATAACAATTCTTTTGGACATTCAACTGGATCAAAATGCCATATTAAGCAAGCTGAGCTTTCAGCACCAGAAAAACCATTAGCAAGTTTTTCTAACACGTCAGATATAAGATTTCCCATTAAAATCCTCCTTTCATTTCAGATTAAATAATTATCTATATGTTTTATAATTATTCCTCTCTAATCCTAATAATTTATATGAGATTGGATTAATAGCTATTGATGATAAACATAAAGCTACTAATATACAATTTGAATATTTAAATTCAGTTGTAATAATTATTAAAGAATATAAAAGAGAAATAATAATGGATATATACTTAAATATCATTCTTTTTTTCTTATTAAGTAGTGGTCTATATTTTGTATCTGAAGGGGCCCATAAAATAAAGCTTATCAGTGAAATAGTACATATAGTAATTTTTATAGGAAATATAATTTCAAATGTTTTTATAATAAATATACTTATTGAATAAGAAGATAATGTTATTATCCAACATAAAATATTAGAGTTACCATGTACACCATGAATGAATGTTCTTAATAATCCATAGAATATAAATATCAAAACTACCTCCGTTAAAGATTTAAAAATAAGAGCTAATAAAATAATAATTGTTGTTTTAATTAAAAAGTTATACATAACTTCTAGTCCGTATTTAATTTTAATTTTTTCATAGTCGCTTAGATGTTTATGTTTAGTTATAAGATTAAATGAATTATTAATTAATATGTTTTTCATAATACATTCACCGCGAAAAACATATCATTTAAAAATTATGAAAAATCGTAAGTTGATTTAATTAAATTGTTACAGGTTTTAATAATTAATTTATAATTAATAGAAGCAAAATTTTATCGTTTTAAGCATAATAGTTGTTATTTAAAACAAAGTGGAAGAAATACTATATTTGTATTTGATATATTGATAGAGTCCTGGCAAAAAATGTAATAATTTGTCGACGATTATTTGTTGAAAGCAAAAGGGATGGTGTGATAGTTTATTTTTGAGGGAGAGGTGAGAGTTATGCGAGGTAAGGTGAAGTGGTTTAACAATGAGAAAGGATACGGATTTATTGAAAATGGTGATCTAGAAGATATATTTGTTCACTATTCTGCCATAATAAAAGACGGTTATAAAACGCTTAAAGAAAATTCGTACGTATCTTTCAAACTTATCGAAACATCAAAAGGTTTGCAAGCTGTTGATGTTATCGAAGAACAACTAACTACAAATATGTAGTTTTTTTCTTTGTTTTGTGATATATTTTAAGTGGAAGGTGAATTTATGCAAATAAATGTACGTGGAGATAAAGTTACTGTAACTCCATCAATAAAAAAATATATTGAAGAAAAACTAAGTAAATTAGATAAATATTTTGAAAATCCTGATGATATTAAAACATCAGTATTAATTAAAGTAAAAAATAAAGAACAATCTATCGAAGTTACTGTTCCTACTAATAAATTTACTTTAAGAGCTGAAGAAATCCATGCTGATTTATATGCAGCAATTGATTTAGTAATTGATAAACTTGAAAGACAAGTTAGAAAAAATAAAACAAGAATTGCAGAAAAATATAAAAACTCAGTTTTATTTGAAATGGTTTTAGATAATATCGATGATGATGAGCCAGAAGATCTACAGATTGTAAAAAGAAAAGATATTGAAATGAAACCAATGGATGAAGATGAAGCAATCCTTCAAATGAATTTAATAAATCACGACTTCTTTGTATTCAAAAATATTGATGAAGAATGTGTTTCTGTTATCTATAAAAGAAAAGACGGCAAATACGGAATTATTAATGTTAAATAATTAAAGAATAAATAAGGAGTGAAAACTCCTTATTTTTTTGCTATAATAATGAGATGGAGGGTATTAATATGGGACTTTTAAGAAAACTATTAGATACAGAGTATAAAGAATTAAAAAGATTCGGTTTACTTGCTGATAAAGTTATAGCTCTTGATGAAGACATGCAAAAATTAAACGATAGTCAACTTAAAGCAAAAACTGAAGAATTTAAGGATAGATTAAATAAAGGTGAATCACTTGATGATTTAGCTGTAGAAGCATTTGCAGTTGTTAGAGAAGCTGCGTATCGTGTAATTGGAGAAAAGCCATATAAAGTACAAATTATTGGTGGTTTTGCACTACACTTTGGTAATATAGCTGAGATGAAAACAGGTGAAGGTAAAACATTAACTGCAACTATGCCAACATATCTTAATGCCTTAACTGGTATGGGAGTACATGTTGTTACAGCTAATGAATTCTTAGCACAACGTGACTCTGAATGGATGGGAGCAATCTATAAGTTTTTAGGTTTAACAGTTGGACTTAACACTAGAGAATTATCTCCTAAGGAAAAGCAAGATATGTATGCTTGTGATGTTTTATATTCAACAAATAACGAAATTGGATTTGACTATTTAAGAGATAATATGGTTGCTAAAGCAGAAGATAGAGTTCAAAGACCATTAAACTACTGTATTGTCGATGAAGTTGATTCTATCTTAATAGATGAAGCTAGAACTCCACTTATAATTTCAGGTGGTCAAGCTAATTCTAGCAATATGTATATTGATGCAGATAGAGTTGCTAAAAAATTAAAAAATGAAGAAGATTATACAATAGATGAAAAAACCAAATCAGTATCTCTTACTGAAGATGGATCAAGAAAAGTAGAGTCTTTATGTCATATTAAAAATCTATATGATTTAGATAATGCAGCTTTTGTTCATCATTTAAATCAAGCTTTAAAAGCAAATTATGCTTTTAAAATTGATGTTGATTATGTAATTGAAAACGGTGAAGTTATTATAGTAGATCAATTTACTGGTCGTTTAATGCATGGTAGACAATTTAGTGAAGGTCTTCATCAAGCTCTAGAAGCTAAAGAAGGCGTTCAAATTAATGTAGAAACTAAAACAATGGCTACAATTACATTCCAAAATTTATTCAGAATGTATAATAAACTATCTGGTATGACAGGTACTGCTAAAACAGAAGAAGAAGAATTTAGACAGATTTATAATATGTATGTTATTCAAATACCAACTAATAGACCTGTAATTAGAATTGATGAACCAGATTTAGTTTATTCAAATATTGCTGGTAAGTATAAATCAATTGTTGATTCTGTTAAATATATTCATGAAACTGGTCAACCAATTCTAATTGGTACCATTTCAGTAGAAGTTAATGAATATCTTAGTTCTTTATTAACTAAAGCGGGATTAAAACATGAAATATTAAATGCTAAAAACCATGCTCGTGAAGCAGAAATAATCGCAAAAGCTGGTGAAAAGGGAGCTATTACACTTGCAACTAATATGGCAGGTCGTGGTACAGATATTAAACTTGGTGAAGGTGTAAGAGAACTTGGCGGTCTTTATGTAATTGGTACAGAAAGACATGAATCACGTCGTATTGATAATCAGCTTCGTGGACGTGCAGGACGTCAAG
>JAEEGL010983490.1_pt1 | contig 18064 bp, 10 predicted proteins | sample 9134231 | NCBI WGS metagenome assembly JAEEGL01 (sample SAMN16246548, study PRJNA631951) | gut metagenome | biome: gut microbiome; feature: rumen; material: fiber-attached | host: Bos | place: Iran: Karaj | collected 2018-10 | reverse complement strand
TCAGGATTGCCGAACATGACACCAATCTTCTCACGCAGCTGGTTGATGAAGATGCAGGTGGTCTTAGTCTTGGCAATGGTGCCTGTGAGCTTGCGCAGGGCCTGGCTCATCAGACGGGCATGGAGGCCAACGGCAGAGTCACCCATGTCACCCTCAATCTCCTTCTTGGGGGTCAGGGCAGCCACAGAGTCTACCACTAAGATGTCGATGGCACTGGAGCGGATGAGCTGGTCGGCAATCTCAAGGGCCTGCTCACCATTGTCTGGCTGTGAGATGTAGAGGTTGTTGACATCTACGCCTAACTTCTCTGCATAGAAGCGGTCGAAGGCATGCTCTGCATCTATGAAGGCTGCTATGCCGCCAGCCTTCTGGCACTCTGCAATGGCGTGGATGGCCAGTGTGGTCTTACCTGACGACTCTGGGCCATAGATCTCGATGATGCGTCCCTTGGGGTAGCCACCTACGCCTAAGGCTGCATTGAGGCCTATCGAGCCTGTAGGTATCACCTCTACGTCCTCTATTTTTTCATCTCCCATCTTCATGATGCTGCCCTGGCCGAAGTCTTTCTCAATCTTCGCCATAGCAGCCTGCAGGGCTTTCATCTTTTGTTGTTGCGGGGTCAACTGCTCGTTGTTTTCTTCTTTTTTTGCCATAGTTGTTGTTTTTATTTCGTTATTCCGTAATCCTATAATTCCAAGTCACCATCGTGAATTTCATGCCAAGGCAGGCCTTGCTTGTTTAGCTGCTCCATGAAGGGATCGGGATCGAACTCCTCAACATTGTGGACACCCGGCTTGTTCCAGATACCCTTGCAGAACATCATGGCACCAATCATGGCTGGCACGCCAGTGGTGTAGCTGACACCCTGCATGCCTGTCTCCTCGTAGGCAGCACGGTGTGAGCAGTTGTTGTAAACGTAATAAGTGTGCTCCTGACCGTCGTTGCCGATACCGCGGATGCGACAGCCGATAGAGGTCTCGCCCTCGTAGTTCTCGCCCAGATCCTGTGGGTTGGGCAGTACAGCCTTCAGGAACTGCAGGGGCACGATCTTCACCTTTGCCACTCCGCTTCCATCAGCAAGCGGTGCCTCGTACTCCACCTCGTTGATACGGCTCATGCCGATGTTCTGAATCACTTCGAGGTGTTTCAGGTATTGCTGTCCGAAAGTCATCCAGAAGCGTGCACGCTTGATGGTGGGGTAGTTGATGACAAGGCTCTCAATCTCCTCGTGGTGCAGCAGATAGCTGTCGCGGGGTCCGATGTTGGGATAGTTCAGGTCCTTGTGAATCTCCAGTGGCTCTGTCTCCACCCATTTGCCGTCTTCCCAGTAGAGTCCCTTCTGAGTAATCTCACGGATGTTGATCTCTGGGTTGAAGTTGGTGGCGAATGCCTTGTGGTGGTCACCGGCATTACAGTCTACGATATCCAGGTACTGGATCTCTTTGAAGTGGTGCTTTGCGGCGTAGGCTGTATAAATGCTGGTCACGCCTGGGTCGAAACCACAGCCGAGGATGGCAGTGAGTCCTGCCTGCTCGAAGCGCTCGCGATATGCCCACTGCCAGGAATACTCGAAGTGAGCCTCGTCCTTCGGCTCGTAGTTGGCTGTGTCGAGATAGCTGCAGCCGCAAGCCAGACAGGCATCCATAATCGTCAGGTCCTGATAGGGCAGGGCGAGGTTGATTACGAGCTCAGGCTTGAAGTCGTTGAAGAGCGCCTTCAGCTGCTCTACGTCGTCGGCATCTACCTGAGCGGTGGTCATTCGAGGAAGGAGGACGGAGGAAGGAGGAAGGAGATTACTCTTAGCCTTGATTGCCTCCACAATCGCATCGCATTTCTCTTTGCGACGCGAAGCAATCATAAAGTCGGTAAACACGTCAGCATTCTGTGCAATCTTGAAAGCTGCTACCGTAGCGACGCCACCGGCGCCGATCATTAATACCCTACTCATTTTACAATTTTACAATTTTACAATTTTACGATTTACTGTTAATTTCTTCTGAACTGATGCCGAGGGCTGCCAACAGCGAATAGCCGAGAATCTCTTGACGGAAGTTCCAGTGGGCCATGGGCTGCATCGCCAGCAGGGTGATACGTTTCTCGTCGTCAACCTGTTTTAGAGTCGCGCGTACCTTATTATATATATGCTCCTGCTCTGAGTCGGGGATAACGATGACCCTCTTGACATCTTTCTGGCTGCATACCAGCTGGAGTGTGTCACAGAACTGCTGTTCACTGCCCACGATGTCTTCTATAGGATAGGCATTGAGGAGAAACTCGCCAAGGTTGTCCTTGAAGGCCTTTCCTGAGAGCGCTTCGAACTTGCCCGGATTGAAGTTCTCCATCTGAGACTTTACTGTGCTGTGTAGCAGTACTACCTGGGTCTCGTGTTCGCCTTCTCTTATTCCCCCGTCAAGGGCCACACAGTCTATCCAGCGGGCAATGTCTGCCTGCGGGATGCGCCGCCCGAGCATGCGCTCAAAGTTAACGATGAGGTTGAACGCCACTTTGTCAACGTAATCGGCGTCAACAAGTATCACATTCTCGCTCCATCTTATATCCTGTATGCTGTTGTTCATATTCGAAGGCAAAGGTACATCAAATTTCAGACATTACCAAATTTAATATGATTTTTTTTGTTTTTCGGTGCGAATTGACATAAATCAATTAAAAAATGCTAATTTCTGAGAGTTTTCTTCCCTCCTTTTCGGTAGTCTGAAATAATTATCTTACCTTTGCACTTGAAACAACTACTGACTACTATAAGAAGGCTGCAAGAGCAGTTCAGACTCCCCGGTGCTGTAGCATCGGGGAGTTTTGGGAAAGGTATAATTAACAATTAATATAATTAAAAAAGATGTCTACATTAACAGTTATTATCGTTGTGGTTTTCTGTATCGGCTATCTCTGCATAGCCCTGGAGGGCCTGACGAAAGTCAACAAGGCGGCAATAGCCTTGCTGATGTGCGTACTGTGCTGGACGCTGCTGATGACGGGGCCTGGTGAATTCTATCCCAACATTGCTGGCGATGGGTTGCTCCACCATATCAGCGAGGTGATAGAACATCATCTGGGCGATGCGGCTGGTACGCTGTTTTTCCTTATGGGAGCAATGACGATTGTTGAGATCGTCGACTCCAATGGTGGTTTCAATTTCGTGCGCGACACGATGAAGACGCGCTCGAAGCGTAAGCTGATGTGGAGGGTCGCATTTATGACATTCTTCCTCTCGGCAATCCTCGACAACCTTACCACAAGTATTGTGATGATCATGGTGCTGCGTAAGTTGGTCCAGAGTCGTGGCGACCGTCTTATCTATGCGGCGCTGGTGGTTATCTCTGCCAACTCCGGAGGTGCCTTCTCACCGATTGGCGACGTGACAACTATCATGCTGTGGATCAAGGGTGTCATTACCACTCAGGGTGTTATCACAGAGATTTTCATCCCATCACTTGTTTCTATGGTTGTGCCGGCATTCATCCTGCAGTATCAGTTGGAAGGAAAGTTTGATAAGGAACAGAACCTGCCAAAGGCTGATGTGAGCCAGTTTACCAAGGCGCAGCGCGATGTTATCTTCTGGCTTGGCGTAGGCGGTCTCTGCTTCGTGCCAATCTTTAAGACCATCACCCATCTGCCTCCATTTATGGGAATCCTTCTCGTGCTTGGTGTCCTCTGGACGGTAACGGAGATCTTCCATTACAATACAGCTGAAGATGATACGATGGCTAAGCGTGTGAGTGACCTGCTGTCGAGGATTGACCTCTCGACGATCATGTTCTTCCTTGGCATCCTGATGGCTGTAGCCGTTCTGCAGGAAGTAGGCGTTCTCACCATGCTGGGCTCAGTGCTTGATTCTACTTTCGAGGGTAATCATTACCTCGTGACAGGTATCATCGGTGTGCTTTCAAGTATCGTCGACAATGTGCCTCTCGTAGCCGGATGTATGGGCATGTATCCTGTGGCAGCTGCTGGTGATATGGCAGTCGACGGCATCTTCTGGCAGCTGTTGGCTTACTGCGCTGGTGTAGGTGGTTCGATGCTTATCATCGGAAGTGCGGCTGGCGTCGTAGTTATGGGATTGGAGAAGATCACCTTCGGATGGTACATGAAGAAAATTACGTGGATAGCCTTTGCAGGCTATCTCGCAGGAATCCTCATCTACTGGATAGAAAGGAGCTTCTTGTTCTAGGTTGCCCTAGGACAGCCTAGGTAATCCTAGGAAATCCTAGGCATTTCTGGGAGAGAAAAAAATCCTCGCTCGTTTGAGTGAGGATTTTTTTTATTCATACATGTGGGGGATAATCTCTCTGGGTGTCCAGAGCCAGAAGGTAGAGCCGTGACCTTCGCCTTCTGAGAATACACCGATCTTTCCATTACAGCGCTCTGCTATCGACTTGCAGATTGAGAGTCCGAGCCCCGTGCCCTGTACGAAGTCGTTGAGCTTCACGAAACGCTCGAATACAGCAGCCTGCTTTTCCTTGGGAATACCGGCGCCAGTGTCTTCGCAGTAGAAATATATGCCGCCATCCTGTTCGCGATAGCCCACTTTGATATGGCCTGTCTTGGTGTACTTCACGGCATTTGTGGTGAAGTTGGTGAGTACCTGCTGGATACGGCCCTTGTCAAGTTTTGCCTTGAATGTGGGGTAGGGGTTGTCCTTAATGAATGGTACGCCTGCCTCAGACACTCTTTGCTCAAGCGTCTGACAGATATCGTCGAATACTTGTGAGAAGTCACACTCCGTGGGTTCGATGGCCAGTGCCTGGCCCATGCTTGATGCCTCCAGGATATCATTGATGAGACGAAGCAGCATGTCGCAGTTATTGCGAATGATACGTATGAACTCCATACGCTCCTCAGGTGTCTCAACCATCTGCAGGATGTCGCTGAAGCCGACGATGGCGTTCAGCGGGGTACGGATCTCATGGGTCATATTCGCAAGGAATGCGGCTTTCAGACGTCCAGAGTCCTCAGCACGGGCAGTCTCCTCCTTCAGGCGCTGCTGGGCATCCATAAGGTCGGTGATGTTACGTGCGATACCGAAATATTCTGTTAAGTCACCGTTGCTGTCCAACAAAGGTATTCCGCTTAGAGCGTACCATACGGGATTCGGTTCTGCAGGCGTATGCGTATAGTGATGGATGGCGAACATCTGCTTCTTTTCCGCAACGGTCTTACGCAGGTTATTCTCTGAGATGCCTGGCTCGTCCTCGATGATGCCCTCGAAGAATTGTGATACTGTCTCTGTGAATCCTTCGACGCGAGGAGAACGGGTGTATCTGATAATGTCCGTCTTCGGATTGAAGTACCAGATGAAGATATTGCTCTGCTCCAACAGATAGCCAAGCAGTATCTCATACTCGTTGATGGACTCATGCGTCTTTACGAGTTCAGCATTGTGCTTTTTCAGCTCTAAATAGTTATCACGCTCGTAGGTCGCATCGCGGGCTGTGTTTACGATATAGATCAAATCTCCCTTCTCGTCGCACACAGGCTTTATCCTTATCTCCAGATATTTCGTCTTGCCAGACTCCTGAAAGTGAAGCTTCTGACAAACATGGAGTTCATCGCGCGTCTTCAGGTCGAAGATTCCTGAGAGCGTAGGCATATCCTGTATGCAGAGCCTGCGGAAGAATGCCTCGCTTTCAGGATCCTGGAACTCGCACAACTCTTTCATCTTCTCATTGACGTCGAGCAGATAGCCGTTCTTGTCGTAGAATGACATTGCTACGAGGTTGGTATCAAACACCTTCTGGTACTTGTTCCACAGTGCCTGGTTCTTTCGTTCTTCCTCAAACTCCTTGGTTACCTCCTTTGCTGTATAGATAATGACAGAAGGCTTGCCGTCCGCAAATTCTATGATACCGTAACCATGGAAGTCTCTTATCTGCGGATGCTCATTAGTTCCTACATTAAGGTTAAGGAGCATTTCAAAGCTGTCAATCTTTCCATTGATGAGCATCGCGTTGTGTTCATGCACATGCTTAGCCTGATCCTGAGGAAGACGGCTCAGATACTCCTCTGGTTTCATACCTTCCTCTGGCAGCATGTCGCCGTGGAGATTGCGGAGCCACCATTTCTTTACGTCGAACTCCACAACGAAGAAGTCGCCCATTCCGAGAGCAGTTGTCATCAGTTCATTGATGTCGGAAGTGCGGTGTACGGCAGACTTTACCCTCAGTGTGATCAGGCGGCTCAGCAGGAAGCTTATCGCTCCGATAATCGCCAGTGCGATGATGATGATGATGGCCAGTGGCGAAGCATCGTCGTGTACTCGCTCCGGATGGAACCATTTGTCGCGTATCTTGTCAAGTTCTCCGTTTTGCTCCATACGTGTGTACTCATCGTCGATGATATCTACAAGTTCCTTGTCATATCCAATGATACGCAGTTCGCCTGCGGGGATGTCTATCTCGTCAAGTACTACGCTGTCCATCTGCAGCTCATTGATTTTCCTGGTCAGAGGAATCTCTCCCCAGATGAAGTATTTGTATATTCCGTTGCGGATGCCCGTAAGCGCTTCTTTTGGAGAACGATACTCAACTGTAATCAGAGAGTCGTCGTTGATTTCGTTAAGACGCACTGCGGCATAGTCATTGTTCTTAAGCAGTATAGTGTCACCTTTGGTGAGATGGTGTATTGAGAGCAGTGGCGCATGACCTTGTTTGCGCGCTACCTTCAGATTGTAATAGTTCACGTACTTCTTCGACTGCACGTAAGGGTGTCCCCTATAAACAAAGGTCAGAGCGTGAATCAGGTCGGCATCACGTCTCTCAAACATCTCTGCCGCCAGATACCACTCCTCCATCACAAACTTGTGAGGTATTTCCAGTTTGTCAAGTATCAGGCTCAGCACGTCAACGTTATATCCTGCCGGTTGTCCGTCGCTGTTGAGGAACTCATAGGGCTGAAAGTCCCAGTCACAGACGATTGTCAGCGGACGGTCCTTTGTATATCCGTAGAAATCCTTAGCAGATAGAATTGAGAATTGAGAATTGAGAATTGAGAGTTGAAGAGCGAACAGTAATACTATCGCCCTCAGCCAACTGATTTTTATATGTTGTCTTCTTATATCCATGTCGCTTGTCGTTTTACTTTCCAGCCACTATTTTCTGTCTAATTTTGAGCATGAGCACGGGATGGATATCCATACGATCGTGCCTTCACCTACCGTTGACTTGATGGTAATCTTTCCTCCCATCTGATTTACCAGTTCCTGGCAGATGCTCATTCCAAGGCCAGTGCTCTTGTCGTCTATGGCAGTGAAGCGCTCGAAGATGTGCTTCAAGTTCTCTTCTGAGATGCCGTTGCTGGTGTCCTGCACTGCTATCATCAGATGCTCACCGGTATAGTCATATCGGCAGCGTACCTGCCCCGATGTGGTGGTCTCAGCAGCGCGCCTTACTATCTGATCGATTACAATTCCCAGGTTCTGTTCATCGATGTTGACGATAAGGCTGTTATAGGGATTATCGTATTCATAGTTGACTCCTGGCTGCTGGCAGCGGAACACTGCAGCCTGGCATCTTGCATCGAAGATGGCCGCAAAGTCTGTAGGACTGTACTTGAACTCAATCATTCTCGCATCCAGTCGGGAGAGGAAGAGAATATCGTTGATAAGCTTAAGCAGCATAGACGAGCTCTCCTTTATCTCGCTCGTGAACACAACCTCGTCTTCAGGTGCATGCTCCATTTCGAAGAGCTCTGCAAAACCAACCACCGTGTTCAGTGGCGTACGGATCTCGTAACTCATGTTGTGCAGGAACGCATTCTTCACCGTCTCTACCTCCTGTGCTTTTACCGTCTCACGTGCCAGATCAGCCTCAGTTGCCTTTATGTCACTGACGTCACGGCACATTCCAAAGTAGCCTTTCACATTTCCGTCTTTGTCGAAAGTCGGGATAAATGACAGTTGCAGGAACAGTTGTTTGCCGCCAGGCGCTCTCAGTACTGTCTTAATGGAGGTGTTAATCGATGCTGCAGTCAGGTTGTCCATATTATTAAGCAGCCTGAGTGCCTTGTTCTTATATTCCTCGTCAGTGAGCTGGATGGCTCGTGTCTGTGTCAGCCGGTGCTGTACATGTCCGATCTCACTGTAAATGTTCATCGTGTGCAGGCTTGGCGAGTAGGTGGTTATTCTGACATTACCGTTTTTCAGCACGTAGTCGATGTTCTTGATGTAACGGCTCATTTCTAAGTTGGCGTCCTTCAGGAGCCTCATGTTGTGCTGCAAGGAGGAATATGACTTCGCGTTCTCCGTCACATTGCGTCCTGTGCCGTAGATGGCCAGCAGTTTGCCGTTCTCATCACGTACTGGTTCTATCTTCAGCTCGTAATACAATTCCGGGCGTTGCAGAATCCTGTTCAGAGGCCGCCCGTCATCCACTGATTTGTATATCTGTGTCAGGTAAAGCGTGTCGAGCGTTTCCAGATTAACTTCCCATCCCAACACATCACTGATAGAGATATGTGCGGCCTGAATCTCTTCCTTGGTCCTATTCAGGGCCTGAAGCGACTTGTCGTTCAGGTCGTTGATGATACCATTCTCATCATAGGCAATCATATCGATCATCGTAGAGTTGAAGATGTTCTGATAGCGCAGCATCATGTCTTTCACCTTCTGCTGCTTTATTCTCTCTTCAGTGACATCGCTTCGGGTGCCTATCAGGTCTGTAGGCTTTCCGTTCTTATCACGGTGCAGCACTGACAGCTCGGCAGTGAAGTTACGGAACTCCGGTTCTTCAGGACTGTCCTTTGCAAGGATGTTAAGTGTCACCTTGTCTTCTTTTCCCCTTGCGATGCTCTCAATGGCATTCTTCAGACGCTCGAAGTCCTGAGGATTGGTCTGTTTGAAATACTCTACAGACGGTTGTGTGGCCTCTGGCTGTCCGTCGTTGTCCAATGCGGTGATGGTTCTGTTGGCAATATGGTAAATCCAAATCTTTACCTTACTGGTTTTCAGGATAAGTGCCAGTCGCTTGTTGCTCTTGATGATATCGCGCGTCATCTTCCTTTCCCGCATGCGATAGAAGCTGTAGTATATCAGTGAGGCGATAATCAGGATGACAAGTATAATTGCGACGTACCATATCCATGTCGGAATACCGGAATCCTGACGGTCAGGATAGAACCATTTGTTCTGTATTGCCTGAAACTGTCCTTCTGAGTTGAGCAGGGTGAACACACTGTCAATCCTGTTGAGCAGTACCTGGTCGTTTGACATGAATTTGTATTCACCATGCTGCATGTCTACTGGTGAAAGGTCGAGATTGTCGTATTTGAACTTATTGATGAGCCATTTCAGCGACATAGTGTTCCACAGTACCTGACTATTGGGATCGATATGTGCCTTCTGCACAGCCTCTTGCATATCGTTATAGGGTATGGCATTGTCACCCCATCCGTGATTTATCATCAGGTGATGACTGAAAGCTCCAGTATGTACCAGTACCCTGTAGCTTGCCAGGTCTTCTGTGGCCTTCACTGCAGGTTGCTCACCTTTCTGATGTACGAGACTGTGCGTAAAGAGCTGGATGACACTCTTTCCATATTTTGCATAGTCGTCGTGGAAGTCTGCCTCCATACCGCACATCAGGTCTGCATACCCGGATTTAAGATCCTTAAGTGCCTCTGAGGTAGGCTTCAGTTTTACGATATAGGGGATGTCGAGACGTTTCATGATAAGCTTCAGCAGGTCGATGTTATAACCTACAGGGTCTCCTGCTTCATTCAGGAAAGAATAGGGCCATAGGTCCCAAGCGTCTTCAAACACTAACGGATGCTCTTCTGTGAAAACCCGGGTGCTGTCATTCTTGTCTTGTGCAGCGACGGGTGCAGTCGATAAGCTGAATATTATTAATAGGACGCAAATATATCTCATAATTCTTAATTTTCAATTCTCTCACAGGGTATCCACATCCAGAAGGTCGAGCCTTTGTCCTTACCTTCTGACTTTACACCTATCTGCCCGTGATGTCCGTCGGCAATAGCCTTACAGATACTGAGTCCGAGGCCTGTTCCCTGTATGAAGTCATTTAGTTTCACGAATCTTTCGAAAATCTTGCTCTGGGCTTCTTTTGGAATGCCTTCGCCTGTATCCTCGCAATATACGTAGAGTCCCTGATTCTCGTAGCGGTAGCCCACCTTGATATGTCCCTGATGCGTATATTTTACAGCGTTGGTCACGAAGTTTGTAATCACCTGTTGTATGCGACCGTTGTCGATGATTGTCTCGAATGTCTGGTATGGGTTCTCTTTCACAAACTCCACCCCAGGCTCCTGTACTCTCTCTTTCAGTGATTCGCAGATATCATCAAACGACTTAGCAAACTCCACCTTCCTTGGCTCGATATGTATGCCGCCGGCGTCAACTGACGATATTGCCAGGATATCGTTGATAAGCCGCAGGAGCATATCGCAGTTGTTCATAATCACGCGGATGATCTCCTTCTTCTCTTCTGGCGACGAGAGCATCGGCAGGATGTCTGAGAATCCCACGATGGAGTTCAGCGGCGTACGGATCTCATGCGTCATGTTCGCCATGAAGACGGACTTCAGGCGTCCTGAGTCGTTGGTTCTCTCTGTCTCCTGTTTTAGTCTCTCCTGCTTCTTGATAAGATCGGTGACGTTTCTCACAACGCCGTAGGTGCCAAGCATCTCTCCGTTGTCGTCGAAGAATGGCACACTGTCTACGAAGTTCCACTGAATGTCTTCTCCCTCGTGGAATAAGGGATGCATCATTGTCAGATCGGTTCTGGGCACGTTGAAGTAGTTCTCGTAGTCGTATAGTCCCTGACGGAACGGACTGTCCACAAAGTGGTCTGCAACTTCATCGAAGGTCATCTTACTCTCAATTGTGGAGATACTCCTATAGAATGTACACGTGCGTTCCTTTCTGCTACAACGGAAGAATCTCATGTTGCACGTGTCCATCAGGTACTGAAGCTGGTTCTCATATTGTTGTATCTCTACATTGGCATCCTGCATCTCAATGTCGTTTTTCTTGTTCTGCAGATACAGTTCGCGCTCTTGTGTGACATCGCGGATGGTAAAGGTGATATAGTAGAGTTCTCCGTTATCTTCATAGATGGGGTGAACGCGCATCTCTGTATAGCAGTTCACGCCACGTTCGATGATAATACTCTTAGTACAGAAATACAGGTCTTCTATATGTCTGTCGTCAAGGAGGTTTCTAAATGTGGGGAGATCATAGATACTATGTCCGTAATAATACGGATCATGCTCCGTCTGGAATTTCAGTATCTCCCTCATCTTTTTGTTGGCCGTTAGCAGCAGTCCGTCCTTGTCATAGAAAGCCAATCCGACGATACTCTGTTCGAACATCGTCTTGTATTTGTCTGTCATCTCGTTGCTTCTCAGTTCCTGCAACTGGCTGGCTGTCTCGTCAGTCATAGTGCAGAACAGTGTGTCGGGCTCTTTCTGTTTGGGGTCTCTGTATTCTGCTACACCTTTGGCCCTGATGTATCTCCAGTCGTCCGACTTACCGTTGTCATTCCAACGGAACACACATTCGCTCGTCTTTTTCTTTCCGTGATACAGATCATAGACAAAATCCAAATATATCTGCCTGTCGTCTGGATGAATTTGTTTTATGCTCTCCTCATAGCTCATACCTTCTTTGGGCATCATGTCACCGTGAAGGTTCTTGGCGTAACGTCTGCGGAGGTCAAGCTTGAGAACGTTGTTATGTCCGATGTCCAATGTGCGCTGCATGATAGCCGATATCTCCTTCGTCTGGTTGGCATTCTTCCTGATGCGGAGAATGCTGATGCGGTTAATGGCCCATGTAATGATGAATCCTATCATTACAAAGATGACTTGCAGCAGTGTTATGACGTCTATCTTCATATCTCGTTCTTCCTCTCCATTTTGATCATCTCGCAAGGTATGATCACATAGCCTGTCGTTCCCTTACCCGGCTCTGACTGTACCTCAATCGAGCCTCCCATCTGCTCTATTATCGACTTGATGATAGGCAGTTCCAGACCGGTGCCGTTACGACCGTCTAGGTCATTATTGGCAAAGCGGTCAAACAGATGCTCCAGCGTCTCCTTATCTACACCGGGACTGGTGTCCTCTATCGTGATTGTCAGTTCGCCGTGTCTGTATTCGCACTTTGTCCTGATGCTTCCTTCTTTGGTTCCTGCAGCCGATATCGCACACATCTTCGAAATGACCTCTCCCAGGTTCTGCTCGTCGATGTTCAGGATCAGCCGTCTGTACGGGTTGTCCACCGATACCGTTACCCCGGGATTCACAGCGCTCCATCCCATATAGCAGTATCCCTCAAACGACGTGGCGAAGTCCGTCTCGCTGTAGTTGAACTCCACCATTCTGGCATCGAGTCTCGACATGAAGAGGATGTCGTTTACCAGTTTCAGCAGATTCCCTGTATTGCTCTTTATCTCATCTGCGAACACAGGTTCGTCTTCCTCGTCGTGAGGTCCGTTGAAGAGTTCTGCGAATCCAAGAACGGCATTCAGTGGGGTACGAATCTCGTAACTCATGTTTGTCAGGAAGGTGTTCTTCAGCTCCTCTGTCTCTTGGGCTTTCTTCGTCTCTTCTTCCAGCTGTGCCTCGGTATAGTGCATCTCCGTATCGTTTCGGGCCATGCCGAAGTAGTTGGTGATGCGGCCGTCCTTGTCTGTTACAGGCACCATGTTGATGGTCTGATAGATATGCCTTCCTGTCTCGTCGCGGAAAATGGTCTCGAAGGTCACTACGAAAGCACCTTGTGACCTGCGGTCCATGCGCAAGAACAGACCTCTGAGTCTTCTTCTTTCGCGCTCTGGCAGCAACCCGGCACAACGTATCTGCGACAAATTGTACTCTGTCTTTTTAAGGTCGCTGGCAATCTCAAGCATGTGGGTCTCAGGACTGTAGTTTACCATTCTCACACCACTGATCTTCAGCGTGTAGTTGATATTGTTGACATATCTCTTGATATCTTCCGTTTTCTGGTTAAGGAGTTTTCTGTTCATCTGCTGACGGTGGTGTGAAAGCACCATCTCTGTGATATTTCGGCCTGCAGCAATCACACCGCGCAGATTTCCGTCCTTATCGCGTATGGCAGTCAGCGTTACTTCGTAGTACATCTTTCCGCCTTGTTTCATCTCAGGGATTCTCTCGTCAGTAGCTTTTACCTCGTCGATATCCGTGATTGACGACATCTGGGCCGTTTCCAGACTGCTAAGGTCTATTTCCTTATATGCGGGGATATCGCTAATGTGTACCTTTCTCTTCAGCAGTGCCTCGCGGTCAGTAACGCCGAAAGTTTCCAGTGCCTTGTCATTGATGTTGGTGAGGATACCGTTCTCATCATAATAAATCATGTCCACCTGTGAAGAGTTGAATACTGTGCCGTATCTCATTGCCAACCGCTGTGCCTCCTCGTGCCTGATGTCTTCATCTGTGATATCGCGTTGCGTTCCGAGCAATACCTTAGGCCGCCCACTATTGGTGGTGTGGAGCACGGAGATATTGATGTCGTACACCTTTTTGTCATCGTCAGAACCGGCACCTCTTACTATCATGCTGCCACTTTCCTTATTGCCTTCTGTTACCGGAAGGATAATATTATTGCGAAGGCTTCTGAAATCGTCGTGGTTAAATAACTGGCTGAAGTCGATTGGCGTCAGTTCTTTTCTCTGCTCTCCGTCTTCGGAGATGATAGAGAAGATGTTCTTCTGTACGTCGTAAGTGAAAATCTGTGTTTTGTTCGCGTCCAGCACCAGTCCTAATTGGGTGTTCATCTGCCGTCCATGCGATCTTATTTCCTTCTCTCGATAATAGTACACACGGTTCGAGAATATCATCATAAATATTCCGATCAGCAGTGCCGCCACAAGATATGCCGCTATATGATGGAAATCAGCTACTGTTTCCAAGTTCTCTTTCTGGGCTGCCGCTGTAAGGGCTGTCACCAGCAGAGTGACCGTTGTCAATATCCTCAGACAATTGTTACGGTTCATGTAGTCTTTAGGTGTTTTATTGCCGCAAAGTTAAGAAAAAGAGTTCAATTAGCCAAATTTTTTGCATAAAAAGTGTAAATTGTTTGGTTGATTGGCAGAAAATAGTTACTTTTGTCATCAGAAAATTTAAAACTATCGAATTATGTTAGATGTAAAAGAGACATTAAAGAAGAGTGAAGAGAGAATGGAAATGGCAGCAATGTTCCTCGAGGACGAGCTGAACCGCATCCGCGCTGGCCGTGCCAATGTGGCCATTCTTGATGGTGTAAAGGTGGAGTCTTACGGAAGTAGGGTTCCCCTGAATCAGGTAGCAAACGTAAGCGTTCCCGATCCACGTACCATTGCCATCCGTCCATGGGACAAGAAGCAGATCCGTGACATCGAGAAGGCTATCATGGACAGTGATGTTGGCATCACGCCTGAAAACAACGGTGAGATTATCCGTCTTAATATTCCTATCCCCACTGAGGAGCGCCGTCGCGAGCTTACCAAGCAGTGCAACAAGATCGCCGAGAAGGCAAAGGTCGAGGTGCGCAATGTTCGTGGCGACATCAAGGAAAAACTGAAGAAGGCTATCAAGGACGGTCTCTCTGAGGATAACGAGAAGGATGCCGAGCTTGAACTCCAGAAGATTCACGATAAGTATATCAAGAAGATTGACGAGCTCATCGCTGCAAAGAATAAGGAAATAATGACTGTATAGTGCAGGGCTTAGTCGTAAAGAATACAGGCAGCTGGTACACCGTCCTTTCAGACGATGGCCAGCTGATTGATTGTAAGATAAAGGGTAACTTCCGCCTTAAGGGCATCCGCAGTACCAATCCCGTGGCTGTGGGCGACCGTGTTACCATCGTTACCAATGAGATGGGCACAGCCTTTATCACTGAAATCGAAGACCGTCGTAACTACATTATCCGCAAGAGCATTAATCTCTCCAAACAGAGCCATATCATCGCAGCCAATGTTGATCAGGCTCTGCTGGTTGTCACCGTCACGCGCCCTCTCACCTCAACGACTTTCATCGACCGTTTTCTTGCTTCTGCTGAGGCCTATCGCGTGCCCGTGATACTTATATTTAATAAGACAGACCTTCTCGATGATGATGAACGTCACTATCAGGAGGGTCTGATTCATCTTTATGAGACGGTGGGCTACGAATGCCGTGCTATCTCTGCTGAGACAGGCGAGGGTGTGGCAGAACTGTTGCCGATGCTTGAGGGAAAGATAACGCTCCTAAGCGGTAATAGTGGTGTCGGTAAGTCCACACTCATTAATCGCCTTGTGCCTGGTGCCGGTCTCCGTACCTCTGAGATTTCCGATGCTCATAACACGGGTCAGCACACCACGACCTTCAGTGAGATGATACCTATAGAAAAAGGTTATCTTATTGACACCCCGGGAATAAAAGGCTTTGGCACCTTTGATATGGAACCTGAGGAACTTACCAGCTATTTCAAGGAGATCTTCCATTTCTCGAAAGACTGCCGTTTCTCCAATTGTACCCATACCCATGAACCAGGCTGTGCAGTATTAAAAGCTCTGGAAGAAAATTATATCTCCCAGAGCCGTTATCAGTCCTATCTTAGTATGCTTGACGATAAGGACGATGGTAAGTATCGCGAAGCTTTCTGATTAATCTTTGTTCTCAGCGTCGATGGCCTTGATCTTTTCGCGAACAAGGTTCATCTCATCCTTCAGCTTCTGTACCTTGCGGTTCATCTCGTCGATGAGGCTGTTACCCTTCTTTGACGATGCATTGAGGAAGCCGAGGTTATTCTCATAGGTCTGTACCTCCTGCTTGATGGTCTCATACTGACGGAACAAACGTGCACGCTCATTGTCGAGTGCATTCTCACCGCGCTCTGCCACCTGCTTGAGGTTCTGCTTGAAGTTGTTGAGACGCTTCTTGGCTACGCTGATGTTCAGGTCCTTATAGAGCTTGTCGAGCACTGCGTGATACTCCTCGTAGAGCTTATCCTTCTCCTTGAAGGGCACATGTCCGATGCCCTGATACTCCTCAACGAGCTTCTGTACCTTCTCCTGAAGATTGTCTCCTGTATCCTCGGCTACGGCCTTGAGTTTCTCAATGACAGAACGCTTCTTTTCTAGATTCTCGCGCTCCTCGCCACGCTGGCCTGATCCTGCGGCATTACGTGCCTCAAAGAACTTGTTGCATGTGCCAAGGAACTCCTCCCATAGCTGGTCGCCAAGTTTCTTTGGTACGATGCCGATGGTCTTCCATTCCTTCTGAAGGGCAATGAGCTTTTCGCTGGTAGCCTTCCAGTCTGTGCTGTCCTGCAGTTCCTTTGCCTTCTCAATGAGGGCACGCTTCTTCTCGGCATTCTCCTTGAAGGTGCTCTTAAGTCCCTTGAAGTACTCTGCCTTACGTCCGAAGAAGTCGTCACAGGCTGCACGGAAACGCTCGAAGATCTTGACGTTCATCTTCTGTGGGGCAAAACCAATGGTCTTCCACTCTGTCTGTATGTCGATAATTTCCTTGGTATGCTTTTCCCAGTCGCCGGAGCCCTTGTTCTCCTTGGCGGCAATGGCCTCTACCTTCTCGCAGAGCTCTGTCTTACGTGCCAGGTTCTCCTCTTCCTTGGCGCGGATGCCTTCGAAGTGCTGTTGGTGACGCTTGTTGATGACAGTGCTGGCAGCCTTGAAACGGTTCCAGATCTCTTCACGCTGTTCCTTAGCCACAGGACCGATCTCGCGGTATTCTGCATGCAGCTTCTGGAGCTGGTGGAAAGCGCTGATGATATCTGTCTCTTCTGCCAGACGCTCTGCTGCCTCACAGAGCTTGGTCTTTAGTTCGAGGTTTTTCTTGAAGTCGTACTCGCGTGCCTCGTTGTTGAGTTTCAGCAGATCATAGAACTGCTCCACATAGAGCTGATAGTTACGCCATAGTTCACTGGCCTTCTCTGCCGGCACGTTCTTTATCTCCTTCCATTCATTCTGAAGAGCCTTGAATTCCTGATATGCCTTATTGGCCTCTTCAGGAGAGGTAATCATATTCTTGATCTTTTCGATGATGGAAAGCTTCTTCTCGAGGTTAACCTGCTTCTCAGCCTCCTGTTCTTTGAAAAGTTGCGCGCGTTTCTCCTTGATGATGCCCATCTCTGCCTTGAAGACCTCTTCGTCTTCATCGCGGGTGATCTGGTATGCATCGGGATTGCCGCCTCCGTCGATATACTCCTTAAGGGCTGCCTCACGCTCTGCGATGTGAATCTTGTAGAAGACGGTCTTCAGATAGTCGATCTCGTCTTTCTGCGGTGCTTCGTCACCATGGGCGATTTCCTTGATGCGGTCGAGCACATCCTTCTTGGTTTCGTAAACCTTATGCGGCTGCTCTTCTGCCTCAGGGGCAGTCTCTTCCGGCTGAACCTCTGGCTCAGCGGCTTCTGTGGTTACAACTTCAGGAGCTTCTGCTGCCTGGATAACTTCTTCTTTTACCTCCTGCTCGAGGATGTTGTCTTGAGAGTCCATCATTTAACTTGTTTAGTTACTGACTTAATTTGTTCAAACACTAATTGGGGTCAAAGGTACAAAAAAGAAGTGAAAAAAAAGGAAAGTAAAAAGGTGAAAAGGTTTCTTATTTGCATTATTTAACCTTTTCACCCCTTAACCTCTTCACCTTTTCGCTTTTAGACCAGTCGTTTGTGCTTAAAGAACCACCAGCATAGACCAGAAACTCCGATGGAGATGATGATAGCCATCACGAAGCCAAACGGGCTTGTCTCCATGCCGTTGACGAGGTTCATGCCGAACATTGACGTCACAAGTGTTGGTATCATCATGATGATTGTCACTGATGTGAGCGTACGCATCACGGTGTTCATGTTGTTGTTGATGATACTCTGGTAGGTGTCCATCGTCGACTCCAGAATGTTGGAGTAGATGAGGGTGGTTTCGCGCGCCTGTGTCATCTCGATGTTGACGTCCTCGATGAGGTCGGCATCGAGCTCGTCGATCTGGAGCTTGAACTGCTGTTTCGAGAGCAGTGTCTCGTTGCCTCGGATGGTGGCTTGGAACTAGGTGAGCGCATCCTGCAAGCGGCTAAGTCCGATCAGCGCCTC